>QQTW01004719.1_pt1 | contig 10249 bp, 7 predicted proteins | sample 1904831 | NCBI WGS metagenome assembly QQTW01 (sample SAMN09435610, study PRJNA476489) | Subsurface metagenome, whole genome shotgun sequencing project.
GATTGACCAACGCGAACCCTATAACGGGCATATAGTGCCAGTGCCGAAACGACTTGCTATCTGGAAGGACCGCCCTGAGTGGATACCTCGTCACCTGGCACTTGCTAATCATCGCTTGTATTGCCCAGAAAGGGGATTTGGAGAATGGAAGAGTTAGAACTGACCTATCAATTAATGGAACTACCTTCTGCTCAACATCGTTCAGGTTTAGCGGGTCTAGTGCTGATGGTGCAATACCTGCCTCAGAAGCCCTGGTTTGAAGATCGTCAGCGTCGGGGAGCGCTCATTGAACTCAGAGACCTGAATGAATTTGGCGTTACGCTACGACTGAACTTGGAAGGACTCAAAGCACTCTTTGACCTCACCTATGCAGCATTTGAAGAGGTGCGATCAACGGAAACGAAAATCAAGAACTATGTAGATGTGAAAGAGGTTGAGGTAACAGACGAAAAAGGTAAGACTAAGTTAGTCAAGCGTTACTACTATAAGGTGAATGTACCTCATGGTGCCTTCCTACCTGACTGGGATAAGTCTAGCGATGATCCTGATAAAGGGCTTTGGGTCAGGCTTTGGCGGGATATGCTTTGGCAGATTGTTCGGGGGGGTACCTGCAACTCGTAATCCTTTCAACAATAGGGTTAATAGCAACGGCTCGTACTCCAGAGATGTAGAACAAGTTTGGAATGAGTTGCAGAATCCAGACAAGATTACAGGACAGTCAGGCAATTATTATTTGGGGGCAATGGCACTCAATCCTGAGAATGTGCCAATCAAGGACAGGGTACGTTATCAGTTTCTTCTACACTTTTGGGCTTTTGTGGCTCAAGTCTACCGTCCTGCAACTTTGAATAAGGACGGTCAGCGTGAATTAGCTGGCTATGCTCTGGCAATTCCGGATGTGGCGAACCTGCGTAATTTCTGTCGCGTATTTCGACAGGTCTTGGAGTCACGAAAGTCTGATAAGTGGGGCTACCTCCCGCGTGAGGCAGTGATTGACTTGCCAGAAGAGGGAGCGCTAGACCTCCTCAACCTGCTGCTGTTACGAGAGCGCGTCGCCCACGAAACTGGTGACCAACAGATCAGGCGCATGGTTCTGGGGATTGAGCTTATCAACGCTGAGAAAGTTGGTAACAGTGGGGTCAAGATTCGCTCTATCAGCCAAGTTGATCCAATTAAAAAGCAGATTGATCGGTACGACCAGATTAAAGATGCTTACTGGTGCCCCTGGTTCCGTAAGCAGCGACTGCTTAATTTACTGCGGTCTCAACCAGAATCAGATGAGCTTGATGTACCGTTAAAAGAACTTCCAGCGTGGTATGAGTTCGATGCACTTTTAAGTAGAATTCCGCGTAAGTGGCTGGAAAATCCATACTTCAGCCATGATGCCCGTGAGTTATTTACCAATGAAGCAGGAGTCAAAATGAAGGCTGAAATTCGTTCTTACGTACAAATCGTCTATCAGGTTTGTCAGCATTACGTTCTGAGCAAATTGGAGAGTAAGTATGACATGAAATGGAACAAGGGCGAGAAGAATCCTACGCAGTCTGGTAAATCCATTTCTGACCAAGATTACAACGAGAAAAAGTACAAGATTGCGAATGAAGCATTCCTTGCAGTGCGATCGCGCACAGAAGCTCAGGCTTTCATTGATTACTTTGTCTCAACTCTCTACCCCTTTGTGCGTAAGGAAGAGTTTGTTGATTTCGCAGATAAGCTGTTTAACAAAACTGACGAGATTCGTGCTCTTACGCTGTTAGCGCTCTCTAGTCAGTTCCCTTCCAGCAAGAAGTCGGATGATAGGGGTTCTGAAGTTATAGCCGCTTAGTGAAAGTTTTTCCTTTGATTGCCGTCAGGCGTGTTGTCATTCACAGGAAACCATCATGACAAAATTGAATTTGTTTACCACTGTTTTGACTTACCCTGCTCCGTCTAGTAACTATCGTGGTGAATCTGAAGAAAACCGCACGGTTCTTCAGAAGATCGTGAAAGACGGTCAGAAGTACGCAGTCGTAAGCCCTGAGTCGATGCGGAATGCACTCCGCGAGACATTGATTTTGATGGATCAGCCCAATAACCGCTCCCGAATCCATGACGCAGATCAGTTGGCTGTGGAGTTCAAGGAATTCCCTAATGCCAGCAAGTATGCTGATGACTATTTGTTCGGCTTCATGGTAGCAAAGCCAGAAGAAGCCAAGAAAAATCGTCCTTTGCCACCTAAACGGGATAGCATCTTCCGCTGCAATATGGCAGTCGCCCTAAGCCCCTACAAGTATGATGCGGTGTTTCACCAATCGCCGCTCAACCAAAAGACTAAGAACAACGAAAAGACTTACTGGAGCAATGCTAGTACCTCTGTCCTACTCCATCGTGAAGTAACCCATACTGCGTTTCAGTATCCTTTTGCCCTGTCTCAGCGGGATTGCCTCGATCATCCTGAGTGGGCGCGGGCACTCTTGCAGGCAATCGCCCAGCTCAACGGTGTTGCTGGTGGTCATGCTCGTGCTTACTATGAGTTTGCTCCTCGCTCGGTAGTAGCACGGCTTACACCCAAACTGGTCGCTGGTTATAACACCTACGGCTTTAACGAAGCAGGAGAGTTTCCAGAGTTGCTCCGCAGACTGGGTAAAGCTGGTGATGAAAATTGTGACCTGCCTGGAGACGAGTTTTGGATTGGTGGTGAAATTGTCCGTAACATGGATGTGAGTGAAAAATCCCACTTGGAAGACGCTGGGGTACATCTCTATGCCAACCCTGAGCGGTTATTTGATGCTCTAGCAGATGCATTCTTGGGAGGTAGCGAAAGTGTATCTGCAGCTTAAAGCTCCCTTTGCGTCCTTTCGCCCATTTCAGTCTGGATCGTACCGCTCAACTACGCCAGTGCCTGCACCATCAGCGGTATATGGACTGCTGCTCAACCTAGCAGGCATCGAACAGCGCGCAGAGTTAACTGCTCCTGTCACCCTGATTCGGGAAAATTTGCCAGACATGGCAATTGCAATCGCTCAAGTCTCTCAACCGGAAACCGCTCTGCTTTCGCAACAGTTACACCAATACTTGGTTGGAGCATCAGACAAGGAACTTGCTCAAAAAACTCGTGGCGCTAAATCCTGGATTGCACCAGTGCGTCGTGAGGTTTTGGTCAATCTTAACCTGGTAGTGGGTATCCGAGCTGAACAATGGCTATGCGATCGCATTGTTCAGGGACTTAATGGAGAGCTAGATGAGCCTCGCTATGGACTACCGTTTGCCGGGGACAACAACTTTCTATTTGACCTGATCGAGCCGATTGATCATCCTCCTATAGCACGGTGGTACTGTCCGTTGCAGGAGGGCAATCGTTCTAGTCGTGGGGTCTGTCGGCTTACAACCTGGATTGACCGGGCAGACAATAGCAGAACTCAAACTACGGTTTTTGCTCCGAGTGAGTTTGTCTTAAGTCCTCCTGAATCTGCCTGGCTACAGTTGCCATCTGCAAGTATCTAAACTTGTAGCGTGACAATACAGAAATTCAGGTAGTTTGATCCGAAGTCCTTACATACCTCTGATGCCGCAAGGCGTTTGCTCTGCAATTGTTTCAGCAAGCAGAGTTATGTAACAAAAACTGTTTTCACCTCAGATGCTGTCAGGCGTTCAGATTACTTAGTCTTAAGGAGTTCCTGATGCATACTTTAGAAAATCCTGCAACTAAGCAGGATACCATTCGTGTATCTGCCTTACACGCTCTCGCCTACTGTCCACGCCTGTTCTACTTGGAAGAAGTTGAAGAACTCTATATCCAAGATGCAGCAGTGTTTGCTGGACGTAGGCTGCATGTCGAGATTGAGAAGCAGGAAGATGAGGAGTGGGAAGAACTGTTTCTCGAAAGTGAGATGCTAGGCTTACGAGGTCGAGTCGATGCTCTCCGCACTCGTGATGGACAAACGATTCCCTACGAACACAAGCGGGGTCGTTCCTGTCGAGACACGAACAATCAGCCCCAGGCTTGGGCAAGCGATCGCCTGCAAATCCTCGCTTATGCCTGCCTACTTGAGTCAAGTCTCGGTATTGCTATCAAAGAAGGTAGAATTCGTTATCACGCTGATAACGTTCTGGTTCATGTACCCCTCAATGATGAGGGACGCCAAGCCGTTCTCGATGCAATTCAACAAGCGCGATCGCTCAGGGAATCTGCTTATCGTCCACCCGTAACTGATAACGAGCGACTGTGTGCTCGTTGCTCCCTGGCTCCTGTCTGCTTGCCAGAAGAAGCCCGACTTGCCCATAACAGAGAATGGCAACCAATACGGTTGTTTCCCCAAGATGATGAACGACAGGTGATTCATGTGTTGGAACCAGGGACTGCTGTAGGTAGAACTGGTGAACAGCTCAAAATCACCCGCCGTAACCAACCAGTTGAAACGGTTCCTGCTCGTCAGGTGGGACAGGTAGTTCTCCACAGCTTTGCTCAAATCTCTACTCAGGCGTTGCATTTTTGTGCTGATCAGGAAATTGGGGTGCATTTCATTTCTGGTGGCGGACGATATCTTGGCAGCTTCGACACCCGGCAGGGAAGTATTCAACGCCGCATCCGCCAGTATGCAGCTCTTTGCAATCCTGAAACCTGCCTGGAGTTGGCTCGTAGACTGGTGATTTGTCGTGGGCAGGGGCAGCGCAAGTTTTTAATGCGTGGACAGCGAGGGAAGACAGCAGTTCCAGAGGGTTTGAAGCGGGCGATCAATCAGATGCAAATCCTCCTCAAGCAATTTCCCAAAGCCAAGTCCAAGGAATCACTGTTGGGATTAGAAGGGAACCTAGCTGCACTGTATTTTGGAGCCTTGCCTTTTCTGATTTCAGAGGAGGTAGCCTCGGAACTACACTTTTCCAATCGCAATCGTCGTCCGCCCAAAGATCGGTTCAACGCACTATTGAGCTTTGGATATGCCCTGCTGCTCAAGGATGTTATGAACGCCATTCTGGCTGTCGGGCTGGAACCGGCGCTGGGCTTTTATCATCAGCCCCGCTCACAGGCATCACCTTTAGCACTAGATTTACTCGAAGTCTTTAGAGTGCCCTTAGTAGACATGACTATACTGGCTTCGGTCAATCGGGGACAGTGGGATGTACAGAGCGACTTTGACGTTCGAGGAGTGCAGGTCTGGCTGAGTGACGCCGGTCGGCGCAAGTTGGTCAGCTTGTACGAACGCCGCAAAGAGGAGAGCTGGAAGCACCCAGTAACAGGTTATTCTCTCACCTATCGCCGTCTGTTTGAGTTAGAGGTTCGTTTACTGGAAAAGGAGTGGTCTGGTGAGAGTGGTTTGTTTGGTCAGCTAGTATTGCGATGAGGTGTTATGGCAGAAGTAAAGCACTGGTATTTAGTTTGCTACGACATTAGAGATCCTAAGCGCTGGCGGAAAGCGTACAAATTGCTTCAGGGATATGGAGAAAGTCTTCAATTATCAATTTTCCGCTGTTGGTTAAGTCAAAGAGAGCGTGAAAAGTTGCGATGGGAACTAGAGAAGATTTTGGTAGCTGAGGATAACTTATTGTTAGCAGGTTTCTGTAATCGGTGTGTGGAGCGGATGCAAGCGTACAACCGTCCCGATACTTGGTCTGTGGAGGAGGAGGTATACAGAATTGTATAATGCAAGGATGTTTGGTTGTGAAACTGAAGTAGGGCAGTCACGACCTGCTAATCCTGACTGGGCTTGTTGTTTAGCATTTTTAGACCAGGTAAAGGTGCTTGCAATTCCCAAAAGTATTCTGCAAGTCAAGCTGTGTAAAACTTTTAGAGGCTCATCACTCCCCATAGCTGTGAAGTTTTGGAACAATTTCAGTACGAGCGTTGCTGCCTGCGCTAAGGTACTTGTGAAAGTTGTCAGGAGCGCTGTTCCCCCAAGTGTTTCAGCGATCGGCCTGCCCAAACCTTAGATGCCGTAAGGCGTTGAGCACGCTTGAGGACTTGCATCTCCTTAGGAAGTTCAAGGTCTGCCCAAACCTTAGATGCCGTAAGGCGTTGAGCACAAACGCAGTGCTGTGGAGAAATTTATGCTCGATTTACTGCCCAAACCTTAGATGCCGTAAGGCGTTGAGCACTGTGTTTCAAAAGTTGACGTGCCAGATGAGATAGCCGACTGCCCAAACCTTAGATGCCGTAAGGCGTTGAGCACCCCAGTATGAGATCGAAGTGCAACCAGGTGTTTACTGCCCAAACCTTAGATGCCGTAAGGCGTTGAGCACGATTTAAGCGATCGAGGATCTGCCTCCCTTACCTGCTCTGCCCAAACCTTAGATGCCGTAAGGCGTTGAGCACTTTATAGGTTTTGTGATGAACCCTTAACTTTTCTCTGCCCAAACCTTAGATGCCGTAAGGCGTTGAGCACACTCAGCCTTGGTTGGGAGAGGCTACTCGGCTTGCGCCTGCCCAAACCTTAGATGCCGTAAGGCGTTGAGCACACAGCCAATGACAAAATTCAAATCACACATTCGCAACTGCCCAAACCTTAGATGCCGTAAGGCGTTGAGCACGGGGGCATGCCAGGCTGATTGCTAAAGGCAGTTTTTGCTGCCCAAACCTTAGATGCCGTAAGGCGTTGAGCACGAGTTGGAGTTGTAGGAGCTACGGTCAGCGATTTCTCTGCCCAAACCTTAGATGCCGTAAGGCGTTGAGCACGTCATGTTCCTAGTTTGCCAGATACACCCTTACCTCTGCCCAAACCTTAGATGCCGTAAGGCGTTGAGCACTACGACCTACACCGCAACAAGGGCTATCTTTCCTCTGCCTGCCCAAACCTTAGATGCCGTAAGGCGTTGAGCACATTAAGGGCGATAGGCCGGTTAAAAGCGTTGTTAATGGCTGCCCAAACCTTAGATGCCGTAAGGCGTTGAGCACGACTTTACCCTTGCGCCCCCCCTGTTGCCAGCAATACTGCCCAAACCTTAGATGCCGTAAGGCGTTGAGCACGTACGCCTCTATCGCTATCCAATGTGATGTCAGCGTCTGCCCAAACCTTAGATGCCGTAAGGCGTTGAGCACACATCAAAGTCACCGGGCTAGAGTGCATTCTGCCATTGCTGCCCAAACCTTAGATGCCGTAAGGCGTTGAGCACGATTCCCTCAACGAGAAAACGACTAGGTTAGTGCGCTGCCCAAACCTTAGATGCCGTAAGGCGTTGAGCACTTTTTTTAATCCCCGGTCAACCCAGTACACCTCCACTGCCCAAACCTTAGATGCCGTAAGGCGTTGAGCACGTTGCTCCCGAACACTGCCTGGTTCACCCAGCTGGTACTGCCCAAACCTTAGATGCCGTAAGGCGTTGAGCACCGTATCCGCCCGGACAGGGAAGTTGACGGCACTCGACTGCCCAAACCTTAGATGCCGTAAGGCGTTGAGCACAGCTGTCCAAATGGTTCTGAGGTTAAACCAGAGGCGCCTGCCCAAACCTTAGATGCCGTAAGGCGTTGAGCACTTGAGGAATTATTGCTGAAAGTACGTGATGTATTACTGCCCAAACCTTAGATGCCGTAAGGCGTTGAGCACGGAAGTGGAGGGTTTCTGGACTATTTAGTCCCTTGCTGCCCAAACCTTAGATGCCGTAAGGCGTTGAGCACGAATCAGTACTGCCAGTGTAAGCAGCAATCTAACAAACCTGCCCAAACCTTAGATGCCGTAAGGCGTTGAGCACCATTCGCGATAACCTGACCTAGACCGCCTTTCGCGTCTGCCCAAACCTTAGATGCCGTAAGGCGTTGAGCACGGACCAAGTGGTCCAATTGGCGGTTCAGGTCCAGCAGCTGCCCAAACCTTAGATGCCGTAAGGCGTTGAGCACTGGTATGTCTCGTAATGCATCACGTACTTTCAGCACTGCCCAAACCTTAGATGCCGTAAGGCGTTGAGCACTTTCTTCAGCAAATTCTAAAATTTCGGCTTCAGAACCTGCCCAAACCTTAGATGCCGTAAGGCGTTGAGCACAAGTTGATTGATTTTAGATCGCGCTCACTTTTTAGCCTGCCCAAACCTTAGATGCCGTAAGGCGTTGAGCACTCCACTGTGCAATGGTTGACAATCACTGGATTGGATACCTGCCCAAACCTTAGATGCCGTAAGGCGTTGAGCACAAACAGCCGGGGTCGTCATTGGTGAGTTGACGCCACTGCCCAAACCTTAGATGCCGTAAGGCGTTGAGCACGATTCAATCCTGATTCAGGTTGAACAACAGCTAAAACTGCCCAAACCTTAGATGCCGTAAGGCGTTGAGCACCTTTGTCTAAGCTGGAAGGTGAGAAAGTAACCAAAAAAGCTGCCCAAACCTTAGATGCCGTAAGGCGTTGAGCACAACAATCCGGTATCAGCTTGTTCTGCCAACTGAAACCTGCCCAAACCTTAGATGCCGTAAGGCGTTGAGCACATCAGGCTGCGATCGCAACCAACGCCTCCAACTACGCTGCCCAAACCTTAGATGCCGTAAGGCGTTGAGCACCAGCGATCGCGCTTGGTTGCACCTGCCCCGTGCTCCTGCCCAAACCTTAGATGCCGTAAGGCGTTGAGCACCCTAAAAAACTATAGGAGTAGTTAGAGGTATTCCTCCTGCCCAAACCTTAGATGCCGTAAGGCGTTGAGCACAAACTGTTTCTATATAGTATTTGCCTTCCTCAACCTGCCCAAACCTTAGATGCCGTAAGGCGTTGAGCACAGACTGTACGAGCGAAAGGGATAGCCCATTGGATCTGCCCAAACCTTAGATGCCGTAAGGCGTTGAGCACATGTTGCTCGTGACTCTAAAGTTGCGCTAGCAATTCTGCCCAAACCTTAGATGCCGTAAGGCGTTGAGCACAGGCGACGGGTGCGATCGCGCTCTCTAGTCAGTTCCTGCCCAAACCTTAGATGCCGTAAGGCGTTGAGCACTTCTCGCAACAAGTCCCAATTCGGTTGCTCCAATGCTGCCCAAACCTTAGATGCCGTAAGGCGTTGAGCACATTTATAGCCTTGCTGTTTAATTTGCCCGACTTCTGTCTGCCCAAACCTTAGATGCCGTAAGGCGTTGAGCACATCCAGTAATAGTTGTCGTTTTCTGGTGGAATATAACTGCCCAAACCTTAGATGCCGTAAGGCGTTGAGCACCAGCCAGCCGATGCCTGGTCTATGTGTTGCAGGCCCTGCCCAAACCTTAGATGCCGTAAGGCGTTGAGCACATTTGTGAAAATTTGTCCAGAATGCAACGGGTCCGCTGCCCAAACCTTAGATGCCGTAAGGCGTTGAGCACAGGACTGAGAAAAATATCAAGTATTTCGTGGAGCTGCTGCCCAAACCTTAGATGCCGTAAGGCGTTGAGCACCAGAATACTTGGCACATCGGCGAGTAATTTTATAAAGCTGCCCAAACCTTAGATGCCGTAAGGCGTTGAGCACAAGCCCCCACGCTTTACCGTCTGTTGACACCATTCAGCTGCCCAAACCTTAGATGCCGTAAGGCGTTGAGCACATCGAGGATATGCTAGTTGCTGTTCGCAAAATTCTGCTGCCCAAACCTTAGATGCCGTAAGGCGTTGAGCACCGCACAATTAATGTGCAGGACCCCGTAAGCGGTGCTGCCCAAACCTTAGATGCCGTAAGGCGTTGAGCACCTAAAGGTGGTCTGGGTCAGGTTATCCCAAATGCATCTGCCCAAACCTTAGATGCCGTAAGGCGTTGAGCACAGCAAAAGAGGCCCATTTATTAGCGTCAAAGAATTTCTGCCCAAACCTTAGATGCCGTAAGGCGTTGAGCACAAATCAATGTTTCTGACGGGGCTAAGAAATTGGACGCTGCCCAAACCTTAGATGCCGTAAGGCGTTGAGCACTTAAGCCTTGCTCGTAGTCCGTCCAGGGCAAAAAACTGCCCAAACCTTAGATGCCGTAAGGCGTTGAGCACGAACCTGGCGAGTGCATCTCTTCCCGTCTGGGGCCGCCTGCCCAAACCTTAGATGCCGTAAGGCGTTGAGCACTTAAGTTTCTTTAAAGTAGGTTGTACCTCCGGGGCATCTGCCCAAACCTTAGATGCCGTAAGGCGTTGAGCACTTGAAGCGATCGCGAAATCTATCTGCGTTTCAAAAACTGCCCAAACCTTAGATGCCGTAAGGCGTTGAGCACTTGAGGAGTTTTTTGTTCAGTCGCCAGACCTACAACTGCCCAAACCTTAGATGCCGTAAGGCGTTGAGCACGGCGTACAAGTAAGTCACCCCCGCCGCCGCCTCCTCTGCCCAAACCTTAGATGCCGTAAGGCGTTGAGCACT
>QQTW01004720.1_pt1 | contig 10249 bp, 11 predicted proteins | sample 1904831 | NCBI WGS metagenome assembly QQTW01 (sample SAMN09435610, study PRJNA476489) | Subsurface metagenome, whole genome shotgun sequencing project.
CCTCACATAGATTATTTGGCTGTTGCTCAGAAGGAGCCTTGGGTCGAAGCCTTAGTAGATTGTCCAGGCGCTCAGGGACTTTTCACTTATAGCTTACCCCCGGGGCTGGAAGTCCGACCCGGTGATATTCTCGCTGTTCCCTTTGGGTCGCAGCAGGTGGGCGCAATTGCCGTACGGCTGATCACGCAGTTACCACTAGACCTCGATCTGGAACAATTGCGCCCGGTTGCAGAGGTAATCAGCACCGGTTTTTTTGCCCCAAGCTACTGGACGCTGCTGCAGCGCGTTGCCCAGTACTACCATACGCCCTTAATTCAGGCAATCCGGGTGGCTTTGCCGCCCGGTCTGCTGCGACGATCGCAGCGCCGGATTCGCCTTGCCTCAACCGAGCCACCTACCGGGATGACGGTTCAAAGCCCAGTAGCTCAGCAGTTACTGGCACTCCTCCAGTCCAGTCCCACAGGAGATTATACCTGGAAGTTTTTGCAGGAGCGGGTTAAGGGAGCCCAGTGGGGGTTACCAGAGTTGCTGCAGCGAGGATTGGTGCACAGCTACCTGAAGCCCCAAGCCAGCTCTCAGCCGAAGCTACAGTCAGCCATTACCCTAATAAATATCCCAGGTACAGACCTCACTGTTCGCCAGCGAGAAATCCTCGAAGTCCTAAAACAACGGGGAGGCGATATGTGGGTGCGGGATTTGCTGCAAGCCTGTCGGACCAGCTCCACCACCTTGAAATCGCTGGCACTAAAAGGATGTGTAGTCATTGAGTCCCGTCAGGTGCTGCGCTTAGAGAACAGTCCGATTCCCCAGGGCGATCGCTCTCCCAGTCTCACCCCGGCTCAAGCGGAGGCTCTAGCAAAAATTACAGCCTTATCGGGTTTTGCCCAAGTGTTGTTACACGGCGTTACCGGGTCTGGCAAGACTGAAGTGTATTTACAGGCGATCGCCCCGATGCTGGCCCAAGGTCAGTCCGCCTTAGTGCTGGTTCCGGAAATTGGCCTGACACCCCAGTTGACTGACCGCTTCCGCGCCCGCTTTGGCGCTAAAGTGTGTGTCTATCACAGTGCCCTTGCCGATGGAGAACGTTACGATACCTGGCGACAGCTCCTGGGCGGTGCGCCTCAAGTAGTGATCGGCACCCGGTCTGCTGTATTTGTACCAATCTCCCACCTGGGACTGATCATTCTGGACGAAGAACACGACGCGGGCTTTAAGCAAGACCAGCCTCCCCCTTGTTACCATGCCCGTAATGTTGCCTACTGGCGGGCTCAGCTCCAGAATTGCCCCCTGGTCTGTGGCTCTGCCACGCCTTCTCTAGAAACCTGGGTTGCCGTACAGGCGACTCCACACTACCTTTCCCTGCCGGAGCGAGTGCGGGCGCGGCCTCTACCGCCGATTACGGTGGTGGATATGCGTCAAGAACTTCAGCAGGGCAACCGTTCGATTTTTAGCCGCACCCTGACTGCTGCCCTGCAACAGCTATTAGCCCAGGGCCAGCAAGGGCTCCTGTTTATCCACCGGCGCGGCCATAGTACCTTTGTCTCCTGCCGCAGCTGTGGTTTGGTCATAGAATGCCCAAACTGCGATGTTTCCTTGACCTACCACCATGCCCACGAGGCAGCTCGGCCCTTGCTGCGGTGCCATTACTGCAACCACAGCCAAATTCAGCCTCAGCATTGCCCGGCCTGTAGCTCTCCCTACTTTAAGCACTTTGGCAGTGGCACTCAACGAGTTGTTCAGGAACTGGCGCAGCAGTTTCCTCAGCTGCGGTTGATCCGGTTTGATAGTGATACGACCCGCACCAAGGGATCGCATCGGGCCTTGCTCCATCGCTTTGCTCAGGGTGAAGCAGATCTGCTGGTGGGTACTCAGATGCTGACAAAAGGGATTGACTTACCGCAGGTGAGGTTAGTCGGTGTCGTTGCTGCCGATGGGTTGCTTAACCTAGCAGACTACCGGGCAAGTGAGCGAGCGTTTCAAACGCTGACTCAGGTTGCCGGACGTTCAGGCCGGGGAGATGATCCAGGACAAGTAATTATTCAGACCTATGCACCCGAACATCCCGTGATTCAAGCGGTGCAACGGTACGAGTGGGAACTGTTTGTCCGCACAGAACTGCAGCAACGGGCTGAACTAAACTATCCCCCCTACGGGCAGCTCGTTCTCTTAAGGCTGAGTGGTCTCGACCCGGAGTTGGTCCAGGCTACCGCTCAACGGCTGGCGCAATTCCTCCAGGAACTGAACCCAGCTCCAGGTCAGCTCCTCGGTCCGGCGCCGGCCAATATCCTGCGAGTTGCGGGTCGTTATCGCTGGCAGATTTTGCTGAAGCTGCCCTCAAACTTAACGGGGGAGATTGAGGTAAAGCTGCCGGTAGCGCAGTTGCGATCGCGCTGCCCTGCGTCAGTCCGGCTGACCCTAGATATTGACCCCCTCACCCTCCTTTAGGCGGGTCCAAGATATCGGCAGGGAGGATCACTTGGTCAATGACATGGATCACCCCGTTGCTCGCTGGAACATTCGGTAGAACGACCTTTGCTGTGTTGACCTTGACTTGATTGTTAGCCGAATCAACCCCAATCTGCAGCGGGTTGCCCGCAACGGTTTGCAGGGTTCCTGGTTTGAGAGCACTAGCATTTACCGTCGCCGGAACCACATGGTAAGAGAGAATCTTAACTAAAACCGCTTTATTTTCCGGCTTCAGTAATTCTGCAAAAGTCCCTGGTGGCAAAGCAGCAAACGCTTGGTCAGTAGGCGCAAATACCGTGAAAGGACCCGCTCCTGCCAAGGTAGCAGCTAAGCCGGAGGATTTTAAGGCAGCCCAAAGTGTCTTAAATGAACCGGCTCTCGTGAGTTCAGGCGCGGAGCCCTGAGGAACAGCAGGTACTTGCGCGGGAGCAGCTCCCGGAGGTGACTGGGCAGTAACCGGATGAGGAGACTGATATAGAATGTTGACCTGTCCAAACGCGGGGACGTTTAGAACATTAGCAGCCGCGAGAAAGATAGCTAGCTTTTGAACCAAAGCACTGCACTGGTGTACCCCCATCTTCTAAAAAGTCTCACCTAAAACTTAGTATTACTATAAGCTGCTGAAACTAGAGAACTTTATGAGTATGGGAATGTTGCTTAATATTGTCTTCTGTTTTGACAATTCGTTCAGAATTTAGAACCCGCTTGCGCTCAGTTGAGTGATTGAAATCATCTCGGGCTTGACCCAGAGGGATGTGAGATTGAGCAACCGGACGTGCAGCGTAAGTGCGGGCAGTTGAGAACAGCCGTTCAACAAAGTTGTCGCAAAACTGGGCCTCTGCTGGAAACCCTGAAGGGAGCTGAGGAGTATTTTCATCTAACACCGCTCCCAGCGTTGTGGCTACCGCAGTTTCATAGGAGGTCGGAATTCCTTGAACAATTGCTTCTAAAGCGGCAGAAGGAATTGGCTCCACCAGCTTTACTGGGTGAAGCTTACCCTCTTGTTTGATGAAACAGGTTGCCAGTCCAACGACAATGTAGTGGTCAACCGTGAGTTCAGGCGCTGCAGAATAGGCCATTGCATTGGTCATGAGAATCTACCCAGTCGGTCTATAGTTATCCCATTAATCTTAAGCCGTCAGGATAATCACGGTTTGCCTAAGATCAACCGCTGAATAACTCTCAAACGAAGTTACGAGATTGTTATTAAGGCAACTAAGGCGACTTGGGGTTGGAGTCAGTCCAGACAATCTGCAGCTGCTGGGGCTCAATTTTATTCGTCTGCTCTTGCATAATCTGTCTGGCCTGCTGAGGGTCAAGATTACGGTCAAACTGTACTTTTGCTTGCTCAACTCGATGGGCCGCTAACTGAACTTCCGACCGCATCTCCTGAAGCTTTGTTTGCTGAGAGCTCAGATAAGGAATGAGATGCACCAAAGCTGCAACTGCCGTAGCTGATAACAGCAGATTAACGGCTAATTTAGCTGACACCTCAAATGCTTGTGGCTGATAACTGCGTTGCTTATGCGGCAGTATCACGGAAGTAGACCGAGTGACTGGTTTGGCTAGGTGAGTTGGTGATTGGGGTTGAGTAGCATTCATAAGAAGTAAAAATACAACTTTAATGAGTGAGAACCTGATAGCGCTTCTTGACTGGAAGCAACCTGTTGAGCCGCTAGAGCGGACGACAACTAGTGATTGAGCCACCTAACGACTCGCTTAAATTATCCTACTAGCCTACTTTGGCTTATGAGTTTGTCAAGTAGTTCTTTTCAAGTTCTAAGCAAGCAAAAAGAGCCTACCGAGATAGTGAACGGGTCTAACTCCCTAAACCCGGCTCAACTGTCTAGATAGGCTCACTGAAACGCTACTTGTATAGTTCTGTCGATAGTCGCAGTGCCAAGATTCCTGGAATCAAGGCAACAACCAAAGCAGCAAGAACTTGAACATCTGACAGGGATGACATAGAGACAAAGCTCCTGATTCTAAAGGTTTATACTTTACCACTGTTGACCAAACTGTCTATTTCGCAAACAGTTTGTAACAGGATGCAACATATGTCAGTCAAGGCAATTGGCAGTGCTGTCCTTATAGTTGCAATCTCGCCGCGGAGAATCAACTTGGCTCCCGAGCAGTTTTATTCTAGTTTCCCGCTACCTTGTGCAAAGTAGGCTCGTTTAAGGTTACGTTTGGTAAAGTAGCAGTCTACACATCTCATGGGCTGCCAGTTTTATTCAATTTGGTACAAAAGATTTTTGAATGGACCCATCGTTAGAATTCTTTTCCTGGCCTGGCGTTGAGGTTATACCTATTTTGGTTCTCCTGGTCGCGCTTGAATCTGTATTGTCGGCGGATAATGCGATCGCGCTGGCTGCCCTCGTTCAAGGACTAGAAGATGCTGTGTTACAGCGTCGTGCCCTCAACTTGGGATTAGTTGCCGCATTTGTCCTGCGGATTCTTTTGATCCTGACCGCAACCTGGGTGATTAATTTTTGGCAGTTTGAACTAGCTGGGGCAGCTTATCTGCTGTGGCTTGCCATTCAATACTTTACTTCCCAGGACAACGGTGAGCATGAGCACCACGGTCCTCGATTTAGCTCCCTTTGGCAGGCTATTCCCTTAATTGCCATGACCGACCTCGCTTTCTCCTTAGACAGTGTGACAACCGCGATCGCGGTATCGCGCAACCAATGGCTAGTCATTACAGGCGGAATTGTCGGTGTGATTACCCTCCGATTTATGGCAGGGCTGTTTATTCGCTGGCTTGATGAATTTACTCACCTTCAGGATGCGGGTTATATCACCGTTACCTTAGTCGGTTTAAGACTGCTGGTGAGGGTAATTAACGACAACTGGGTCCCGCCGGAGTGGTTAATGCTAACCAGCATCGCCTTGATATTTCTTTGGGGCTTTTCTCAGCGAAATGGAGAGACCGCAGCCGTTGAAAAGGAACTTGAAGAGAAGTAGCCTGTGCTGTCAGACTTACTCGTAAATCCACTTAGTCAAAGTTGGTTCCCAAGCGAGGAGTTCTGCGTCTTGGAACCAAAGACCGATTTCTCGCTCGGCTGTCTCTGGAGCGTCTGAGCCGTGGATAATATTGCGACCAATGTCAATCCCATAGTCTCCCCGGATGGTCCCAGGCTCTGAGTTGAGGGGGTTGGTGGCCCCAATCATTTTGCGGGCAGCTGCCACGACTCCCTTTCCTTCCCAAACCATTGCTACCACAGGTCCAGAGGTAATGAAATCAACCAGTCCAGGGAAAAAGGGCTTTTCTTTGTGTTCCCCGTAATGTTGCTCAGCTAGCTCCCGATTGACAGCCATGAGCTTGAGGCCAATCAGATGAAAGCCTCTAGCTTCAAAGCGACGAATAATTTCACCGACTAGCTTGCGCTGAACGCCATCTGGTTTAACTGCTAAAAAGGTTCGTTCCACAGATTATCTTCTCCCAATACGGTACGCACGCCTTTTCTATGCTCAGCAAAAGGGGGTAGTTTGTAAAGCTCTTGATTACAAACTACCCCTTCTGATCAGGATGAAATATTGAGCGATCGCTGCGAATCGGTTCACCAGAGTTTTCAGGAACTGGGGGTTGGGAATCTGCAACTAAGCAAGCTGCCGGTATTCAGCTTCCAAAACCCGAATGAGTTCTTGATTCCCTGCTGCTCTGGCAACTTCAAGACGGTGCTCAAGGGACTTGCGGATATTGGCCCGGTGGGTCTCAACAGACCGGTTTGAAGTTTCTTTGCTTGTATTTCTCATTTTTGTTACCTACACTACAGTATTTTTAAACTAAACAAGTTAAAAGCACGTTTCTAAGACTAACACGTGCTAATGAGCATGGAGGTTCCCGAGGCTGGGCAATATGAGGCGGTCTGCTGAACTCTGTTGCTCAGGTGGACTTCAATCAATTGCAAACCCTGAAAAACGGCCGGTTCTCTTGAGCCGCAAACCGGATGTCTTCACAGGCCGGTAAGCTAGATGAAGTTACTAATGAGCTTATGCTTGTGTCCCATGCCTGGTAGCCTGCTAACTTTGCTCAGCGACTTTGGTTTACGGGATGGTTACGTGGGAGTGATGAAGGGAGTCATCGCCCAAGTCAATTCTGATTTAGTGGTGGTGGATCTAACTCACCAGATTCCACCCCATAATATTGCTGCGGCTCGTTTTAGTTTGATGAGTGCCTATGCCCATTTTCCCCAGGGAACAGTCCATATAGCAGTGGTTGATCCGGGGGTTGGCAGCGCCAGACGAGCGATAGCCGTACGAATTGCTGAGGGGGTGCTAGTGGGTCCCGACAACGGTCTATTCAGCGGTGTCTTGAACCAATCGCCAGTCGTTGCCGCAGTGGAGTTGGCAAATCCCCAGTACTGGTATACACCTCAACCCAGTGCTACCTTTCATGGACGAGATATTTTTGCGCCCGTAGGCGCCCATTTAGCCAGTGGGGTCAGCTTGGAAAACCTGGGGCCGGCAATTGTCCCAGACTCACTGGTTCAACTGCCACTGCCTACCTGCAAGCAAACTGAGACAGGGATTTCCGGTGCTATTCAAGCCGTGGATCGCTTCGGCAACCTGATTACAAATATTCCGGGAACCTTGGTAACCGGGAAGCTTTGGTCTATCGAAATTGCTAGGCTGAGAGTAGTGGGAGCTCAAACCTACAGTGATCAAGGGGTGGGACAACTTGTTGCTCTGATTGGCAGCCATGGTTGGGTTGAAGTTGCTGTCAATAGTGGGAGTGCTCAATCACACCTTCAGCAGATAAGGGGCCTGGCTATAGGGCTGGGAAACCCGGTACAAGTGGTATTCCCCTCACTGACTTAGGAGAAAATGAACCAAAGTAATTGGAGCGAGAAAATACTATGACCCATGGAATTGCTGAAAAGCCAGAGGTCTACCAAGGCCAATTCGGTGAGTTCACAATTACAAAGGAGGATCGCAATAGCGTCATTATCTACCGCATTGCCCTGGGTGTCGCCGCTTTATGCTTCGCGATCAGTACTGGTGCGGTTTTATGGCAGGGAAGCCATCCGGCAGTTCTCACAGCTCTAACTTTTCTCTATGCCGGATTCAGCCTTGCTTTAGGGGTAAGTCTGGCAACAATTCATATTTACCTGGCTCCGCTACATCGTCTCCTGCAGGCTTTCTGGGTAATCAGTTGTGTTGCATCACTGTTTATTGCCCTACAAAATCCCGCAGCTTTCGCTTTGACGGTTTATAACAGCCCAGTTGCCTTAATTGGCGTAGGTTTCATCTTTGTGGCACTGACTGGAATTTTTTTCAAAGAAGCTTTTTGCTTCAATCGCCTAGAAACAAAGCTGTTGACCCCTATTGTTCCCCTGCTGCTAGCAGGGCACTGGGTAGGGGTGTTGCCCGTTCAGGGAGAACGACTCCTACTCGGTATTTGGGCTATTCTATTTTTAGTTTTCGCGATGCGGAAAGCATTTCAACCCATTCCGCCAGATATTGGTGACAAAACAGTTTTTGCTTATCTACAGGAACAGCGCGCAACCGCGAAGAAGTTGAATTTTCAAGATTAATTGGCAGCAAAACCTGAATCAAACCTCAGATCATTACTCATAACCTTTTTAGCCCAAGTTTTCCAGAAGCAATTCTTCAGACTTTAGCGAGAGTTTTTCACGGTAGCTAAAGTTGCATTATTCTCTAAAGCTTGATATAAACGAGCGGGAACGACAAAGTTTTTTACCTCTGCTAGTGGGGAGTACTAACCAAAATGAACTTGAAAAAAATAACTGCTCTTGCCGCAATGCTTAGCTTATCTGCTACTTTCTTAGGTGCTTGCGAGGGCGGTGGCGGAGAAACTGAAACTGAAACTGAAACCGCACCGATGGAATCTCCTGCTGGGGCACCCATGGAATCTCCCATGGAATCTCCCATGGAGTCACCGATGGAATCTCCGACGACTTCGCCTTAAGCGAGACTGGATTGCTCTGTAATCCTGATCAGCTAAGCGCTTACCCTGCTAATTCTGCTTAGCAACCTGTGCTAAACAGCGTGGCTATGGTTTGTGACTGTTCTATGAAAATTTGTTTTTTTAGCAGCTTATTGGGGTGACACTGCTCGCTTTCCATGAGCTGCTTACTGCTTTAAACGATGATAAGGACTGACGGTTGAGTGAGAGGTACTATCTGCCTATGGCTGAGCTTCGGTGTGGCTGTAGTGATCGGGGTGCCTCTAAGGCCGGTGCAAGGACTCCCGCCACCCAGCGATACGCCTGAGGAAGTCCTGCGGACAGAAATCTTTACTGAAGCGCGATCGCCCTTAGATGGTGAACCATTAACTGCAGCAGAGTATGCTGAGCTTCAGGCAGTACTTCGGTCAACAGAGACAGTTGAACCCCAGGTTTCACCTAAGATACGTCGCCTCATTGGTCTTCTAAGATTACGTAAAGGAATTCGCACCATTTTCCCCTTTCTGCTACCTTGAGGGTTTGGAACTGTGATTCGGGTACTGAGTGGTGTTAATTCTTGAGCCAGGTTCTATTTCTTGACTTTCAACCTTTAGCCGCGATCGCGACAACGCCTGCGGCAGCTAAAAGACTCCAGTTTCTCGGAGGAAGTGGCGCTACGTTATGGGTCCCAGAAACCCTAGGAAATTTTGCCGGGGCTCAACCGTATTCCGGCTCTTTGAGAGACCACCTAGCAGCCCTATGGCCTGAGTATAAAGGCTTTATTTTTTGCCTAGCAGCAGGGGCCGTGGTCCGCTTGGTTGCACCCCTGTTAACCCATAAGTCTCAAGATCCAGCAGTGGTTGTGGTGGATGAGACGGGCCAATTTGTCATTAGCCTCTGTAGTGGTCATCAGGGGGGAGCAGATCACTTAACTCAATTACTGGCTCACCAGCTTGAGGCAACACCCGTAATCACTGGAGCGACTAATGCAGCAGAGCTTCCGGCAATAGATACTTTGGGGCTTCCCTTTGGTTGGCAGCGAGGGGAAGGCAACTGGAATGGAGTGAGTGGCATCATCGCTCGTCAGCAACCCGTTCAGGTAATCCAGGAAGCAGGTTCAACTCTCTGGCAGCATCAGGGGTACCCCTTTCATATCCAGACTTCGCAAGGGGAAGTAGAACCCATTTGCTTTCGGGCAAAAATTTGGATCAGCCCCTGTGAGCGATCCGCTGGCAGCGGTTCCCTAGAGGTGCCCCAAGGTATCCCGGCGCGTTCCGATCGCGGCCCTAGCGCCTCGTCCACAAATCTGCCAATGGTGCAGTGGCATCCCCGGGTATTGTGGATTGGCATCGGTTGTGAGCGAGGGACTTCCCAGCAATTAATTGAGTTGGGCATTCGGCAGGTTTTGCAATCTCATCAGCTCGCTTGGGGCGCGATCGCGGGGGTGGCAACGATAGATCTCAAAGCCGACGAGCGAGGGCTAATAGAACTCTGTCAAGCTTACAACTGCCGTTTTCGCGGCTGGTGTCATTTGATCCAGGTGTCCGGGCCCACTGCCAACCAACCACAACTGCCCAGTACGGCCAGTCCATTCCTGCTCAGCCTCGGCAACTGCAACCGTGACCGCTCCTTGCCCCGCAGCCTGGATCACTTGTTTGGGAACCCGCAGAGAATTTTGGAGTTTGGACTTCTCGTCAACCTCGAATCTAAACTCTAAAACTGCCCGCAGGGCCGCTGCCTCTGCGACGCTGGGGGTACCCACTGCTGCAGCGACGATTGCAGAGGGGTTAGGAATTGTAACAGATTGAAGCACTGTCGCTGGGAAGCAGCGCAATGGCCAGTTGTAAGCTTGACAGAGTTCTATTAGCCCTC
>QQTW01004721.1_pt1 | contig 10245 bp, 9 predicted proteins | sample 1904831 | NCBI WGS metagenome assembly QQTW01 (sample SAMN09435610, study PRJNA476489) | Subsurface metagenome, whole genome shotgun sequencing project.
ATATACAAATATTACAGGAAGTCGTAGAGGTGGAATAGATGCTCATTTATCTTGTTATTAACCATTGAATACCGATACCTCAGCTGGCAAAACGCCAGAGCAAACTTCGCAAACCGTCAGTTCAAAGCAGAGCCATCTGATTAGCAAGGTGCTGTCGCCTGCTGTGAAGCTGTGGCTGCGATCGCAAATTCAGCAAGTGTCAAACCTGGAAGTGAAGATTTCGGGGAGCGATCGCCAAATCCTGCAGGGTACTATCCCACGTGTGTCTATCTCAGCTCGCCACGCCGTTTATCAAGGACTGCATCTGACGCAAATTCAACTGGTGGGAGAAGGCATTCGCACTAACCTGGGTCAGGTTCTCAGGGGTCAGCCCCTGCGACTCTTGGAACCTGTGCCGGTGGAGGCTGAGCTGCTGCTGCAGTCATCGGATCTGAATGCCTCCCTCCAATCTCCCTTGTTAGCTAATGCCCTGACTGAGTTGCTCTTGACGCTACTCCCAGCCAGATACCCACTAGACGGGCAAGTGAGCTGGGACAAGATTGGCATTGACAGCGACCAACTGATTGTGAGTGCCACTCTGGCAGCTAATACCATCAATCCAACACCAATGGTGATTCGCACTGGTCTAAAGTTAGCTAGTTGCCATGAACTACAGATGGAGCAACCCCAGATCCAAACTCACGTGGGATTCCCCTTAGTAAATCTAGATAGTTTCAAGCTTGATTTAGGAGCAGAAGTCGCCATTGAGGAACTGACTTTGAGTTCGGGTAAGCTGACGTGTTGTGGTCGCATCAACGTCATTCCCGCTGTCTATTAGCGAGCAGGGGAAAATGCCGCTGCTGCCCCTATGATGCCAGCAGCGGCAAGAGTAGTGTTACAAAATAGTAAACCAGGGGAGCTGTAAAGACGTAGCTATCAGCGCGGTCTAAGATGCCGCCGTGGCCAGGAATTAATTGTCCTGAATCCTTGACCCCGGCATCCCGCTTCATCATTGACTCAGTTAAGTCGCCCAATAGGCTAGCAATGCCAATTAGCAGACCCAATGCAATACCAGTCAAAGGCCAACCAGGCCAGTCTAAATACCAAGCTCCCACCACTGCCACGGCTACACTTGCAGCTACCCCAAAAACAGCGCCTTCGACAGTCTTTTTGGGACTGATATCGGAGAGACGGGTTCGACCGAAGAATTTGCCAATGGTGTAAGCGCCGATGTCAGCTGCCCAGATGCAGACGAAGGTTAGTAGCGTAGCTGTCAAACCTTCTGGCAGAGCCGCAAAATTTCGCGGCTCTACCAGATTTGTCCAGCTTTCTGGCCAATAGCCTCCTAAAGGTAAGTTGCTGACAGCGGGGCTTGCGATCGCCCGCAATCGCACCCAGTAACTAGGCAAATAACCTCCATAAAATAGCCCCAAAATCGAGGTGGAAATATCAGCAATCGTGGCTAATTTGGGTTGAAACAGCAGGTAAAAACAAATAAACGTCCCAGCCACTGGCATAACAGCATCAGCTAGGGGCGAAGAAACTGTAGCAATAACCAGCAAGGTTTGGCTGACGACCAGAGTAGTTTTGGCAGCGGGTGCAATTCCCTTAGAGCGTACCATCTGAAAGTATTCCATTTGGCCCAAATAAACGATCGCCGCAAACATGAGCGTAAAATACCACCCTCCTAAGAGGGTCATACTCAGGGCAAGGGCGATCGCAACGATTCCACTAACAATCCGAGACCAAGGCATGGCTTAATTTTTCAGATTCAGTCTAGCTTCTCACCACTGAGGATAAAAATGGGATCGACGGCAGCAAAGGTTTGCTGGATGCCCCGCGTCTCCAAGCGGTTGACAGCAGACTGGACAACTTCGATATTACGGGCTTGCAACTCAGCAAAGCCCTGTGAGACAGCATATAGACTCTCAAGATTACCAGCTGTGGCAACAACTCGGCCTTGGGGTGGTAAGTAGCGCCAGACTTCAGTGAGGATAGCTTTAATGGGGCGACCTCCCTCAATGCAGACCCGGTGGGGGGGCTTTTGCAGGTTCTTCAGACACTCCGGCGCGCTGCCTTCAATAACTTCTACATTGTTAACTTCAAAGCGATCGCAGTTACGGCGGATGAGGTTCGCTACTTCCTCGTCCCGTTCCACTGCGATAATCTGCGCTTGGGGACACAGCAACCCAATCTCTACTGGAATCGTACCCGTCCCCGCGCCAATGTCCCACAAAACCGAGTTGGGCAAGAGCCGCAGGTGAGCAATCAACAGCAACCGAATTTCACGCTTGCTCAGGGGAATCCCCGGTAAGCGCTCGAACAACTCGTCGGGGATGCCGGGTGTAATATAGGGCCACAATTTAGAATGCATAGAAATAGGTTAACGGATATCAGCCTCAAGGTGGAGGAGCGGGAAGCAGAAACTTTACTCAGCCACTACCGCTCCTGTCATTCCTCGCTACCTTGACTACATTGACCTAGATTCTACCTAACAGCGGTTCATACCATTTCGCGCTGCTCTGGTGCATGAAATGCTATAGTTGAGACCAGCTTCTTATCAGCCGCCCAACCTAAAACTCATCTGGAATCCCTATTAGGGATTGAAATTACAGGAGACTAGTATACTTGGCAAGGGAATAGCTTGAACCCTATCAGGGATTAAAATTACAGGTAAATGGTATGTTTGGTTTAGGATGGCCAGAAATCGGTGTAATTGCGATCGCGGCAATTTTAATTTTCGGTCCTAAGAGAATTCCGGAGTTGGGCAGTGCTCTAGGTAAAACCTTGCGCGGCTTCAAAGATGAAATGCGCAATCCCAGCCCGGAGCCAGAAGATTCAGACAGGGAGTAGAGGGAGCTTTCTTGAGCAGGGGGAGCAGGGGGAGAAAGGGGAGCAGGGGGAGAAAGGGGAGCAGGGGGAGCAAATCCCATGAATGAATCTAGGGGCTGTCCGTTTCGGACGCCTTGCGTCTTGCTGCAAGCAGTCTCGCCACAAATTTCCCCATTCACTCGCGTCTGAAGTCGGGGGATCAGACCATGTGGCAGGGGAAGCCTTAACTCTTTCTCCCCCTACTCCCCCTGCTCCCCCTACTCACCTGGCTTCGAGTGCCTCTTTTTGACTCTGGCTCAGAACGTGTTTGCCACCGAAGACTTGACGCTGCCCTGGGAATCTACCATAGCAGTCGAGCTTGTCGGCTGGTTTCCTTCATCAGCCACTGGATGACGTGCCTTAATCAGAGCGATGGCACGGTTGACACTTTCAGGCAAAATCACCACCAGGCTGCCTTGGGGAGCATTGTCTAAGGCTTTGTTAATCGCTTCTGTCTCATCCAGGAGCGATTCATAGGGGCAATCTGGCTTTGCTTGCACGATGCCTTTAACAATCAACTCAGCAGCTGAGCCGCGTGGGCGTCCCCGCGTATCGTCATCTTCTTTGACGATGATGCGGTCAAAAATTCCCGCAGAAAGTTTGCCTAGTGTGAAGAAGTCTTCATCGCGGCGATCGCCCGGTCCCCCCACCACACCAATGCGCTCACCCGGCCAATTGCGGACAAAACCCCCCAGCGCCTCGTAACTATGGGGATTGTGGGCATAGTCTATTAAGGCGTGATAACTTACCAGATCGAACAAATTCATCCGCCCCGGCGTTTGACTCACCGAAGCTCGGAACGTGTTTAATCCAGCCCGAATCTGCTCAATTGGCACTTCTTGGGCAAACGCCGCCAGACTCGCTGCCAAAGCATTGGCAATCATAAAAGGAGCGCGTCCACCCAGGGAGAGCGGTACATTCTCAGCCCGCTCAATTCGGTGCGTCCAATCCCCTTTCAAAATCGACAGGTAGCCATTCTCATACACCGCCGCCAAACCGCCCTGCTTGGTGTGGTTTCGCACTAGCTGATTCTCTGGGTTCATTGTGAAGTAAGCAACTTGGGACTTCACTCGCTTTGCCATTGCGGCAACCAGGGGATCATCGGCATTAAGTACCGCATAACCGTTAGGCAAGACTGCTTCTGCCACTACACTCTTGAGATGAGCCATCTGTTCTACTGTGTTAATATCGCCGATTCCCAGGTGATCCGCAGCGACATTCAAAACTACACCTACATTAGAAGCATCAAAGGCTAGTCCAGAGCGCAGAATGCCGCCCCTCGCCGATTCCAGCACAGCCACTTCCACGGTTGGATCTTGCAGGATCATTTGGGCGCTTTGGGGACCGGTATTGTCCCCTGGTTCTACCAAGTGATCGCCGATATAAGTGCCATCGGTGGTAGTGTAACCAACAGTGCGACCAGTCTGTTTGAAAATGTGAGCCAGCAGTCGCGTGGTTGTGGTTTTGCCATTGGTACCCGTCACAGCAAGGATGGGAATGCGGCTGGGACTATCAGCGGGGAACAGCATATTCAGCACCGCTCCCGCCACATTACGAGGAATACCCCGGCTGGGGCAGACGTGCATCCGAAATCCGGGAGCCGCGTTTACTTCTACAATTACGCCATCCACCTCGCGCAAGGGGCGGCTAATATCTGGTGTGACGATATCAATTCCGGCAATATCCAAACCGATAATTTTAGCCACCCGTTCTGCCAGCCAGACGTTTTCCGGATGGATATCGTCGGTGCGGTCTACGGCAATTCCGCCGGTACTCAAGTTTGCAGTTGCCCGCAAGTAAAATACTTCCCCAGATGGTAGCACCGTTTCCAGGCTGTACCCTTGCCGCTCCAGCAGCTGGTAGCTGGTACGGTCTACTTCGATACGAGTCAGGACGTTGTCGTGTCCCTCACCACGATTCGGATCAAGATTTGTCTGCTCAATCAGCTCCTCAATCGTAGATTTGCCATCGCCAACCACATGGGCTGGTACTCGCTCGGCTACTGCTACTACTTTGCCATCCACCACCAGCACCCGATGGTCACTTCCGAGGTAATAGCGCTCTACAATTACCGACGGGGAAACATTTTTGGCAGCATCGTAGGCTGGCTCTGCCTCCGACCAGGATCTAATATCAATGGTGATGCCCCTGCCATGATTGCCATCGAGAGGCTTAATCACGATAGGATAGCCGCCGACTGCTTCAATTGCTTCTGACAACTCGTCCAAGTAGTTGATGACCGTGCCTTTTGGCACCGGCACTCCAGCATCAGCAAGGATGCGTTTGGTGCCTTCTTTATCACAAGCCAGTTCTACACCCAGGATGCTGGTTTGAGGGCTCATCGTTGCCTGCATTCGCTTTTGGTTGACGCCGTAGCCCAGTTGGATCATAAAGCGAGTGCCGACGGAGGTCCAGGGCACACCTTTAGTTTCAGCTTCTTTGATAATCGCTTCTGTGCTGGGTCCTAAAGCCGCGTCGCGGTAGAGGTCTTTCAAATCCTGCAGGTCTTGCTCTAAATCCTGTTTGAGATAGCGGCCTGTATCAACAAGGCTTTGGCACAACCGCACTGCTGCCCGTGCTGCGTAACGACCTGCTTCCTCATCCAGATACTCGATTACAACCTGGTAAACTCCGGGGTTAGCGGTCTCGCGAGTACGACCAAAGCCCACTAGCATCCCAGCCAGTTCCTGGAGTTCCAGAGCCACATGCTCGACAATATGTCCCATCATGGTGCCTTCTCGCACCCGCATTAAGAAACCACCACGACAGCCAGGGGAACATAAGTGTTCCTCCAAAGTAGGCAGTGTCTCAACTAATCCCTCGTAGAAGCCAGGGATTTGATTTGATGGCTTGTCGGCGATATTTTCCAAATCGAGCCGCATGACGATGAGTTTTTGGCGTCGAATGCTCCAATAGTTGGGACCACGTAACGTCTGAATTTTGAGGATTCTCATGTCAATATGCGCTCTTTTCTTCGCAACCAGTTAACTAGTTTCCATCTGAAAGCGACAAGTAAACTGTTCACCAGGAACATTTATTCCTAAATTTTTTCATTGTGATTGTCAGTTACCCAAAGATATAACTTAAGTGAGCAAAATAATGCAAATAAACTGCATCATTGAGCACACACAACGCTGACAATCACGCATCTCTCTTGACTGCTCACCTGCTAAGAGCGCATACAATAGCGTGCCCAAATTCATCGCATAGTTTACCCATTTTAGTTGGGAAGCCGATGACCGGGAGCCAAAACTGTTCGCTGGTGCAAGTGGTAGCGATCGCCGTAGCTGAGGACGTGAACCCGTAGGTTATGAAGGCTGAGCGGGTCAGTCGCTCCCACTTGCAAGTGGTTGGTGTAGGACACTTCCCCTGGATCAACGATAGTAACAGTGCCTTTACCCATCACTTGCAACAGACCATCGCCCTCTACCATGGCACAAGTATCTTCATCAATGCCAATGCCTAACCGATCTGGATGAGCAGCGATCGCACTGATTAAGCGTGCCATCCGATTGCGGTTGTGAAAGTGTTGATCCACAATTACCTCTGGCAGAATACCTAGCCCCGTCCCCAACTCTATCAGCGCCCGATTCGGAGACTCGCCACTGCCGCCGCCAGCTATCATGTGATGGCCCATTATCGCCGCCCCAGCACTAGTCCCTGCCAGAGTTAGCTGACTTTTTTGCACCCTTTGCCGCACAGTTTCCATCGCTGGTGTATCAGCCAATACAGCACAGAGCCGTAGTTGATCCCCACCTGTCAAAAATACTCCAGTACACGCTTCTAAGCACGCCTGGACGTATTGTTCCTCACACTGTTCCCGTTCTCGAATGTCCAAGATATCAACCTGCTTGGCACCCATCTCTTCAAAGATCTGAAGATACCGACTGCCAATGAGCGCTGGTTCGCGGGAGGCAGAGGGAATAATAGCTATGTGAGCATCGCCCGCTCCAGCACGAGCAAAAAAAGTGTGCAGGATCTCGCGTCCATGAACTTTGTCTTCTGCGCCACCTATGACCAGAACTGCAGTTTTGGTAGCTTGGGGCGTCTTCATCTCAAGCGATTGAGTATTTGATTGCACGATTGTGTTCTTCCTCTTTTAAGCCTCAGGGAAATTCAACGCGACCGTAGCCTGATTGCTCAAGCCCCCGTGTGGGAAGGTTTCGCTCAACAGAATTTTCAAGGGTTTGCTTATCCCCTACCAAAAAGTACGCTCCAGGGGCGCGATGGGGCGGAAAGCTAAGCTTCCCGACGGCAATCATGCGATGGTCACACCGCATGAACCGCCTCCCCAACTTGCATGCCGGTCTGTAAGTATCTTTGCTGAGGCTTGCTCAATACCCCTTGAAGTTTTTAATTTTAAAGCGTAAGTGATTTGCAAGATGTCAAAATATTTAAACATAATTTAAAGAAATAGAAAAACTTTTATACTATGGGCTACTGAATTATCTCTAGTGGTGAAGGCTAGATGTTAACACTCCCTATACTTATGTATTCAACCGATTAACGTGATTGGTGCTAATTATCAAAATTTCCTTAAGATTTGCGTTTTCAAGTGCGGGCGTATATAATGCGATTTGATATTATTACCCTGTTTCCCGACTTCTTCTCTTCTACCCTGAGTTCAGGGCTGTTGGGTAGAGCTTTAGCCAAACGGATTGCCGAAGTGCATCTGGTTAATCCACGCGACTTTACCACCGACAAGCACCGGCGGGTCGATGATGAACCCTACGGGGGCGGCGTAGGAATGCTGCTCAAGCTAGAACCAATTTTTGCCGCTGTAGAGTCGCTGCCGGTTTTACCTCGACGAGAAGTCATCCTAATGACGCCCCAGGGGCAAACGCTTAATCAGTCTCTGCTGCGAGAACTCACCATCGGTTACGACCAACTGGTGATTATCTGCGGTCATTATGAAGGGGTGGATGAGCGGGTGCTGCATTTAGTAACTCGTGAGGTTTCACTGGGAGATTTTGTCCTGACCGGTGGAGAAATTCCAGCGCTGGCACTGATTAATGGAGTAGTGCGGCTGCTACCGGGAACCGTGGGGAAAGTCGAGTCGCTCAAAGCAGAGAGTTTTGAGGCAGGGTTATTGGACTATCCCCAATATACTCGCCCCGCTGAGTTTCGGGGGTGGAAGGTGCCTGATGTATTACTGTCGGGAAATCACGCAGAGATTGCCCGGTGGCGGCATGAGCAGCAGATACAAAGAACACGCGATCGCCGCCCCGACTTATTAGAAGGAGAGAAAGATGAATATCCGCATCGGTAACGGTTACGATATCCACCAGTTGGGTAATGGTCGTCCTTTGATACTGGGAGGAGTAGATATTCCCCATGAGATGGGGCTGATCGGGCATAGTGATGCCGATGTTCTGACTCACGCGATTATGGATGCGATGCTGGGTGCTCTGAGTCTGGGAGATATTGGGCATTACTTTCCCCCCACTGAGGAGCAGTGGGCTGGGGCGGATAGTCTGGTGCTATTGGGTAAAGTACATCAGCTGGTTCAGGATAAAGGCTGGCAGGTGGGAAATATTGATTCCGTAGTTGTGGCAGAGCGTCCGAAATTGAAACCGCATATCTCAACAATGCGATCGCGCCTAGCCACTGTCCTGCAAGTAAAACCCGATCAAATCGGCATCAAAGCCACCACGAACGAAAAATTAGGTCCAGTTGGACGGGAAGAGGGAATCGCCGCCTATACCGTTGCCTTGCTTTTTGAGAAATAACTGCTTAAAGATGGAACGACACAATCTAAAGTCAAAATTAGGATTGATAGTAAGTTGAGATGCATAGTTTTGAGATATTATCATCCGCGTCTTGATAGTCTTTAAGTGGAAAGATACCTGCGATCGCAGCCCAGTTTGTAATATAAAATCCGTAGCTATGTTTCCTACTATTTGGCGTAAGTGGTTGGCAGTTGTGCTAGCTTTCATAAGCGCGATCGCCCTCTCTGGCTGCAACCCAACTGAATTTAAAACCGAAGCCGCTCAAGTACCCCAATTAGTGGTTAGCGTTCTAACTGATCCCCAAACCTTTAACTTTGCCCTGAATCAACAGTCACCTAGCATTTTTGGTCTCACGTTCAAGGGGTTAACCAGTGTAAACGGTGTTACAGGTGAGATTCAGCCAGAGCTAGCTGAATCTTGGCAGATTTCAGATGATAAGCTGCGAGTTATTTTTACTCTCCGAGAAGGTTTAAAATGGTCGGACGGCGAACCGCTAACGGCAGATGATGTTGTTTTCACGTATGACCAAATAGTCTTCAACCTCGAAATTCCTACTGATATTAGAGACTATGTAACGATTGGTGCTAGTGGGGCTTTTCCTAAAGTCAGAAAGCTGGATGACCGCAGAGTTGAATTTATCCTGCCCGAGCCTTTTGCTCCTTTCCTTACAAGCACCACTGGCAACACGGGCAATGCAGTTGCTATCTTACCGAAGCACGCTCTACAAAAATTTGTAAGCTCTAAAAACTCAGATGGTAATCCCCAGTTTTTATCCACCTGGGGAACAGATACAGACCCAGCAAAAATTATTGTTAATGGTCCATACAAAATAGAAAGTTACATTCCTAGTCAGCGCCTAGTATTTCGGCGTAACCCACATTACTGGAGAAAGGACGCTCAAGGCAACCCTCAACCTTACATTGAGCGATACGTCTGGCAAATTGTGGAGTCTCCTGATACATCCTTAATGCAGTTCCGCTCAGGCGGGTTGGATTCAGTTGGTGTCTCCGCAGCAAATTTCTCTTTGCTTAAGCGTGAAGAAAAACGAGGTAATTTTAAGATATACAACGGTGGACCAGCAATCGGCACAACATTTATTTCTTTCAATCTGAATAAAGGTAAGAGGAACGGTCGCCCCTTAGTTGATCCAATTAAATCTCGCTGGTTTAATACAGTTGCCTTTAGACAAGCAGTTGCCCATGCTATTGATCGTCAAACTATAATTAACACTCTCCTTCGAGGTCTCGGTGAACTGCAACATTCAACCATCGATATCCAAACCCCCTACTATTACCTTTCCCCAAAAGAGGGTCTAAAGGTCTACGATTACAATCCAGGAAAGGCCAGGAAACTACTATTAGGGGCAGGATTTAAATACAACAACAAAGGGCAATTACTTGATGCTGAGGGTAACCGCGTGCGCTTCACAATGCTTTCAAGTGCCGGAAGTAGGATCAGTGATGCGGTGGGTACGCAGATGAAGCAAGATTTGGGCAAAATCGGCATTCAAGTAGATTTGAATCCGATCGCCTTCACTGTGCTAGGAGAAAGGCTGCACAACTCGCTGAACTGGGAGTGTTATTTTGGAGCCATGAGCGGAGGAGGAATTGAGCCGAATGATGCGGCAAATGTCTGGTTGCTTGATGGTGGTTTACACACCTTTAAT
>QQTW01004722.1_pt1 | contig 10244 bp, 8 predicted proteins | sample 1904831 | NCBI WGS metagenome assembly QQTW01 (sample SAMN09435610, study PRJNA476489) | Subsurface metagenome, whole genome shotgun sequencing project.
TTAGAATTAGGGTTAGGGATAGTGTAAAGGTTAGGGTTACGGTTAGAGTTAGAGTAATGCTCATGGTTAAGGTTCGGGTGTAGTCAGTTTTTCGTGGGGATGGTGGTTAAGAGTAGGGAGAAGGCGGGGAGGGTGGAGAAGGAGCATGAGAGGATGAGGGAGAGGTGGGGGACGAGGAGGAGGGAGGCTAGGGAGGAGAGGGGGAGGAGAAAGGTGCTTTGGGGGAGGGACGCTTAGGTTCTGTTATGGTATTTTGTGGGGTGGGGTCAAAGGATGGGGTGGGATGGGGGTTGGACTAGGATGGTAATGGAGGAGGCGAGTGAGGGAGAGACCAATGTGTATAAAACTGTTCTTGCATGGTGTAAGATATCAGGGCTAGACGAGCTTGCATTGGCTGGGCATTTGCATACTCGCGGAGCTTGAGGCGGGCTGTACTTATTGTAACATAGCGGTCCCCCAACGGGACAATGACATTCATGCCTTTCTTTACCACTGCATCAATCTCACCATACCCTCCCCTTCCCCACAACGAAACCACTACACCACAATCACAACAGGATGTTCGCTGTGCTCACACCCCATCCCTTTCAAGCACCACACCCCCCTCCCCAACTCTAAACACAAACCCCCCCTCCTCCTCCCCCTGTCTTCCAATTCTCCAACACTCAAATCTCCCCCGTCTAACAACATCCCACCTCTGCCCCCTCTCCCCCTCCGCCTGCTCAACACCCATCTCCGGCGCAAACTTGAGTACGTCGACCCTCCTAACCGCCAGGCGCGCGACGGTGATTCCAGCGGGCCAGCTCGTGGGCAGCGCGGGTCGGAATGAAGTAGGGGTTGTGGAGAGGCTGGTGAGGATGGCAGTGCAGGAGAGGAGGGTGGTGAGGTGGGTTAGGTGGGTTGTCAGGGTGTGGGATGCGGGGGTTAGGGGGTTGGGGTTTGTGGTTGTGGTTGTGTGAGAGTGGCGGAGAGACCAGAGGAAGGTGTCGATGTCTTCGAGGGTTAGGCTGTGGATACGGCGGTGGGTGCTTTTGTGGTTGGTTGGGGTGAAGAGGTATGTTGGTAAGTCAGAAAGAGTGGAGAGGAGGGAGTCCCAGGATGAAGGGCGGAAGATATGGACGTGGTCTAGACACCGGGTCGTTAGACTCAAGATCTCGGCTTTCAGGTCTGGATCGAGGGTTGAGAGCGGCGTTTGTAGTTGCAGTTTTTCAACGAGCAGGTTAAGGATCGTGCTTGCCAGACGCGGGACACTGAAGTGATGCAGTGGGTCGAAGAGGATTACAGCGGAGTTTTGGCCACCTAGGTCCCGAATGGAGCTGAATGAAGCGGGCAGGATTGCGTGCGCGATGATGAGGTAGAGGAGTGATGTTTTGCCGGCTCCGGAGGGGTGGTGTGTTGGTGGTGGGGAGATTAGTTCGAGGATTGTTGGTGGGGGGTTTGGGATTAGGGAGTCGAGTTCTGGTATGCCAAAGTGTGGTTGCTTTGTTGGTGATGAGAAGGAGCTATTGGGTAGGTCAGTTATCTGATCGCGAGGGTGCTGGCTTTTTGCACCCATTCCAACTCGATCCAAAATTCACAACAGGCGACTTACCCTCCAACATCAAGCTCACGAAGGGAGCTGAACACCTAAAAACATCAGCATTCGTCCCGACCTCATTCGCGGATCCCTCAACCAACCTCATTCAACCCCACAACCTCAACCTCCCCTAACAACCTCTCGCCCGCCCTCTTCACCTCCACATCGCCACCCCCCATCATCCCTTCCCACAAGTTCTTCTCTTATCCCCAATCCGCATCTCACGCAATGGCACCACCAACACCCACTTACCCCCTCGCGACACTCGAAGCACAAATCAACGTGCTCCCGAACGGGAAGGCCCGGAAACCGGCGGTGCGGCTGGCCGACTGCGCGCTGAAAGAATTGGTGCAGTATAAGTGTAATATTGAGATCGAGAGGGGGTCGAGGACGCCGAATGTTGTTTGTGAAGAGGTTGTGAGGTTGTTGAGACAGTAAGTGTTAGGTGTGGGAGGTGCAGGGCGGGAGGTCTTGGCGTGAGACTAATAAGGTGTGCAGGTGCGAAGGTGGATTGAGTGTGGAGACTACGGCTTGGGAGGAGTGGAAGGGGAGGCAGGAGCGGGAGGGGAGGATGGTGTGAGGAGGGGTGAAGTTGGAAACATGTGCACGGGTTGTTGGAAGTTTGAGGAACGATTTGTAGACCATTATTGGCATCTCAGTTGCCTGAAAGATTATGTCACAACGTCTAAAGCAGGTAATAAAACGCCATCCACATGCTCGAAGCCCCATCCGGGCAGTCCCAAATGTGTATGCAAACCCCCAAACGCCTCGCTGTAGAAATGCTTCGCAGATATCGTCACCCCTCAGTCGGATTCCAATCACTCGCTCATAAGTGGCAGACATGCTCCAGCTTTTAACGCCACTGCGAGTTGGACGGACTATCCTCAGTCGCATTCCGATATACTCGCTCATGAGTGGCAGACATGGGCACGTAGTGATTAATGACTTCAAACGCCTCCTCCGGACTTGCGCCAAAACCGCTGTTCGTAGTTGACGTGCACGCCCTCTTCTAGATTGACGTTCCGGTCGACAATGGGCTGCCGTAGTTGTCTCTCAACAAGGGGCGCATTCCAGTCTTCGTCTTCCATCTCCGCTTCCGCCGCTTCCTCCCTTGCTCTTTGTCGCGCCTCCATCTTCTCGTGCTCTTTCTCTTCACTCAGAAGGTCTGTCATTGCTTCTTGCCATAGTCTGTCGCTCTCCTTCATGCGTTTGCTTCGTTTCCGCTTGCCTGCGGTCTGCTTTTGTATGCCAGCCTTTTGTGCCGCCATGAGCTTGCGCAAACTCTGTTCGGCGAGTATGCCCTCCTCTGTCGCCTTTTCACGGATCTTCCGCGGGTCATTCTCTCGCTTCGTAAATACTGGTGTGGCTTTGTAGGTGTTCTTTGATGGAAATGGTGGGAAATGCTTCGGTATGTATGCTCGTGCTTCTTTGTCTGTCTTGCCAGACAACTCGGGGCCGAGTAAGGCGTCAATACTGACAGGTGCTGGTTCGGGAGGAGCAGGCGGATCGAAGTGTGGCTGTAGTATCGAGGGGGGGATCTCGCCGGTGTCAAAGTGCTGCTCTAGAGCAGATGAGCCGGGCAGCCCAGCGTTGATAAGCGCATATACCCAGTCGTGGGCCACAGTGTCGGTACGTCGCGCGCTGGTCATGGACATTCGCACGTTTGCTAGAAACTTGGTCATGTCTGCGTTGCATTAGCCCAGCTCTGCCTACGCGCAAGAAGCCGTACATGTGTCGACCAGCCCCCGAAACTCTTCCAGCGCATCTGGTCGCGCGCTGTCAAAGCCCAGCGTCTTGCACTGTATTGCTATTGCGCGCCGCAGCTGCTGATCGTAGAAGTCTTTGCTGTCGCCATACCCAAACTCTGCACTGATGGGATCGACGATATGCTGCACGGGCTGCCTGTGATGTAACTGGTGTAGCACTTTGCGCTTCTTCAATGGCGCGCCTTCATGTGTCAGGCCCTCTCCGTCGTGGGGTCTCTTCATAGCTGGCATTGCGCCTCCGCTGCTGGCGCTAGAGGGAGAAATAAGGCCTGGCATGTGCTATTCGCGTGATCGGTTCGTAAAGAATGGTTGTTCGAGTGTCGGATGCGCAAAGCCGGGATCGAAAGTGACGTCGCATGTAGTGCACGCGCGGGTGAAGTGGTTGCACTCTGAGAGTGAGAGCGTGACTGAAGGGAGCCGTTCGCGAAAATCGCAGACGCTGGCGCGTGCGACAATAGCTATTGTAGAAGTCCTGGACACCGGCGATCGGTGTCTGGCGTTGACGTTCCTTTCACCTGGGTGCAGCTTGACTGTAGCCTTTCGGTCGCAGACGAGCCAGTGCCAAGTACCGACGCTCGGGCCATGTGCGATGACAATTGAACTCACACCACTAAGCGTTGACTTCAACCGACTGACAGCGACCTCTATCAGCTACCGCAACCCGCATCCGCGCCGCAAAACTCTCCACTCCTACCAAACCGACTTCGAAATGGCCTTCAAACCGATTACTGGCGTATGTGCTGCCATTGGATGTGTTGGGCAGCCGTGAACGAAGGCTAATGACTGGGCTGTAGATGCTCCGCCGACAGGTCGTGCTCGACCTCTCCGTTGCTATGGGTGCGTGCAAGCTTGAATTCGTCTTCCTGGGGCGCGACGGAGCTTCCGAAGAGCTCTGGAGGGCGTGCGCACAGTGTGGGGAAGCTTGGCTGACTGTCAATTGCAGGTCTTGGTGTGACCGCTGGCTACGGCTGGTGGTACGGTACGTTTGTGGCATTCCAACAATCATCGTGCAGAGCATACGGTGCAAAACAGCGACTCGAGACTGATCTTCCAAAGGCTACCACGTCCCTGCCGTCCGTCACCGCGACGCTTTCTACCAGAAGCTCGAGGACGAGCGCGCCGCTGCCCTTGGCCAGAAATAAGCAATAATACCTTACGAACCAAGATCTCCTATGTTTCGAGAAGGCGAGGATGTATAGAGGGCTGCTGGCGCCGGGATCAAGTGTATCATAGGTGGGGTGGATCTTCCGAAGCACCCATATCGAATTCAGCCAAGTCGTCACAAGCTCCATCACTGTCTTTTAGCTGGGACACCTTGATTTCGACACTCCCTTTTTTCTTATGCGTTCTCAACGACCAAAATCGAGGCGGTGCCTTTCCCAGATTGGCGTATGCATGCACTGACATTAGGAGAAGTACCACTCTTTGGCTGCGGCGGCGTTGGTTGTTTCTTTTGGATTCATTATGCACCAACCGACGGTTAGCATTTTTCGCCTGCTCAGACTCTGTTTAGCAGATGGATCTTCCTTGTGCTCAATAGATGCCGGCAAAGCTAGACACGAAGTAGATATCATTGTGATCACGTGTCGACAGCTTTCTCACCGAAGTCATATCTCAAGCAGCGTCTGTCTTTCAATACCAGAGTTTGGGTATCTCAGGCTGCCAATTCTCGGTGCAGCAGATCGGCCTCATTTCGTTGGTATTGTAGACGTTCGGGGTGACAAGCATGCGGAGATGATAACGAGGTGTCCTAATTAGACCGACACAGGCCCAGCCATGGAGCCATGAATCCATGGCGACTATCACTCAGGTTTCGAGCCTGAGACCTCGCTTAATTCAGTAATCACTCACAGGGTACGCCCATCTCTACGATGCCAGCATCAACACTACAGTAATGCAGATGGTAACGAACGATTCTCTGTCTACGCGCAAGCAACTCTGCAATTTGAGGTTCAAACTCTTGCGAGAAAGTCTCTAACCTGAAGGTGTGACGCGTGTAGCATTGAATTGGGTTTATCAGCTATTGTCGTATCAGGCGACACGAAACAGTCCAAACATTGCCAACCGATGTGTTGGTGCAGCTGAACAACCTGGCAGCCATCTCAGGCCATATCAGCAAAGTGTACTATCAGCTCTGCCGATTCAAGCCGAAAGCGTGAGTTATTGTCTACTCGACCTCAGCGCTGCAGCAAATGGAGACAGGGCCCAGAGGACCCTGAAGTGGAGTGGCGGCAAATGAATCATCCCAGAACGGAAGTGCGGGCGTCGAGGCGATCATGGCGCAAACACCCTAGGCGCGGAATCCGCTACCAAGTAGATCGACACAAACGAGCCTACAGCTGTTGGAAAAGACACGAGGAGCAGTTTCACCAAGGCAAAAGACCAAACGACTGCCAGTGTGTTTCATCCCAGATGATCATATTGATATGATCGTGGGCCTGGCAAGCTCAAGATATGCTGGTCGTTGACAGGCCGCTTCGTTACCGGTAGTCGATGCGGGTGCGGCTACGGGCTTTTGTGGAGCTGCGCTACGGCGAACTAGGGCAACGGTTGATTAACGCAACCACGAGGGCGAAGTTGAGGGGATCCGGGGGGTCACAACATTTAGATACATTTGTCAAATGTGCGAAAAGTCAACAATACAGGAATGATAGTTTTAAGAGCAGCGAGGTTGTTCAAGATATGGCTGATTTTGCGACTGAGGTTCGCGTGCAGGGACCGGAGAGGCTGCAACGGTTAGCATAAGCTAACGATAAGTGCTGGCCGGATTCCACAAATTGGTGCGACCAGCCACTTATCTGGTTGGTGAGCGGGGAGTTTGTTCATTGAAAACTACTCTGTTCTGTCCAGTGGGCAAGCAGATAGACATGGTGCGCCAGCTTGGAAAGGTGCTGGTGCCCTTGGCTTCGTCACCAGATGAGGGCAGCAGACAGCAGAATAGGGCTAGCGGGTACAGCTTGCATCGGGCTGGAAGGCGCCATGGCTGCGAAATGGAAGGGTGGGCGTCTTTTGGTGATTAATTCGGATTGGGCGCCCGGGACTCAGATGAAACCTCGTCACCTCGAGCTTCAAGCGCCAGGCACAGTCCTGCTGCAGATGCGAGACGCGCCCGAGAAATTGCTCTGAGGGTTAATGTTTGCAAGAATTGCATGCATGCAGCAGCGGCAGCGGCAGCGGCAGCAGGGTCGGTTTAATCCAAACGGGAGCAGGCAGGGCACATGTGCTGTTGTGCTCCACCGTGAGGCTTGGTACTGATGACCTCCAGCTGTGACACGAGACAATCGGAGGCAACGCTGCTCTGCCTGGATTTGCCTGCACGACGGCTGTCTCCAATGAACAGGGCAATACATTTCTCTTCTGGTCCTTTTGCTGTGCAATAAGCAACAACTCGTTGCCAAGTAGGGCGCAACCTTGCCCACAGTCACTGCCACTGCCACGAGCGTCCTGCGCTAAGCAATTAGCATCAACCTGTGCCATCCTCACCGACAAACCTCTCAGTCACCTTTCTCCTGCAGCCTTGAGGTCTGCTGCAAGCCTGCCACTGCCCTCGTTCCTCCTTCGCCTGGGCATATATTCTGCGTTGCGAGCAGCATTATCGCAGCATTGCACCGCGCACACCCAAGCTGCATCCGGCGCTGCTATTGGGAGGTCCGCAGAAGCCGCAGTGTCGATCATTTACGAACGATCAGCAGCCTTCCTTCGACTGCGCAGTCCCGCACCACCCTCTGCAGCACTCCCCAACAGCTCGTCGCCTCACCACCCGTGGCGGATGCTGGCGACTTTCTAGCCACTGCGTGTGCTGCATCTGGAACTCCTCCTGGCGACATTGACCCGAACCGCTTTGCTTTTCCCGCACTGTCTTGACGGGCGCCCAACTCGACCGCCGACATAGAGCCTCCACACTCGACACTCGACACTACCACCACTGCCCACGCTTCGATCCGCCACTCTCTGCATGCTTGTGGCTCCGTTGCGCATTTGCGGCATTGCACCGCGCCTTCCACCAACCGCAATAGCCTTATTTTAGTACCATAGACGGCACCACGCCGCCGTGCATTTACCATGCAGATGAACAACCCCAACATGCAGCACAACGGCATGGCCCGCCCAGCCGGCAGTGCCAACTACAACCATTTCGTCAACCACTACCGCCAACAGGCACAGCAGGGCAAGATTCCACAAGGTTGGCAACAGTCGACGACTCCAGAAGAACGCGGCCAGCTTGCCTTCCAGTTCTTTACGCAATTCCGCTTACTGAGGCCCGAGATACCGGAAATGGACGCTATGCAGCAGTCGCTTCGCTTCGAGAACCAACTTTTCATGACCTCTCCCACAAAGGAACAGTATGGGTCCAACATCAGGCAAAAACTGCAGCAGATGACGGCCGCTCGCCAGCAACAGTCGCAGCGCATGCAGAACAGCCTCGGGAACATGAACAACACGATGAACGGAATGAACGCTGGTCAGATGAATATGATGGGTCAAGCTGGTCCCCAAGGTCTACGGCAAGGCACACCGCAACAGTTTAATCCGGCGTTCCCCAATGCTCAGCTCCAACGACCTATGCAGATATCGCCAGTACCAATGTCACAAGGACAATCTAATATGGGCATCAACGTCAGTACGCCCAATCTTAACCAAGGCCAACAGAACCAGCAGCCAAACGTGCAGCAGCCGCAGCGACCGCAGACCGAAAATCAACTCATCAACGAGCTCGCTCAGAAACTGCTAGCTAGCTGCAAACCAGAAGTAAGAGCAAGGTTTCAGGCGGAAGCCAATCAATGGCCCGAGGAGAAGAGGCAGCAACTGCTTTCACAGGGCGTCGATCCACTGTTTTTCCGGTTCCGACAGCACGCTGAGATGTTGTACAAGAGTGGCAAAATCAACTTCTCCAACAATCAGAAACAAGGACCGAACCAAATGGGTGGCCAGCAAGCCGGTCAGCCGAATCAGATGCAGGGACAGCAGATGAACATGGCTCAACAGCGATCGAGTGCTGGTTTTGACTTCAATGCAGTAACAGCTCAGCAACTAGGCGCCGTTCAGCTGCAAGATTCGGGTGCAGAAGTTGTCCCAGCCAGCAACAATGCCAATAACCCCCAGATGGCTGCATTTGCACAGGGAGGTCAACCACAAAACGCCGCCATGGCACAACGACAGGCCGCTCAAGCTGCGTTTCAACAGAGCCTACAACGCCAGGCTCATGCTCAGCAGGTGCAAGCAGCTCAGGCGCAGGCTCAAGCCCAAGCACAGGCTCAAGCCCAAGCCCGCGCGCAGATTGACCAGCAACAGCGGGCGCAACAGGCCGCAGCTCAGGCCAGAAATCAAAATCAGGTGAACCAGAATCAACTGCTTCAAGGTCAAATGGGTGGCCTTCTTCAGAACCTGCCACCGGGCTCGCAGCAAAGCCCTGCCATGCCGCTGCTGACTAGGCCAATGAATCCACCTGGCCAGCAAGGACCTCCCGGCACTCCACAACAACAGCAGCAACGTCCGCAGGCTCACGTTCCACAAATGACTCCCCAGCAGGGTCAAGGCCAGGCCGAGCAAATGACAGCTTTAATGCGTGAAGCACAACAGAGAGCCGCCGCTGTATCGCAATCTCAGCCTTTAACAGACCACGCTCGATTGAGCATGATGCCTGCAGAGATGGACCCAAGCATCAAGCAACAGCTTCTGAAGGTACCAGATCAACAGTTCCGCACAATCCTTGCTAGCTACGTGACCAACATGCGGCAAAGGAATGCGATGCAAAATGGGATGATGCCTGGCGGACCTGGTACTCCAGGCCAGCGCAACATGCTCTTCAACCAACAGGGTATGCAGCCTGGCATGGCAGGCCCAATGATGGGTGGACCGAACATGACCAACATGGCCAATATGGCTAACATGGCTAACATGGCACGCCCTGGCATGCCTCTAGGACAGCAGGTGCCCGGTGCTGTGGGTGGAGCACAGCCGCAGATGGCACAGCGCGCTGCTATGATGACACCTCAACGACTTCTTGCGGCCCAAGCACTGCTTCAATCAAACCCCGGGATCATTGCAGGCACTGACGCCCGACCCTTCCCTCCAGATGTGGTCAGCGCACAGATTCGACAGAGCCTGCCTCCAGACGTGAAGACTTGGGGACAACTGAAGCAATGGGCTCAGCAGAATCCTACCATAATGCCTAACGCAGACGCAACAAAACTGCTTCTGTATCAGGTCATACATTTCCAGAACATTATGCAGCGGCAACAACAACAGCAACAACACGCTGGCATGCCTGGCGCTCTCCCACAGCAGAATAATGGTCTAGGAATGGCACCACCGGCGCCGATGACACCAAATGCGGCGCAGGGGAGGGCTCCTCAACCACCGTTGAACATGGCAAATGTAGCAGGAGTTAGTGTCACACCACAAGAGATACAGATTTTCCGACAGAAGATCCAGGCACAAAACGCGAATGCAAGCATGAACATGTCAGATGACCAATTGCGCCAGCATATTCTGCAGCAAAAGATGAGAGGCAGGCAACAGCAGCAACAACAATTGCTCGTACAGCAGCAGCAACAACAGCGTAACATGTTACAGCAACAGCAACAACAACAACAACAACAACAACAACAACAACCGCAACAACCACAGCCTCAGCCTCCACAGCAGCCATCAAACCGCCCACCAACCTCTCAACCTCAGGCCTCTCAGCCTACATCTCAAGCCAAGCAAGTCGTCAAACAACAACAACCGACGCAGTCTGCGCCCAATGTTGCTAAAGGCGTGAAGCGACCCAACGAAGACTCCACTGAACCAAGTGCAGACCAGTCTGCAGGCAATGTGGCTCCGCAAGCGCCTGCGATGGTGCCTAACAGGTCTCAGCAGGGACTCAACTACACGCCGGAGCAGCTGTCTAGGCTCAC
>QQTW01004723.1_pt1 | contig 10244 bp, 10 predicted proteins | sample 1904831 | NCBI WGS metagenome assembly QQTW01 (sample SAMN09435610, study PRJNA476489) | Subsurface metagenome, whole genome shotgun sequencing project.
TAGGCTGCCTAGGTTCAAGGATTAGCGAACCGGCCAGCATGATCGTAGCGGATGGCAGTCATCTACTCCGGGCCGCAGCTGCCGCCGACCTGACACCGAACCGGGACCAGCTGGTCGAGAATGCCCCGACCACCCTGGCCACGCTGTCCCCAGACGAACAACAGTTCCTACCGGCGGTCGAGGCCGCCGAAGCCTTCTCGCAGGAGCAGCTCGAGCTCGTCACGCCCGCCCTGACGCCTCAAAGCACCAAGGTCTTCGAGTTTCTACATCTGTTCGCCTGCTCACACGCCCTGAGCGAAGGGCAGAGCTTGAAGGCCCACCAGATCAGCTTCTTTCTGCCCGCCGAGACCATTCATATAGCCACCGGCGTGCCTAAACGCACCGTTTACGACGCCTTGAGACGCATGAAAGCTTTACGACTGGTCGACTACCGGGGGCACGTCACCACGCTCGCGGGTCACGGCAACCGCTGCGACGGGACGGTGTTCGCGGTCAAGCTCAACGCTTTGCGAACCGGGGAAGCGCGCGTGAGGTACGAAGACCTGAAAGTCGCGGACTACCGCGACTTGGAAGAAGATATCCGGGCCGGACGGACCGTTTTTCGCCTTGCACAGTCAGGAACGTGGGTGGAAGATCTGAAAGACAGCCTTTGTCGGCTACTGAGTTGGCTGCGGAGCCGATGCACACGGTCTTGGAACTCGGATGCCTGTAACCCCCGTTTCTTGACTGTGCAAGCAAGCAGCAGGGACGGTCTTGAAGCCATCTTGGACATCACAAACACAAATAGTTCTAGAGCGAGCCGGGGCGCGCGGATCGGTGCGGCGGCCAGCGCCATCGCCCGGGCGCTCGGAGATCAGCACTCGCTGCCGTTCTGGAACCGCTTCTGCGACGGTTTAGCTGGCCTCGTGGAACGTGGCGGGCAGGACTATACCGTCTCCGTCAAAGCTTGTATACAACGGGAGATCACCGCCAAAGCGGAGGGGTTTGCTCGTTGTCCCGCGGCGCTGTTCATCTCGCGTCTAAAAGCAACGGGGGTGTACGGGGAGATCATGGCCGCTTAGCCTCACCCAAAAATCGTTTTGCCAAACCGCGGGATCAACCATGTTGGTCGAGCTTTGAACTTCCTCGGTGTGTACGACACGTCGAGTCACGTGCCGGGTCGCGATTTCGTTTCTGTCAGTATTGGAACCTTCACCTGATCGGGCCTACGTCGGCAGGCCTCGCTACTCATCCCTGGGTCGCAATTTTATTCTGTCAGCGTGGGTGAGTCGGATCAAGTCGGCAGCCGACGTCCTCAACGGGTCGCAATTTGTTTTATGTCAGTATGGGCACCCTAATATGCTCAAGCTGGCTTGGGTTGGTCTTGCCACCCTTTTCCAGGCCGCAATCTCGTTTCTGTCAGTAGGGCGTCCGCCAACGCCTCACCGCTCGGGCGCAGGCCCGCACCGCCAAACGACAACGCCTAGCCGCTTCAAGGTTTTGACGTTGTTCAAGACGAGGTACGGCTCTCCCGCAGTCTGTGCCGGGATCAAGACGGACGCGACATCGAGGTTGTGCCGGTAGACAACGAGCTTCTCCCGCTCCCGCCACCACCCGACCACCGCACTTCCGGTGCGCACGTCGCCCTCGTGGTTGACCGCGACAATGTCGCACTCCGTCACGTAGCCCTGGCGAGTCGCTTCGACACTCAGGAGACCGGCTTTACGCAGGCTGTAGAAGCGGAGGTTGTCTTGCGTGAGGCCTAGCATCTCGAGGTGCTGGCGGGGGACAGGCACGGCGGCGCTTTCTTCGCCCTGCGCGCTAGCACGGTCGACGACGAACTCGTCCCACACCTTGTCGACCGTTGCCGGATCGAGTCCCTTCTCAGCGATATACGCCAGTGCAAACAGATAGATAACAGGTATGTCGAACACCTGGGAAAAGCCTTCGAGCTGGCGTAAGCTCGGGCCGCCCTGAACGAGGTTACGCTCGATCACCGAAACCGTCGCGCCAGCCAGGTTCCCCCCGGAGAGCTCGGCGACATCCGCGACGCGGAGCCCCCGGCGCTCGCGAGCCTTGCGCAGGTAGGCACCGAAGTCGAAGGGCCACGCGTCGGGGAACCGGAAGTCTTTCATGGGCACAGTTTGTCATACCCTACGAACGAGAATTACGGAGTTCGACCATCGTGGGGTGGTACAACTTGACTCATTCACAAACCTGTACTAAACTCCGAGCCATGCGCTGCATACACAAACGCGATTTGTAGGTAGCGATAAAACGATGTGGCTCCCCAGTCGCCAAACTTACGGAACCACACCGACCCAAACCCCGCGCACGGCGGGAATGCACGCTCTAAAGGCGAACATTGCCCGCCATCATAGCGCACCGGAGGGCCTATGGGCGAGCAACGCGCGCGCGACTCGGAGTTCTTTTACCGTCTGGACGAGCTTCGTGAACTAACCGGGTACGCGCCAAAACGCCTCAACGAGATCGCCAAACGCTACAAAAATCGCCGCTGTACAAACGGTCGACGAAGACGCGTTTTCTACCTTGCCAACGAGCGAATCTGCAACGACGAGTTCTCGACCTGGCTACTCGAGGGTCGCTTTCGCGGGGCGCTCGTCCCCGAGCGTCCGAAAGGGACGGTGACGCTCAAACAAGCCGAGCGGGGGGGAATCTCTTACCACTCGCTACAGCGACGCATCCACGCCGGAGACCTCGAGGCGTACGTCTCCCGCGGCCGCTACTACGTCGAGCGCGTCGCGGTCGAGGCCCTCGGCGAGCGTCTCGCCCCGGCACCCGCGAACTGGCTTCCCGTGGTGTGCCTAACCACGCTCGCGGGCAGAACCCGGCAGAGCGTCTACGCGTGGGTCAAGCGGCAGTCCGAGGTCCGAACGTTCGTCCACCCGAAGCGCGCGCAGCCCGCCCAGCACCTGCCGGTCCAGGACGCCCTCGACTACCTGAGCAGCGCGCTCGGTAGCGCCCACGCAGCGATCAAGCTGCTCGCGCGCCACGCCCCCAAGTACTTCCGGTCGCTCACCAAAGGGGCCGTCGAGGACCTCTTCGGGGCGAGCGAGCACGCCGAGCTACGCCAGCTCGAAGCGCTCGAGGTCGCCTTCTCGACTCGGGAGGTTTTGCCGCCGCTTAACCCCTCGCAACTAGGACACGAGCTGCTACCACTAAGGACATGAACACACCCTTCTGGTCCAAACGCAGCCTAGCCACCCTCATCGTCCTCTTCACCGTCGCCAACGCCCAAGAAGCGTTCACCCTCGAGTACCTCGAGCTCGAAACCCTGGACAGCACCCCAGCGGAGATTCTGATCTCACCGGACTACCAAACTCTTATCGAGTTCGAGGGGATGCAGATCGGTCAGCCCTCTAGCGGTCGGGTCGACCTCATCACGCTCGAGCGGGAACCCGACACCGTACGGGTGCGGGCCAACCAGCCGGTGGTCAACACCGACCTGGTGGTGCCCGTCGGCGGCAGCGTCGCCATGTTCAGCCTCGAGGTCGACGAGGACGCGACCGCCCCCAAACGCTACGTGGTGCGCCGTCCAAGGGAGCAGCAGATCCGCAGCGACCAGACCGAAGGGACGGCGGCTGGCCTCTTGCGAAACCTGGCACGGCAGGGGAGACGCCCCGAAATCCTGCCCGAGGGCGTAACGTTCGACGCTCAGCTCCTCTTCCTGACCGATAAGCAAGTAGTCATCCAGTACGCGCTGGCGAACACGGGCGAGTTCCCCATCACGGCCGAGACGCAACGTCTGAGCCTGACCTACCAGGGCGAGCCGGTGCCCCGCACCATCTCACGCATCGCCCCCGACGACGGTCTCGCCCGCATCCGGCCCGGGGAGGGGGAGTACGGCACCATCGTCGTGAACAACCCGCCCGACGGCCCGCTGCTGCTCGAGTGGCCGATCACCGAGATCGGACCGGGAACAACCTACTACATCCGGAGGGACTACCGTGAGGGTCTCACGCGTGCCGTCCAGTAAGGTCGTTCGGATTTCCTTAGCGCTCGGGCTCATCATGCTTCCGGCTGCGCTCGCCCAGTTCGAGCTTCCAAGCGTGGGTGGGGACGAGCGCGAAAAGACCGACATGGACGACATCCCGCTCGACGACCCGGTGGGCGTGCTCTCCTTCGTGGATATGCTGCCGGTCGACCCGGAGCGCGTGCCCGAGTGCATCGGCAGGTCGTCCGACGGCCTCGGACGCGAGTGCCTCCCGAACACGGAGGTCATCTCCTTAGAGCAGTACAGGGAGTGCGAGGGGGAACTGGCGACCTGCGCGACGCGCTACGCCTACCCTGTTCCCTACAGCACCGAGGACCAGGCCGAGACGGTCGAGACCGACATCGACGAGGCGTGGGAAGTTTATGTAGACGCCACCATCGACACCGGCAACGAAAAGCTCAACGAAGCACCGCCCTGCTGGGTGCCGTCCCCGTGTCCCCCGACCGTCGATTGGGGTTGCGTCATGCAGCGCGTCGCCGACACCACCCAGGTGTCGCTTACCGAGCACAACCCCGCCTACTGGGAAACGGTCCACGAAAGCCTCGTCACCAACCTGCCCGGCGCACTGTGGTGGCGTGACCCCCTCCCGGAACTCGGCGCAGTTATCGCGCCGGTCATGACCTTAGACCCGGTGCCCGACTTCGAGAAGGTCCGGGCGCTGGTGGAAGGGCCGCAGGACCTGCCCTACTACTACCAGCCCTACGCCTTCCCCAATCTGCCGGTACCGCACGGCCCCGGCGAGATTCAAGGGGCCGACCCCGGCCTGGTCGACAAAGAGCTGCGCAAGTACACGCTCGACATCGGCAACGTGCTCGAGTACCAACAGTTCGGCTTCAGCGGGTTCTTCATTACCCACGGCGAGCTGCACAGCCAGCAGTTCTTCAAGCTCGAGCGCGGTCCCTACCTGTGGACGATGTGCTTCACGGAAACCGTTCCCCCGATCCCGGTGCCCCTGCCGATCCCCGTCCCTATCTTCATCCCGCTGGTACCCAAGGCGTTCACGACCTGGGACGCCGTGCCCGAGGGCTACCCGATCCCGCACGTGAAAGGAACGCCGCTTTGGCTCGGTCAGTAGACCCGGCCGTTTTACGAGATCTGCACAGTTGGGGCGCGGACACGCTGGAAAGCTTCCAGTCACGGGTGGGGGAGGCCACCACCGCGGAGCTTGTTCTGGACGGCTTCATCAAGGTCGTAGACGGAAATACCTTCCCCTACGTGGCGCTTGGCCGAGAGGGGCGCAAGCACCTTGGTCTGCATCCCAACCACACGGTCGAACCGAGCGCGGCGGCAAGGCACATCATGCGGCGTGAAGCCAGGGCCAAGCTCGAGCAGCTCGGCCTGACCTACGAGGGGGCCGAGGACAGGATACTCAGGCGCTTCACGAGCGCCGAAGGCAGAGTCTACTTCCTCGCGGCGTCGGTCAAGCCCAACACCGCCGGGTACACCGCGCGCGCCGTCAGGCGGCTCCTGAGCCGGTATCAAATCCTGCTGCTCCAAACACGTGGGATGCTGATCGTGGCGACACCCCACCCGGGCAGGCTCGCCCGGACGGTCGCAAAACACGAACCCTACGTCAAGACGCTCAAAGTCGACGGCAGCATCCGCAAGGTCAGCAACTGACAGAACAAGATAAAAAAACGCACCGTCATAGGGCGGTGCAAAGTCTGGTCTGTCGTGCGTCACCCATACCGTCAGCTCAAGATGCAACCCAATTTGCTAAAGTACAAAAACCTGAGAGGAGGAACGCATGAACCGTCCAGTGAAGCAAACCCCACCGGTAGGGCTGTTCGTGCTCTGCCTCCTCGCCATGATCCCACTGACCTGGGTTCTCCTGATAAAAGTGGACCTCGGCCTGGGGTACATCGCCCTCGTCCTTTTAAGCGCCACCTTCATCTTTCCCCGGATCGCTTACGCCCTGGCCGGGTGGCTCGGGAACAACCTACCCCGCTGGTACAGCCGGAACGGGCACGGCAACAAAAAACGCCGCGGCAAAAGCCAGCAAAGCACCTGGAACGCCGTGGTCCTTCCTGAGAACACCAAGCGCGAGCTGATGACCCTACAACGCATTCTCGAGGACCCTAGGGGGTACAGGGAACGCTGGGGCATGGAGCCGCCGCTGGGAGCCATCCTGCACGGACCGCCCGGAACGGGCAAAACCATGATCGCGCGCACCCTGGCAGAGAGTGCGGGGTACACCTTTTTCGCGCCGAGCCCTGCCGAGCTGAACAGCATGTGGGTCGGCGAGAGCGAAAAAGCCATCCGCGCGCTCTACGACCAGGCGAGGGCGAACGCGCCGTGCGTGGTGTTTCTCGACGAGCTCGACACCTTGGCGGCGCAGCGCTCGGGCAGCGGCGGCGACCGAGGCGGGGCGGTTCGCAGCTTCAACAACGCCACCAACCAGCTCTTGGGGGAGGTCGACGGCTTCCGGGGACGCGGGCAGGTCTTCACGGTCGGGGCGACCAACCGCCTCGACATCCTCGACGCGGCCATCACCAGCCGTCTGGGAATGCACGTCCACATCGGCCTGCCCGACACCGGCGCGCTCGTGAACCTGTTCCGCCTTTACACCTGGTCGTACCGGGAACGCCTCGATGTAAGCGTTGAAATGCTGGCCTACAGCGCCACGGGCATGAGCGGGCGTGATGTGCAGGAGATCAGCAAGTTGGCGACCATGAGCGCCGAAGGTAAAGGCCGGGAGCGAGTCGGGATAGAGGAGTTCGGCGAAGCATTCTCCCGCCGCGGCTTCAGCTTCCTCCAAAGAGGAGGGCACCCGCAAAAGGGTCGCACGCAACACGCCAACTAACCGCTTCATAAAACCGTAACGAGACGCCTGACGCTTAACAGCGCCAACGAACGGGCGTCTCTTTACGCTCATAGCATGGAAAGAGTCATCTTGAGTAGAGCGGCCAGAAAAGCGTTTGGCGAGAAACTTGGCAGACCCGTCCCCGACCCCAATAGTGAAGCGTTCGACGAACTGCTCGAAGAGCTGCGAGAAATGCAGCCCGACGCCTATAACGACCTCTACAGCGCGCTCGAGTACAAGAGCGAACCCTTACCGGTCGAGAAAGAAGCCCTCCGCGCCCACAAGCGAGCCCAGCGGCAGAGGCTCGCGGACCACCTCAAGAACCGTCGGACCCACGACGGCAAACAGATTACGGATAAGCGCAAGACCATCGTCGTCGGGGGCGCGTTAGCGACCGTCTTGATGGGCTGGATCGGCTACACCAACGTCAGCCGCGGCTTCACGGCCCGAGCTGCCAGCGCCGCCGACGAGCCCACCGCCCAAGTGTCAGTCGCAGATGTCGACGACAGCGCATTCGGTATTCGGGCCGACACGCCGGAACTCGGTGAGGAACTCGATATGCCAGAGGCCGTCCAGGTCGTCCAAACCGTCCCGCTTCCCCCACCCAAAGAATCGCCTGAACCCGCGGAGCAGCCTGAACCGGAACCCGCCAGGACAGAAACCTCACTGCCTTTTGGGATGGGCCGACCGCTAGGGGCATCCCGAGACGAACCGGAGGACGAGCTGCCACCTGTGCCCGGTCCTCCCCAGCCGGGTGTGGCGAGCGCGCCCCCGGCGTCGCCGTATCTGCCCTCGACGTCCGTATCTGCAACGGGGGGCGCGGCGGAGCCGACCGTCCTGCCCGGCAAACTCTCGTTCAGCCCGCTCGAGGCGACACCCGAAGGTCCGCTGAATGTCCTCAGTTCGGAAGGAGGGCTGGACCCCGGACTACCGAGTGGGCCGGGAAGTACCCTCACGGCGACCAGCGCTGCTCAGAGCGAACCGTCACCGGCTTTACCACCCCCCACTAGCCTGGGCGGCGTCGGCGGCGAAGAGGAGACCTTCACTGCCAGTACGCTGGGCTGGGAAGACGCAGAAAGTCGGGAAGGCAGCGTGGAGGAAAAAAGCTTATCGTTCGCCCAGCAGGAAGGGCTACCCGAGAGTGCCCCGGTAAGTCCCACAACGTCAAGGCAGCCCCTGCCCCCGGTACCGCAGGTCGGTGGCGGCGTCCCACCAGCTCCGGCTACGCCAGAACCCGCCTTAGCGAGTGCAGTGAGCGAACCCGAAGTGACCGACCTGAGCGCCCTGCTCACACCGGGAACGCCCCTCCAGGCGGAGCTGGTCACGGGCGTCGCTGCCGCCGACGGCGTCGCCATGCCGGTTATCGCCAGGACGACAGGCAACTGGTGCGGTAGTAATAACTGCTTGGAGATCACCTGGATCGGTGAGGCGAGCTACCCCGGCGCGGACCGGGTGGACCTCACCTTCACCCAGGCCGTTGTCGGCGACACCGCGCAGAGCGTAACGGCCAGGGCGTTCGGCAGCGATGGGCTTCCCGGCGTGCAGGCGGGCGTGCGCGACGCCGCGCCGACGGCCGTGCAGGACTTGCTGCGGGGCGCGGTCGGCGGCGCGTCGGACTACCTGGACGCGTTCAACAGCCGCGAAACGGTCATCATCAGTGAGGACGAAATCATCCGGCAGCAGGCCGATCCGGATCTCGGCACCTACCTGCTGGGGCGCGGAGCCGAACTCTTCTCACTACCAAGCGACCAGACGAGCATCGTCCGGCTTGCGGAGCTTGCCCCCGGAACCCCCTTCACGGTGATCTATGGCCTCTGACCTGCTCGACGCCCTCGCCACCGATCACGTGCTCAGCGTGGGCCAGTTAAGGCGACATCACGGCCTGAGTGAGGAGGAAGCCCGGAGCCTGGGTGCAAGAGCGTTCGCCGTGTCCTTATCGAAAACCCAGAGCAGCAACCTCTATGACCTGTACCGGTTCGTCGCCCGCAAAGGCAAGCGGGTGCCGGACGATGGGGGCACGGTGCGCCACCTGACCGGCGCGGCGGAGCTGCGCTACCTGTTAGGAGCGCCTCACGACGCCTGGGTGAGCGACGCCGGTAAGCAGCGCGTCAAGAGCAAGCCGGACGCCGTCTGGACGAAGCCCGAGGGCGTGGTCGCCATCGAGTACGACTCGGGCTGCTACGACCCCGAGCGGATCGTCAACAAGCTGACGAGCTTTAAGGCGGGCTACGCGTCGCAAATCTGGGGCACCCCCAGCAAGGATCGGATCGGGACCATCAAGAAGCTGGCAAGAAATATTGCGCCTGACCTCGAGGTGCATTACGCACCCTGGTTCTAGGCCAAATTAACCCCAGAAAAAGGGGCGTTGCAGCCGCTGCAACGCCCCTCGTTGGTTGCTACACGGCTCCAAACCTTAACAGCTACGAAAACTCGTCGTTTCCCTACGCTCGTAACAGGTTCCAGACGGAGCCGAAGCAAGGAGGTAGGTCAATGATCCGCAGTTCATCTCTCAGATCGTCGGTGCAGTTCCATGAAGCACAGCTCACGGTCACCTTGTCACCCACACAGGCGTTGGCGAACGGGCGGGCCTTCGTTTTTGGGGCCAGCGCCGCGGCCATGTTCCTGATGTTCCTGGGCAGCCCGGCGTTTGCCGTCACGAACATCGCCACCGTGGTGTGCGGCTGGGCACCTACCGTCGGAGCTATCGGGACTGCGCTGGCGTTCATCGTCTTCATCGCCGGTCTCGCCATGATCGCCGTCGGCAGCAGAGACGGTTTCGGGCGCACCATCTGGGCCATTCTGGGCGCGGTCGCGCTGTTCGGGGCGACCGGGCTGTTCAGCGCGCTCACGGCGGGCAGCTGCGGTCAAGCGTCCGCCTAGACCGTGCAGCACAAGCTCTACAACCTGGACAGCAAACAGACGTTCCTGGGCATCGACCTGTCCGACATCATGGTCGGGATCACGACGTGGATGCTAGGGAACTTCCTCGCGGGGGAGTTTCTCCCCCCACGCTTGCGGATGCTCGCCATCTTCGCTGGGGTGGGCCTCGCCCTGGTCATCTGGCGCGCCTTCAAGGACAAGTTGCCTCCCGGCTTCTTCCGGCATCTACCCGCTTGGGCAAGCGAAGCCAACGCCTACCGCATCGGCCCCGACACCAAGGCCCGGCCCGCCGTGGTCGACCACCAAAGGGTGCTGGGCTTTCTCGCGGAGGAGAAGAAAACCCGTGCGCGACTAAGCCAGGTGCCTGCCAAGGCCCTCGTGAGCAGGAACACGGAGGTACGCCCGAACCTTCAGCACACCATTAGGCTCACGCCGTCCCCGCGACCTGCACCCGTTCAGGTCGCCCAAGACGCCACACTGACGCCCAAGGTCGGCGTAGGCAGCGCCGAGTAAAGAAGCGCGAAGGGAGAGGAGGAACATGCCGACCCTAAACCGCAACGACGCCGT
>QQTW01004724.1_pt1 | contig 10242 bp, 9 predicted proteins | sample 1904831 | NCBI WGS metagenome assembly QQTW01 (sample SAMN09435610, study PRJNA476489) | Subsurface metagenome, whole genome shotgun sequencing project.
GGTCTTCCGTAGGCAAGCTATTGATAGAACTAATAATTTCTTGTAAAGTCATCATTGAAGTTTCTCTAGACTCTTCTTTACCTTTGCTATCTATATTTTAATCTGTTTGCTAAATGCTGATTTTACTTGCTCTCTTAAGGCAGCGACCTAAACCTCACCTGAATAACCTTCCCCACCAATGAAGCATCAGTTTCACTAACAGCATTCCCCTCCTCATCCTGAAATACGAGCCTTTGGACTATATCGGTGACAGTTACCCTAGCATTAGAGCTACCATCAATCAGTGCTAGAAATTTTTGCCCATATTTGTCAGCAATCCTCTGACCTGGGCTTGCGCTTGTTTCCTGAGCGCTCGGACTCCTACCTCTAGCTCAGTTATGCGTTTTCTGAGTAGGTGAGTGCGATCGCCAAGGCAGAAGGCAGATCCCGACGCTCATCTGTCTGCTCATTACTTACTGATTTGTCTTTTGCTACGGGCGAAGTGCAGGATTTATTTACTGGGCAACAAAATCAAACGCAACCGCATCATCGAGGAGTGCAAACAAGGCATTTTTAACAATTTCATGCTGGGGATGAGGTAGATAGAAGTCACGGGCTGCGGCGCTTTCAAACGTAGTGAGAAAACCGTGCATAAAACCTTTGTTGAATCCTTCAGGACTGGAATAAGCACCACTAGAACAGTAATCAATTCCAGGGATAGAGTGCTTTAATTGCTCTACTGCTTGTAGAACTTCAGCGATTGTCGTGTCGTTCACGTCTTGCTTAAATTTGAGCAGCACCATGTGATGAACTTGAGGCATAGCAATCGGACTCCAAAGCTATTAATGTGCAAACTGCATGAACAGAGTTGCATTCTCTGGTCATGCAGTTTGCACATTGCAAATCATAGCAGTAGGAGATCCTATGCAACAAAAGTAAGGTGCAGAAGCAAGTTTAGACTACGAACAGTGCAGTAGAAAAAAGTACCAACTGAGCAAAGCTTGAAAATTGGTAGCGATAGCAAATATATCAGCAATTAAAGCTGTCAACGATTGTTCAATCCACTGTTGTTTTACTTCACCATCGCTGAGAAGATATTCTTGAATAATTATTCCTCCTAAGTTAGTACCTAAAACTAATTAAAGCCGATTCTCAATCTCAACGTGAAATTAGCAAATCAGACTGATTAAATCACGCTATGACTATAAACTAAATAACAAACGTCTTTTGCGGATGAGAAAATCTCATGACTCATTTTGGCATCATTTGTCCTGCGGCGACGGGTCATCTTAATCCGATGACGACTTTAGGTTACGAACCGCAAAGACGCGGTCATCGCGTCACTGTCTTAGGAATTGAAGACGCTCAATCCATAGTTCTAGCCGCAGGGTTAGAATTTCAGGTGATTGGCAAGTCTGATTTTCCCAAAGGAGCGACCAAAGACTTATTTACTCAACTTGGTAATCTGAGTGGATTTAAGGCATTGCAGTACACAATTAAGTGGATTGCCAAGGCAGCCAAGATGTCTCTTCGGGATGCTCCAGAAGCAATTAAAGCAGTAGGTATAGAGGCATTGTTAGTAGATCAAGCTACTCCAGAAGGAGGAACGGTTGCTGAATATCTGGACATTCCCTTTTATTAGTGTGTGCAGTGCTATAATGCTGAATCGGGAAATAAGTGTTCCTCCCTTTATCACTTCCTGGAATTATGACCCTTCATGGCGAGGACTTCTACAAAACCAAATAGGTTATGCACTGCTTAATACTATTGGTAAATCTCTGCGAAAAGTTATTAATGATTATCGTCAGCAGTGGAATTTACCTCCTAATCATAGTCCCAATCAAAACTATTCCCAGTTGGCTCAACTTAGTCAACAGCCTGCGGAGTTTGAATTTCCGAGAAGAGAACTACCATCAGTTTTTCATTTCACAGGTCCCTATAGCAACCCAGCGAGTCGAGAACCTGCGCCTTTTCCTTATGAAAAGCTGACTGAACAACCACTCATTTATGCTTCCATGGGGACTTTGCAAAATCGGCTTCTCTGGACTTTTCAGATGATTGCAATAGCTTGTATGGAGTTAGATGCTCAATTAATCATTGCTTTAGGTGGGGGTGCTAGTGCAGAATCTTTGCCAGAATTACCTGGAAATACGATTGTTGTTGGGTATGCACCTCAGTTGGAACTATTACAAAAAGCAACCCTAACTATAACTCATACGGGAATGAATACTACCCTAGAATCTTTGAGCAATGGAGTACCAATGGTAGCTATTCCCATTACCAACGATCAACCAGGGGTAGCAGCACGAATCGCTTGGACAGGTACGGGGGAGGTTATACCCCTCAAAAAAGTAAGTGTGGAGAAGCTACAGAAGACTATCAAACAAGTATTAACAGCAGATTCCTATAAAAAAAATGCTTTGAGGCTACAAGAGGCGATTCGCTGTGCTGGAGGAGTGGGTAGAGCAGCCGATATTATTGAACAGGCGATATCTACAGGTCAACCAGTTTTAGCTTCAATAAAGCAATAAGTACCCTACAAAATTAAATTCATACCCAAAAACTGGAAAAAAAGGCAAGGAAAAAATGTCTAATTAATTTTGTCTGCCAACTTAAGAAAATTATTAAAAGGAATAACTTTGTGTCTAATCAGGATAATTCACCAGAAGTAATAGCAAATTCCAACTACTCTTCAAAGAGTGAAATAGAGAGAGTATTTAGCGTTTTTGACAATTTCCGAAAAAATGCTGAGGACATTCAATCTTCCTTGGTTGAGGAAGACCTAGGCGATCGCCAGCCATTATTAACTATGTCCTCTATTGGACAATTAGGAAGATTTGGCAATCAGCTTTTTCAATATGCTTTCTTGAGAATCTGTGCAGAAAAAAGTGGAGCCAAAGTAGAATGTCCTCCTTGGATTGGTCAGACTCTGTTTGGACATAACGATTCACCTATTTCTAAACGCTTACCTCCTGCCGTTGAACGCAGGGATGTGGGAGAAAGTCTGTTTGATGTGATTCCAGAATTCATTCCTTACCTGGAGAAGCTAGCAGGTGCAAAGAGTTCCCGCATTGGTTCAGAAGTTCTAGAAATAGGGTTAGCTAATGTAGACCTTTGGGGGTTTTTCCAATTTCACACTAAATACCTAAAATCTCATCAACAATATTTTCGCTCATTGTTGCAACCCATAGGCGATCTAAGAGTTGCGTTAGAGGATAGTTTAAATATTCTTCGCTCCAAAGGAAAAACAATCGTTGGCATTCACATTCGACGAGGAGATTACATTACAGAGCCAAGGGTAGGTTTCACATTAGTGTTTCCCACAAAATGGTATTGTGACTGGCTCACAGAAATATGGGATAAATTGGAAAATCCGGTTCTTTTATTATGCAGTGACGATATTGACAGCATTATTGATGATTTTGACAAATTTTCTCCTTTAACCTCAAAAGACTTAGAAGTAAAGTTACCAGAAAGGATAAAAGATATAGATGTAGAGTTTTACATTGACTTCTTCATGTTGAGCAACTGCGACGTGGTGGTTGCTAGCAATAGTAACTTCAGCTTTGTTGCCTGTATGCTTAACGAACGTGCCAAGATATTTGTTCGTCCGCGCTGGGATTTCTCTACGAAGTTCGCAGTCTTTGATCCTTGGGACAGCGATCCGCTTTTATGGTTAGGAGATCGGCAATCCAAATTCGTCAAAAGTTTGCCCGATGTTTTATATATTACCTATGCAACCCAAGGGTTGTGGGCAATGCTCAAATGCTTATTGATTTACGTTCCTCAGAGTTCTATCAAAGGGTGGGCAATCCGAGCATATCTGGCTTATCAAGTCGAAGGCATCTTCGGTATAATTAAAAGCTTGTTGTATACATTAGGTTGGCGCTCCGTGTGGAAGCGGTTAGATCAGTGAGATGAAAATATTTTGCCTGTGCAAAGATGAAGTGAAGTTGATTTACAAGGAAGTTTAGGCGTACATAAAAGACAGGAGCGAGTGGCACAAAGGCGACACCGCCTTTTATGTGGGTACAAATATTAGTTTATTCACTTTATGAGTGGATTAGTTATGTAGTAAAAATGTAATAGTTTATGCCTTTGAACCTATTCCGAAAACTTTTAAGGTACTGCACGCTGATATCCAACGTTTGATACAGAAAAACTGATGGGATCTGCCTATCAACTTTCGTAAGAGTGCAAGACTTATATGGATTATGATCTTTACGGGTTTGTACCTCTAGCCGCTCAAACGAACCGAAGCCCACTAGCGTTACTTTATTCTCACTAAAGACTGCTGCTATAATCGCTTCCAAGTCTGCGGTCAATGCTGCATCAGCATTTTTTTAGTAAGCTCAACCTTACTTCCAATTACATCTACCAATTCACCTTTATTCATAAAGTTAATCTAGCTCCCTTAAATAGCTTGTAGATACTTCAGTTTAAAAATTTTAACTTTAAAATATGTTATTTTTTCTTACCTTTCCTTAAACTGATGGTACTAGAGAAAGTTAACGTAGTCAGTTAAAACTTTAATCCAGCTTCCCAGCATTTCCCAAATTATGCTGCCAAGTGCAACAAATAACACCGTCGTTAAGACAACTGTTGCATAGCCAAAACAAATAAGCATTCCATCGCGCTCAACTATTCCTATAGCTAGAAAAAGCATCGCCAACGCTGGAATTTTGTTTGTAAACGGAATTGGTAAAGGTAAAGCGCTCAGAGCAGCACACCAGGCAATACACAACCCAATCAACCGCCACGACAGACTATTGCGGGCAAGTACCTCCATCCGTGGTCGAACCACTTTCTCCAAAGGATGCAGCAAGCAGTCAAGATTTTTGAGAATCCCTGCTGATACTGCTGATGAGAGATGCAAACGGGTGAGCCACCTGGGAAGCCAGGGTTGATGAAAACCCAAACCTAACTGTATTCCTAGTAGGAAAGATGTTAAATTCAGGAGAGTAGAGATTCCAACCAACGGCACTGGCAACAAGAAGGGCAAGGTTAAAAGGGTAATCATTACTCCGAAGCTGGACTTTCCTGAATGCATCAGAAGTGTACTTAAGTAGAGTGGTTGTCCACTATACTCCGCTAAAAGAGTTTCGATTTCTCTGGAGAATTTCACGTGGATGCTTTAATTGAACTTCCTTCGAGTAGTTTGCGTTATACTAGCCCGACAATAATAGATAATGCAAATTGAAGGGGATTTGTGAGATTGTTGAGGCATTGAATACTGTTAACTGTAAGGTTAGTAGTATCTCTGAATTCGACAGCGACCGAATTCTAGATGCCTTATGCCGTAAGGCTTTGAATACATTGTGGATTCTGGATATTTAAGCTCAAAGTAGCTCATGAGTAAACTATCCTCTTAACTCTCCTGATGCAGTGAATTAAACCTCACCTCAATCAGCTTGCCCACCAGAGAACCATCAGTTTCAGAAACGATATTTCCTGGCTTATCTTGAAAACACAAACTTCTGCACTATATCAATAAAAAGTAGCCAGACACTAATAAACTTAAAACTTTTAACAGGATAGTTGCCTCGTTGTCCTCTTTTTTTAATTACTGCCATCAAAGCTAAGGTCAATCTCTCATTTATCACTGTGGACAAGTTGAAAACAAACTAAAATTTGAAAAAGCTTATGATACAGCATCATCGATAATTTCAATCTGGTAGCTGTAGCCTTGCTCTGCCAAAAAGAGTTGACGATGGCGGGCAAACTCTTCCTCACAAGTGCGAAGCGACACTAAGGTGTAAAAGTGGGCGCTGTGACCATCGGCTTTGGGACGGAGAACTCGCCCTAACCGTTGTGCCTCTTCTTGACGAGAGCCGTATTTACCCGACACTTGAATTAGAACATCTGCATCGGGCAGATCCAAGGCAAAATTACCGACTCGTGACAAGATTAATCCAGTAATGGCTCCAAAACGGAATTGTTCATACAGGCGATCACGCTCTGGCTGTGGCGTTTTTCCGGTCACAATAGGTAATCCTGTTCTTTGGGCAATCTGTTTGAGTTGATCTAGATATTCGCCAATGATCAGGATGCGATGTCCCGCTTCTTTTTGTAGCAGCGATTGTACAACCTCATACTTGCGCGGATTTTCAGCAGCAATACGAAACTGACGACGTTTGTCTGCTAGAGCATATTCCATCTGGCGATCGGGAGCCTGCGGTATGCGAATTTCTTTACATTCGGCGGCGGCAATAAACCCCTGTACTTCTAGTTCGCGCCAAGGAACATCGTAGCGTTTGGGACCAATCAGTGCGAAGACATCGCCTTCTTTGCCGTCTTCTCGAATCAGCGTGGCGGTTAAGCCCAAGCGACGACGGGCTTGCAGTTCGGCGGTAATCCGAAAAATGGGTGCGGGCAACAGGTGAACTTCGTCGTAGATAATCAAGCCCCATGAGCGAGCGCTAAACAGTTTGAAATGGGGAAACTCACCATCTTTACTAGAGCGGTAGCTGAGAATTTGGTAAGTTGCCAGCGTCACAGGTGCCGTTTGTTTCGATTCTCCACTGTATTGGGCGATCACGTCCTCCGGTAAAGTGGTTTTATCGAGTAATTCCCGTCGCCATTGCCGTACCGAAGTTAAACTACTGGTGAGAATAAGGGTATTTGACTGCACAGCCGTCATGGCTGCCAAGCCCACCATCGTTTTTCCGGCTCCACAGGGTAGCACAATCACACCGCTACCGCCTTGAGTGCGTCCTGCCTGATAGAATGCTTGGACGGCTTCTTTTTGATAGTGACGGAGGTTAAAAGTAGATTCAGCTTGGCTGATTGTTCGTAACTCAATAGCTAGCGCATCACCATCGACATATCCTGCTAAATCTTCCGCAGGATATCCTGCTGCCAGCAAAGCCTGTTTTAGCACTCCACGATTGGCAGCATTGACTTGAAAGACTAAATCTGAGGAGCGAGCGCCCAGCAACTTTGAGACTGCTTGATTGCGACTGAGCAACTCTGCTAAAGGTAAATCAGCCATCTTCAGCAGCAAATGCCCATCGCCTCGCTCAATTACAGTCAGACCATAGCGGCTACCCAATGATTCAATTTCCTGCGCTACTGCCTCTGGCATCGGATACTTAGCGTGTGATCGCAGGGCTGCAATCATCTCGGAAACGGGCATTCCTGTCGCCCGTGCGTTCCAGATGCTTAATGGTGAAATCTGGTAGGTGTGAATGTGTTCTGGGCTTTTAATCAGTTCGGCAAAAGGAGAAACCGCTTCACGGGCAGCATCCGCACGCGGCGAATGGACTTCCAGGAGAACTGAGCGATCGCTTTGGACAATCAGAGCATTTTCAAAAACGTAGGACATGATGGCTTAACTCAAATAGGAAGGCTGTAACCCAATTTCTTCAAAGCATTGTAAAACTTGGCTTCCGTTGCCCCTGGCACGACTAGGTAGCAGGCTTGTCCGGCAGCCATCGTTTTCGGCACGTCAGCTAGGAAGCAATAAGCTTTGGTGCGAGAATCATTAGCAATTAAGGTGGCAAGTGCGGTGTCTGTACAGCGAATCAATCGCGCTGAACCCAAATCTTGCAGACTGGTGGTGCGTGTTTTTAAGTCAGCGAAAAATTGGGCTACAGGTTGTGGTAGTGCTTCGCTACTATTAACACTCAGAAATTTTTGCAGTTCATCTATACTCCGTCCCTGAGAAATCGCATCTAGTAATTTTCCCTGCTCTAGCCGCCACACTGCATCAGAAACGGGTTGCAGAAAATTATCAAGTAGGAGGCGATCGGCGCGGCTGGGTTGTTGCACTGCCACCACTTCCAGGTTAGGCAAAATTCGGAGAACTTGCTTTGACGGTGAGGTTATAGGGGTATAAAAGTCGCTCAAGCCCAAGAAATACGCGCCCAACGGAGTCAAACGAAAATATGTTAACCCATCATAGCGACTCAAACACCCACCATAGTAGTAATTCATATTTACGTCTTTTTGAAAGTTGAATACGCCATCATCAGGATGAATGTATGCCACATCTACTAATCCTAGAGTGGAGACATATTCAAATAGAAAACAGAGGATATATCGTGCTTCTAAAATTAAGAAACTAGAATCATCATATAGGGACCCGTACCCCGCCAGCGTCAGGCTCTCAGGATTACGGCTGACCTCAAACTCATAGCCCGCAGCAATTATATAGCGAAACAAATCAGTTAACTCAATCCAGCGACCAACCGGACAATCTTTGAGCGCTTCGACAATTTTACTGCGTCGTCCGGCAACTGCCGTCAAACTCCGTTTACCTTTGCCTGTTTGTCCTTTGATACTGTCAACTCGCCTTAGTTCGTCGAGTAAAGTATTTTTTAACCAGCTTTTCCAGAGCGTTTGGAGCGTCTTTTCTGCTGGCTCATTCAATGCTTTTTGTCCCGCTTTCGTCAAATTCAGACGTTTAGCACTAAGTTCCACCAACTTGCCTACCTGTAACAGCATCACCCAGGCAAAGGGTTTGATAAATCCGATCTCGTAGTTATACTGCCAGCCTCCCGGTGATTGGGTTGCCGTCCAGTCCCTGTAATAATCTCCTGACTCTAACACTTGGGCGATCTCGCTCAGGGTAGCTCCAGTGGGATAAAACGTCTTGTCACTAATGGTAACTTTACCTAAATCTACCAGCCGCAGGATAGTCTGCAAGTCCCGCCGTGCTAATGACTCTGTTTCACGTATATGTAGCGGCAGTTCAATAGGGCGGGATTCGCGTTTGCGATTACTATAGCTGTAATTTTTCTCAGTGCGTCCGATGGTGTCTGGCACACTCTCGACACTCGCAATGCGTGTTGGTTCAGGGGGTGGCACAAACGCCTTCAGTTGTACCTTCAAATCTTGAGGCATTGTGAAACTGTAGAAAAATAAGCCCAAAATAGAAGGCTTATAGTTGTAAGAATAGGATTCCCCTGTAGTCCAAAGGGGTTCTTTACCGTACTTGCTAACAAATCGTGCTTGCTGATACCGATCATCTGCCGAATGCACCACTTCGGAAATTACTGCTTGCTGAGTATGATCGCACTTTTCCCAGAGGCGTTGCAGCGACTCACCTTGCAGTCGTTGCAGAATATAACTTACCAGTTCGGCTTTGCGCGCAGGAATACTACCCGCAGCCAGCAAATTTGCCAGCGCCTTCAACTGCTCAACGGTTTGCTGGCTAAGTGCATCTAATATAGTAGGAATGCGATCTCTTTGAAAGTAGTATGGCATGAATCGCTGGTTTCGATTGACTTCTTATTCTTATTAGAATACTGGTTGTGTTGCCAAAACTTTGGGAGGACAGAGAAACCCTGTGGCAGGAGTTCAAATTATGCAACTACTTCAAAGCTTTGGCTGATGAGGAGTACCCTTAGCCACTCCCTTAGTGAAGTGACTTAAACCTCACCTGAATAATCTTCCCCACCAATGAAGCATCAGTTTCAGAAATAGTGTTTCCCTCCTCGTCCTCAAGCACAAGCTTTTGCACAATGTCGAGCGCAAACACTTCACAATGGCGATCGCTGTCAACTAGCGTAAGAAAATCATATCCGCACTTCTAAGCGATTCTTTGACGTTGGGCTAAGGCTTGCTTCCGTACCGCTCGTAGTTCAGTTTCTAGTTGGGCAATGCGCTTTCTGGGACTATGCGTACAATCGCTCATTTTACCTCTCCCCCATTAGCAATCCCCTCAACCTCCGCCCACGAAAGTGATCGTAACCGACTCCACAATTCTTGACCACCGCCGACAAAATGCACCATGATATCGCCGTATTGGGAGTGGGAATACAGTATTAACCGCCGCTTGATTGCTTCGTCCGCCCATTCTTTCCAACCAAAAAACTCACAAGGCGGGGCAGTATCCTCGGCTGGTACGCCCTCCTTCAATTACTGCCTCCTCGTCAACTTATCCCACCACACGTGCGGTAACCGCATAGTATTGTATTTGATCGGGAGTGATAAATTAGATTTTACTTAGTGTCCCAATAGTGCCATCCCAATCTCAAATAGGATTAGTAAAACAATTGTCCATTCTAGTGCAGAAGCTCGCTCGGCATCGGCTTCAGCGTGGAGCATACTATAAGTCTCGCGTATAAGTGCTAGTTTATGTTCCACCCCATCACGCCACACATCTACTCGCAAGACATTGAGCAGGGCGGTATATAGGCGATTCCAATATACATCATCCGTTACCTTTAGAGCGTTATCAACACGCTCAGTTACTTGAGTAACTTCAGCCACCAAACTTTGAACGTCGTGAAGCAGCTGGCTGTAACGGCGGACTAAGGG
>QQTW01004725.1_pt1 | contig 10242 bp, 17 predicted proteins | sample 1904831 | NCBI WGS metagenome assembly QQTW01 (sample SAMN09435610, study PRJNA476489) | Subsurface metagenome, whole genome shotgun sequencing project.
AGCTGCTTGCTTCATCCTATCCAGCTCGCTGCAACCATTGCATAGAGCACAAGCCTTGTTTGGGGGGGGGGAATTTGTCCGCCCGAAACGGGCATTCGTGTGTCATGTTTTGACGAACCCTGGGTATGATAGGATCTCATGGGATAAGGAAGAGCGCGGAGGAAGGAGGGAGGGAGGGAGGTAGGGAGGTAGGTAGGTAGGGAAAGGGTTGGATTCAGAGTCTTGCTTTGACCCGTGCATGTATCTTGTATGTTGTATGATGTGTTTTTGCAGTGTCCCCTTTGCCCCTTTGGTTTGGTGTAATGGGAAGAATGATGGTTTATGGAATGGTACGATATGGAGATGAGAATGGAGTTCCAAAAGAGAAAAAGCGGAATTTGGGTTGTGGTTAAGTGGGATTTGGTCCTGAATTGCTCCGTACCCTAAAAAGTTCATTTCCCTTTGACACTTCTGACGATCCTCCACTGCGCCGTCGTCAATGACATCTCCACTGTGGTGCCAGTCAACGTACCCAGATACCACCGTCATCACCAGGTGATAAAGGGGCGTACCCTCATCGATACCTCGATCGCACTCAGTCTCAGGCCCAATATCCCCAAAGCCAAACCCCCTAGATGCTGTTGCGAACCGTTCTCATAGCCTGACCGGGGCGATGATATTGCCTAAGTCCGTGTGAAGATACAACTTTCCCTATACCTACCCTCGGCCATTGCCAACCAAACCTCCTCAAGAGCCCCCTTCAACTGACCCACTCCTATATCGATACCCCGACTTCGCACCACCCTCAAGGCAGCTCCAAAACAACCTCGAACCCAGCATGCGATCCCTCCGCCCTCGCCGCGATATCCGCCATGACATCTCCAATACCCACTCACCATCCCCGCCTCGATGTACCCGCCGCCCCCTATCCTATCTTCACGCATGCTCGAGCACAACCGTACCGGGCGGCGGGACATTATGATTCGACATCCAATGTCATATCCCCTGGTCGATGCACTTCGATAATGACTCATAGATATTCGACGACGTAACGTCTCCCAATCATGCCCAGCCAGCCAAAGCATCGCCCACCAGAGCAACGACGGCAGGACCAGAACCAAAGGTATAAAGCTTGACTTGACCCAATATAATATAACCCTAGTGCCCACCTAGGGACGTGGGATATCTATCTACCTTACCCTCACGACACGACACGACACGATACGGAACAAGTCCCCTCGTACTTGGCGGTATAGCTAGCTAGATATGTTGATCCATCGAGCAACTAGCTTAAATATACAAGGAAGAAAAACGCGCGCGGTGTCTTGGATATCGACTACCAACCAGATCCCCCCGAGCGCGTTCTCCGCTAACATGTCGGAGATTGTCACGTCTTGCTGCTGATAACGCCGAGGCAGCAGAAACCGCGTCTTTGATGTCCATCCCGATCGAGACTGCTGGTGCTGGCTGTGGTTTATCTCCATCTCCTCCTGCTTCCGCTGGGTAATCGGGCTTTGCACATCACACAAAACTCCATACAGCTGAACACGATGTCGTGCACTTGCAGTAGACCAGCAATCCCTTCTTCTAGCCGGTTTCCGTAAGTAAGCAAGCCCACCCTTTAACTCATTATCTGGCTGCTCGATCGTCATCGGCAACGGATTTTTGGTGGGTATATCCGAAGAAGGATGGTAGACGTCGCCGCGGTAGTTGTAGTCCTTGATCGAGAGGACTACGTCGCTGGCGTTTTTAGTTGCCCGGAGAAAAGAAAATTCGACGGCGTTTGGTTTGGGGGGGGGATTTTATAACAGGGTAAAGAGGGGGGGGGGGTGTGACGCAATAGGGGATGGGACGGTAGTTGAGGCTGGATCTGGGGGCGGGCTGCGTCGTTGAGCCATGATACTTGACGTCGAGATGTGTATTGAGCTTGGGGAGAGGAAAATTACTTGACAATCTCGTTATATACAGAGCGATGGTTGGTGATGATTGATATAGAAAGGGAAAAAAAAGAGGAGACTGAGGATATAGGAAAAATGTAAAGTACGCGGAAACAGAAGCGGAAGACATATAAGTCAATGTGTCTTTTGTCGGGAATGAGTCATTTAGATATAATGGTTTGGAAATACTTGCGCAGAGGCACTCAACCTGGGTTGAATTCGTATTTGGTGGGAGGAAATGGGTCGTATATGAGACGGATTTCTTGAAGAAAGCGACTTGAAGCAAACGAAAATGAAACTCACATACAATAGACCTGAGCTCGTAGTCCGCTGAAGATTCTAAGGGTCTGTCATGTTGAAGAATGTTCATCGGGCGATTTGTCGCGATGATCCTCGAAAACCTATTACGGCAAACATCCTGGCCTATGTTTGCAAGGCTGGGAAAGTCCAAATCGAACCGAGCATATCGCGGTGACGACTTAATTCGAAGTGCACCCCTAAATCGGGAAAGGGACTCGGATCAACCATCCGTTGATTCCAAAATTACCCCCTCGCTTCGCGTATAAACCTTAACCCTTGCCAATCACGATTCCATCCTACCCACAAAGTCGCCCTACCGCTTCCTGACCAAGACCTTCGCCCACGGGTTCGGGCCCAAGAACTCATCAATCACCAAGTTCGGCGGCCTGGCAGCCGTGCCATGCGGGAAGCGGAAATCATAATTCAGCAACAAGTGCGCGAGCAGCATCTTCAGTTCCATGGAAGCGAAGAACCTCCCCGGACAGGCGTAACGGCCCGCGCCGAAGTTCATGTTGGTGCCGTCCGCGCTGGCGAAATCGTGCCGGTGGCTGTCGGTGGGAGACTCCTGGCGCAGCCGATAGTATCGGAGGCCGTCGAAGGTGTCTGGGTTGGGGGTCACGTCGGGGTCGAAGAGGATGTGTCTGGATGCGACGCTCATGTGCGTGCCGGCGGGGATGTGGACACCGTTTGAGAGGGTCAGCGGCGTGAGCGCGATACGGTTGAAGGATACTGCGGGCGTTAGTCATGAGGGTCTCAACTCCCTTACTTAAGGGGAATCACTAACGCAGCGTGGGTGGAGAAAAGCGCTGGGATTCCTTGAGGAAGCTATCGAGTTTGTGGAGCTTCTTGTGGGTATCCTTCTGCCAACCACCGTGCTGTCGGAGCACCTCCTCGGTCTCTTCGCGTAGCTCGTTGACGTACTCCGGGTGCTCACAGAGGTCGTAGATGGCATGCGTGATCGCCGCACTCGTAGTGTGGATGCCGGCCAAGTTAACCATTAATTGGAGATGCGCCAATCGCTCCGGTTCCTGGTCTTCGCCTTGGGCGCCCTCGATCATGTATTGGAGGAGATCTAGCGGTCGATTATCTCGTCCGTCGGGTGATGCTTGATCCTTCATTCGTTCCTTGATGATGGGTACGAGAAGCTTTTTGGCTCGTCGGAGGCACAGGTGGGTGATCCAAGATGAGGGGAGAAAATGGCTTATCCACCCGGAGAGTGCACGTGGAAACAAGCGCAATATTAGCAGCGTAATGAAGATATTTTCCGTGTATCTGATGCAGGTCGAAAGCCAGCGTCTGTTGCGACAAAGCTGGGTCCCGGACATTGCGCGGGTCGTGACGCCTGCGACGATATAAAGCAGGGCGTGGTTGATCTTGACCGGTGTCCATGTATCTATCCTCGATGCGTTCTAGTCAGGGTTTTTGGCAATGGAAATTACACGAGGAGACAAGCAAAATGACCCAGCATACCTTGATTGGCGGGGAGTTCCCTTTCTGCGGAGTACTCGATCTCTTCCAGCGAACTTGCTACAAAATCATGGAGGTTTGGTGTCAAACGATTCCGCAACACCTTCGCTTGAAGGTCGCTCTTGAGAAGGACATCCGTCGTCGTACTCTTGCCATACAAATTCTGCCATGGATGTGAGACTGGGCTCGCTCGCATGCAGGCCGTGGGCCCCAGGGAATACTGACATAAACCTGCAAATGCCGAAGACTCAAGCGGTATTCCGGCACCGAGCGAAGCTCCTCCACGAACGCTCTAGGGATGATCAAAACCAAAGAGTCCAACCTTACTACCTTGAACATTTGGTTCTTGAACTGCTCGTCACCCTTCAGTCAATGCAGAACCCATATGAGTGAAGCATGGAGTGATTGCAAGGACTCATACCTTCTTGTAGCCGGCACTCAGATGAAGCATGGAAGAGCCTTTGAACCTTAGACCGGTGAGGAAATATGGCTCGAAACGCCAGCGGCCAGCGATAGGAGCTTCTACGCCTCGGCTGGTACTTTCAAAATCGCGGAAAAGCAGCAGAGTCGAGCCGGCGAATAAGAGCAGCAGCCATCGCGCGGACCAGGCAGCCTGATAAGCTTGTGAGGCTAGATTCATGAGAGGTTCCATAGCAGATGCTGCTACTTCCATATTGGATTTCGCAGACTAGAAGCTTGAACGGTGTGTGCAATGTCTCTTACAGCTTTGGAGTTGGAGGAAACTAGGAGCATGGTAAAGAACAGATGACTCCTCGAAGCTTTGACAACTAGGTCCTGTACTTCGAGCTGAAAGTGGAATCATGCAAGGCTGTGCGGCGTGGAGAGCAGGCAAACAGACACTGCAGTTTGTTTCACGCTTGGCCGAACAAGCTAAGGTAGGATTCCCGGCTGAGTGCGTTTGAGGTGCAACCAATTGATACATGCGCAAGTGCATAGGCCATGCATACGCCACATGCACGATTACCGTAGCTGGGAATGCTCAGCTTCGGCCCCCACTACCCTTACATCACTCGTCAAACAACGCCGGCCAAAGACACCATTTCCCAACCCGCCAACCTGTCTTCTGCCCGGGCCGTTGCGACAGCCTCGTTAAACGCCGGGCACGATGACGTCATCGATTTCAAACGCACGAAGCTCAGCCTCTGATCGAGCTTGCTCACTTGCTTCTTGGATAACCCGCGAGTAGGTGGGGCCCCGGCTCCGTATGTCGACGTCAAAAGGTTGATGTTTCATAATCAACCCGGCTGCATATACACCGTTAGTCATGACTCTGTGGTTCCGGATGATGTATCGTATCCTACCACTCTTTGCACTCATATCGAGATCGCATCCTGGCTTCTCTTGAACATCAAATCCCCACAGAACGCGACTGATGACAATGTAGAGAGACTGTTCTGCTACATGGATCCCCGGACAAAGACGACGTCCAAAGCCGTAGTTGAAGTGATCCCGCTGCCTGTACTCTGGCTGGATTGCCGAACTGGCAGAATCCAGATGATGCCCCATGAAGCGGTCCGGATCGAAGGCGTCCGGGTTGGGATAAAGTTCCTCGTCGTGATGCAATGCCGTCAGATTCGGTATCACACCCGCTCCTTTAGGGATGAATCGGCCGCGATAGACGTCGTCTTTCGTTGTCGCATGTGGAACTCCTATTGCACATTTACCTCAGCAAAATGTCTTCTCACAGCCCCAATTAATATGTTCTGCGCGTCTCTCATGACGTACCTAATCCACCCACACCACAGCATCGATGTAGTTCCTTGATGAGGCTTGTCGTGTACGGCAGGGAATCCTTATCCTCCCACCCGGGAAGCCTGTTGGGTCCCACCACCCGATCGAGCTCTGTAGAGGCGTTAGCCAAAATCGATACATCGGTTATACGAGTAATACCAAGCTGAGCTTTTCGGGCAACTTCTGGATGAAGAGCTATGATCTTGAAGAACGCCTGCAGGATGCTGCTGGTCGTATGACCACCACCAGCGATGATCATAGCCAGGATATCGACAGCTGCCGAATCATCAATGCCGTCTTGTTCTTGGACCTGTCACGTCTTAGCATTGCTGTCATTTCCATGCCTGGGAACTCAACCTTATGGAGGTGCTTTCCGAAGCAATCAGGGGCTGTCCCCACGCGGATGGCGTCTTTCAATGCATTGAAAAAGGCGAAGTGAAGCCGCATCTCTCGGTTTCGAAGCTTCATCGCATAATTGTACCCTGGCTGAAGACGTGTGGGTAATCTTTGGAGAATGCTGACATAATCAATGAGAAGCGAGCCTGGCTGCAAATCTGTCTCAGGTCAGAACAGGTTGCCAGTTTGGTGCTCTGTATGACTACTTACGCTGAAGCATCAGCAACCATATATCGAAAAGTTCGACAGTGATTGGATGATCGGGTGAATTCAGCCGGATTCCGTACACTGCGGAAAAGATGACACTTAGGGAGTATCTGTCGATGTCTTTGTAGAAGCTCTCTGGGTGGTTGTGCAGATCAAGCAGTAGGCTTCGTGACTCGAATTCTTGATATGTTCTCAATTGCGTCGCTCTCTGCGGGCTAAGAAGGTTTTGGTACAGTTTGCGCAAGTAGCGGAACTGAGGCCCAGCGGAGATTATTGGCAGCCGCCATGGCCAGATACTACTTCGAAAGGTGTTTGGTTCCGGCCTCGAGGAGTAGATGTTGCCTCTCTAGACACGAGTCAGTTGTCAACCACCGCAAGCATTGATAGAGTTCCTACGTCGACAAGCAGTTCCTTGGCTACCTGAGGCTTGTTGATGATGAGGATTGGATACCGTGCTGCCCATAGCAGGCATGTATCCCCCCATACTCGAGACAGTCCTCTCAACGCTCGGTCGGGACAATGTTGAAGACGTTTCAACGCAAAGATATTACCGAAGATGCCTAAAGGAGTCGGGCCGTCAGGATACCTTTCGTCGTTGGTGCGGAGTAGCAATTTCAATAGCGACTGAAGAATTCCGAGGAAGCAGAGGACGCCGCTGAAGGCTGTAAGATTAGTCATGGCTGAATGCGTCGTTCAAGGAGCTCTTTCTGCTCTGGTCGAGCTGGTGTGAAGAAAGAGCCGTGAAGATCAGGCTTCGAGCTAATAGGAGTCCCATTTTATATACTTTTAGATTCCTTGACGCATGCCTTATCACACGATCCCACGATGACAATGGCCAAGTGACGAACTGTACCGAATTGATTAACCCAGCAATGGTTGCTGAGTGGCATGGACTTGCCATTCGCCATTGAAAGAGCATTGACCACACCATCACCCCCGCGGCGCTGCCTAGCAGGCGAAAAACGTCCGTACGTAGCATAGATCATCCTCCTTCACGCACACCTTTGCCCTTGAAGCAGGCTGAGCCACACAAAATGGAGAGGAGCAGATGTCAGCTAAAATATCCCTTGTTCAGAGCTTGAGGATACACATGTGCATGTCTCTTCCATTACTTGTCGATCCTACGGGCCGATGGCTTCCAAGCACTAAGAGGGGTTGTATCGAGACTTCTGGCCAATAGAGCACCGAGGGAATGAAATGGCTGGCGTAGGGCAGTGCTGGATGCGATGTCTAAGTAACCGCGCCGGACGAGAGCTGAGGTCAGCTGGGCCGGTAGAAAGTGCGGCTGCGGCAAAGTCCAGGAGTCTTGGCGTTTGAAAAGCAAATGGTGCAAAGCCTTATTCCATCGGGTCGAGGACATCGTGGGATGGTCTGTGCCGGCAGCATCTACCGGCATGCTGGCACCCTCTTCGAGTGCGACTTGTTGAGAGCCTGTTGCCTCACTAGGCTATGTCCGCCCATGCAAGGCTACTACGTGCCATGGTCCGTGATGTCAGAAGTCTCTCGATGCATACAAGCGGAAGATGTGATGTTCGATAAGCTGGATGCAGCTGAAACGGAATGTTGACCCACGGGCAAGAAATAGTGTAGCCTTAGCCAGATTGCAATTCTTGCAGACCGACTACTTTCTTCTTCCTTCCTGAATATCATCTGGGACCATTCCACTGTTGCCCGGTACACCGGTCTTTGAAAGCTTTTCCTATCCTCGCCATGTCGCTGCCTCAAGGCACTCCGTACGACCCATCGCAGATACCTGCATTGCAACCCCCTCCGGGAGTAATTCCCAATTTCAATGACCCATACACGCGGGGCCCGGTGCTTATTGCTTTGAGTGCAGTCGCAATAGCGATCATGTATCTGTTTGTGATTATCAGGCTCTATTGCAAAGTATGGGTGCATCGCAAGGTCTCATGGGATGATCGTAAGTCGACCCTGAAAGCTTTGGCAACAGGCATAGCTGACTTCTGCGAAGTGACATGCACCATTGCTGCTGTAGGGTTTTCCGTCCAGACCAGTCTTAGGGGTGTCTCCAGCTGACTCGATAGCTCGGAACAACCGGATTCTTCATCGGGCTGATCTACTGTTAGTTTGAATGTGACCAGTCCATCGTCGGGCGGTGATGTTGACGACTCTTCACAGTGGAAAAAGCTGGTCTTGGGGCCCATCAATGGAACTTACGGGCGTTGGACATCATCCAAGACTCGTTTCTGAAGGTAGGTGAAATCCAACAGCTCATCACAGGAAAGGTCAATGCTGATCGGCGATAAAAGCCCCTGTACATCCTTGTGAACATTCAACCTCTGATCTCCTTGTTCATGAAGCTGTCATTCCATATCTTCTTCTACCAAATCTTTAGCCCGAAGCCAGCATTGAGGTGGAATATCTTGATCGGTGGTCTGATCACGACCGTCTTCTATGTAACAACCACGGTCATCCTTTTCGTTCTATCGACTCCGGGTCCGGGGGTCACACTTGCAGAACAGTTCCAATCGTTCCTCGGCCAAAAGACTTCTCCTGTGCTGAGCACGACGTTTGCCATCGGATATTTCAACATTCTGAGTGATCTTTATCTACTCATACTGCCAATCTCAGGAGTCATGGGGTTGAACCTCAAGCGTAGGCGAAAGATTGGAGTGATCTTGATTTTCATGACCGGGCTCCTGTAAGACCCCGTTGGACCGGGCAGGTATGATGAGCACGACTAACAGTGACAGAGCTCTAGCTTCCAGCTCAGCGTCACTGTATTACCGCTATGCTGTTGATCACAGTGGCGACACAACATGGAATCTGATGCCAGCCGCGTATCTCAGGTGAGTCGATCTGGCACTAGGACATGTCGTTGAATTGAACGAAAGGCTGACCGCTGCAAAGTATCTTGGAGCTCTCGGTCGGCATCGACTGCTCTTGCATGCCTCTCTGCGCTAGTGCGATGCGTGGACATCTGTCGTTCTTCGTGTCGTTTAAGTCGTCCTTGACCTCCTTTTGGCGGACTTGGGGTGCTCGCCTCAGCCCTCGGGCAGGTTCCGGATACAGCAGTCAGGATATAAACGGATTCCGTTCCAGCAAAGCTGATGCAAAGCGCGATGCCGAGCATGGGAGGGTCGTTGGATTGAAGGACCTCCCACAGGTCTCGGAAGGCGTGTATCAAATGAAGACAGCGCGTGCCTTTATTTGGGGTGGCAAAAAGCACAATGGTGCTATCATGGATGATGAGGAGACCATACTTTCATCGTCAACCTCTTGACTCGAGGAAGTTGGGGGCGACGGGGCATCTCCCTCGTGGCGGATTCTGCGGCTGATGAACCCAATTCAACTATCGGTACGGCCCCTGTCCCCGGAACTGTGGGCTCGCGATATAGAAGTACGTGCCACGGCACCAGAGGTGGAGACAGGCATATCGCTCTCAGCACAGATAGAATGCTGATTCTTTGTTATCACCTTTAGAGAAGGCAACTGCGTGGGGTATGCTTACGCAGCAGCAGGCGATCAACCGTTTTCCGTGGGAGCTAACCCATCCGGCGTAATTGTGCCACCTGCCCCTTGAAGGCTACAGACCGCAGGTACTCATCTGGATAGGGATGTGATCCGCAAATCAGGTCGCCTGCAAGCCATTGGAAAGGCCATCCTGAAACATGAAGCTTACAGATTCATGCTTGTGATGTGGGGCGACGATTGGACCTCAGGTGTCGCTAAAGCCTAGCATAAAGGGCGACACAGCAATCCTCTAAACGCTTAAGCGAAGACATTTGCCCGAATGATCTTCTCAACAGCTCGATCCTTCGAGGCGTAAGGCTTCCGGTCAGCTGTTACGAGGATCACTGCATTACGGTGCGGTACAGTTGTGCCAATCGAGACTGCTCGTACTTCTAAACTCGAAAGACGGGATGAGCCACTGATGGTGCCTAAGAAGGATCAACTTGAGGGTTGCGTCGATCTTTGCATACTCCATGAGATCGACGATTCAGAAAGCAAGGCAACAATCAAGAGGAAGCAAGGTCGGTGCCAATGATTAGCAATTCAAGGCGGAGCTGTGCCAAGATATATGTCCAGTTTGACTACCTATTCTTGGTTACTCAGGGTTCCGAGGCCCGTGCGCAGGCAAGCCTCGGCTAAACATGCACTTCCCACATTCGTTGACAGCCACGGAGGGAGATGCCCCGTCGCCCCCAACTTCCTCGAGTCAAGAGGTTGACGATGAAAGTAT
>QQTW01004726.1_pt1 | contig 10241 bp, 11 predicted proteins | sample 1904831 | NCBI WGS metagenome assembly QQTW01 (sample SAMN09435610, study PRJNA476489) | Subsurface metagenome, whole genome shotgun sequencing project.
AGCGGAGCAACGACGAGAGGGCCCGTCCCTGCAGCTGAAGGGAGGAAGCGCGCGCAAATCGCGACGAACATGTAGACGCCCGAGAACGCAGGCACAAGGAAGGATGTCCACCACCTGGGATTGCGAGTGAAGAGTGAATTCGAACAAGATGCTCTGATTTTGACTTCGAGTGGCGCGGCTGTCCCTTCACCCAAGTAGCCTTCTGTTATGCTCGAAAAGCGTCCTCTGGCAACGGTTATTTATCGAGTGGCAGTGATACACAGATCCACAATGCAAGTCTTGAGGCTAACTGTGCATCTCTCCATTTTTGAGATTGCCGAGAAAGCTTAACCAAGCTGGCAGAGGTCTCTGCTCCAAGTTGTTCTCAGAACAGCTTTCTTATAGAGCGGTGGAATCGAGGCGGAAAAGGGAAGTACCAGATGTGCAGAAGCGGAAAAGAGAAGTACCATCGATAGTCTTGTGCTCGAAGCAGGAAGTAGACTGCGATGATGGAGGCCTCCGCACTCGCTATGGCTGTTGTCGCACAAGCCAAAAGGAGGAAGCCGAACATGTAAAGTGGCCTGCAGCAAAGGAGCAGATACAACAACTCAGATGTGAAAAGGATTGTACCTTCTCCAGGTTCGGTTTCTCTATCCATAGGTTATGTCAGTGCAATATCTGAGACCGACCTCTCTTCCCTCTCTACCATCTTGACTGAAATGGTTGCTCCTTTGTAAGGGACGCAGGAAGCAAGCAGCTTTCCTCACAGCAGTTGCAGCAGCTTCTCTATATATGAGCGGGCCAGACCCTTATCAATAAATAGGTCTCCTCAATACTTCTAAGGTGCGTCTCGCAACCACACACCCCTTCAGAGTATCGAATCGAGCAGGAAACTCACTGCTGCAGCCAAAGCTTGGTGCTGAGGAAGAACGCCTGCACGGCAACGACTCCAAACACGAGCGCCCCTCCAAGAATCATATGTGTGAACGGAATTTGATACCAGCTGCGGAAAAGGGGCAGCTCCCGGGGCATGGTCGCGAGCTGCACCGGGATCTCCCCCAGTCTGGAGCTGAAACCAAACTGTGCCCCGGTGAAAACGAGCGGGACAGAGAGGCCGAACCAAAGCGCACAAAGAGTGACCAGAGTCGAGAACGAGACGACACCTGGAGCCTCTTGTGTTGTCAGAGCGTAGTTGAGCCCGAAGAGCGTCTGCAAATTAACAATATTGCGGTTCAGGATCTCGAGCCTGCGGTTAGGTCGCTGAAATACTTCTATCTGAGCCCGTCCGCCATACTCTCCAAAATTTCTTGCTAGGCTGCTTTGTTATGCTGAACGCCCCATAGAAAGGTGCATCACCTTGCTCTGACCTTGCCCTCGGTGGGCTTCCAGCGTCGAAAGCTCGGATGCAAGAGGACATCTTGACCGACAACGTGATCCTCCTTGTGACCAAGACTTGGATCCTCAACCTTCTTTTGTCTCAACAGGGCTGCTGTTGGGGTCTAGGTGTCTACTGCTCGCGCAACAAAGGGAACCCTTTTTGGACAAAGAAAAGAGCCCCAGAACTTACGGCAAAAAAAAGCCCCGGAAAGAGGATCGCGGTTCGAAGGATCACTGCCTCCCAGTCTCGCGGCCGGTTGAAGAGCTTGTAAGTGCACGCTGTGCAATAGCCACCAACCAAACCAAAGAGTGCGAACAGGACAAAGCTAGCCACCATCAGGGACCCACGATTTGCCGGAGAGAAGTAGCCGAAGACTGTCGCAGAGATTAGGGTGACGATAACGAAGGAGAGGTGTGCGCCGGTTCCGACCTGCAAAGCAAGAGGAGAAAAGGAGCTTTTTGAAAGTTCATACGGTTGTTCGCCGCTTCGTCGAGAGGACTTTGAGCTCTTGAAGGCCGGACCGAGGAAGCCGCTTCCGATACAGGAGTACGAGTCCCAACAGTCAAGCATATATTAAGATTTTCATTGGAAGGGAATCAATCAGCAACGTTAGGTGAGTCTGCTTCTTGTATAAGAGGAGGGAGACAGCTTGCGCAGATGTCTATCCAGCCCCGCAACTCAGAAGACAAGACTTACAACTCAACTTGTATTGATTTAACACTCAACACGGCAACGAGCACAGAAACACACTTGCTTGGTTTGGCGAATTAAACAGGTCTTTCAGAGGTTCTGTGACAGTTTGCAGCCCTCTTTTCGGTCTTGGGTGCTCTTGCATTAGCTGACTATGGAAGCGAATCTGCCGCCAATCCCCTGCGAACTTCTCTGAAAGGCAAAGGGGTCTCATTAAAGATAGCTCAAGGAGGGGTCGGAAAAACGTGCTTACAGTTATGCTGAGCAGCTTGGCCGCCCTCGGTGGAAGAAACACGTCGTAGGCTAGAAGCTTCCAGGAGAACTGCTCTGTTAGGAGGCCGCTCTCCTTATCAAGCGAAGCGTAGCAGTCTCTCGCTGAAGCTAGGTCTTGTTGAAGAATCCGGATTAAGAGGGCGGCAATGCAGCAGACCAGGCAGAAGCACAGGGCGGCAGCTTTGGCGGGAGAGGTCACGTGATTACTTGCTTCGTCTGGAGGCAGCACAAGAAGTGCGTCCCACCTACGAAGTAGTCCAAGCGAACTGTTGGGGAATTGCAGGGCACACATTTGAACGTCTGTCACGTGCTGACGAGTATGAATCTGATGACGTCTGATCTTGAGACAGAAGACGGAGTTCAGACCATCAGCAGACTTGCATGCAACGGCAGGTATTTTCACTACATAGGAAAGGGGATTGGCCTGCTTGACTTTCTATCTCACCGTTTCACTGAAAGGGGCAAACGGTGGGGTCTCCCGCTGAACGTAACCACAGGAAGTGGAGTGTAGCTCGAGGGGCATGCAGATTTGCAGAATCTTTCCAATCACACACAACTCACCTTGAAGCCCACTCGGTGTCTGCTGGTACGAAGTAGACGCTGTAAGTAAAGATGACGTGACCAGCCGCCTTTTGAGCTCCAAGCAGTGTGCTCTCGCATGATAGGATATCGTCAGCCACCGTCTCGACGCTTGCTGTGGTGACGTACACACTGATTACCCGGGCCCTGACTGCTTCTTCTTCTCTCGAGGGTAGTACAGGGTGGTAGGCAATGTAGAAACTCAACTGTGCAGCAGACGAGAGATGTTCACAACTTCATTGCTTGCCGTTGAGAAAGCTGCGAGTTCTCGCTGTTAACGCCAGCGCAATGAGAAAACAGCGAAAGACTGGATACGAAGGAACACTGCCTTGGTAAAGCTCACGTGACTTGTAACATAGAAGTCGTCCACGTCCCGGGAGCCAAGTGGGTATCCATCTCCGAGCACACTCTTCGACAAAATTGATTGCCCTGGGGGAACGGATGCGCCATCGTTGTCGATCAGCAGCACCGGAAGTCCTTGCAAAAAGAGGAGGAGTGCAAGCTTGATGAGCTTTGACGCTCAGAGGCTTGCAGAGACGCCTCGAGATGCCTCGTTACGCAACATATGGTTCAAACAGAATTGATTTGGGATGGTTTTTAAAAAGCAGCCTCTGATTCTTAAATGGTCAAACAAATAGGGCTTCACTAAGGCTTTGCTCCTCGACGCAATGAGTGCTTGCCTTCCACTATTTGTCAGAGGGCTTCGAGGAGCTCAACCTACTCGTAGGGGAAACCAAGTTGGAGCAGATAGACCTACCATCAACTCTCAACTTGACAGCATAGTCCCCTTCCTTCAGCAGTCTGAGGAGAATATGGGAGGACTCCCCTTGGTCTGCGAAGTTGGGAACTATGCAAAGCAACTTGCAGGTTTCGTTCTTGAGCGCGCTCAGCACGAAAGGCGAGGACTGGTAGGGTTCAGCTTCCAGCAGTGTTCCAAGGCCAGCCGTATCTTCGACCAGGCTAGGAGGCTGGCAGAAAGGCATGTCATAGAGATCTGCAGATGAAGCAACACAAGAATTTAGATGGATTCAAACGGCGCTTTTGAATGAGTATAGTCTAGCGACAGCTTGCGCAGATGCTGTGGCTGGTGATTGCTGTTGTCAGGGCCTACTGGAGTTGTGAAATCTTCGATGAAGGGACTCAATTCTAAACCTTTTTACAAGCAATAATTTATAGGGGGAAAACAGTTTCGCTTCCTTTGTCTCGGTACCCACCCTACATTGAGTGTGCGTGCATAAGAACCGGAATGCAAGTAGGGATTGCATTCGTTCGAAGTTGCCGCAGATCTTGACTACGAAAGCAGGTCAAGACATGATCAATCAACGCAAATCTGCGCTTTGAGAATAAAGTACAGGAGTCCGGTATGCTCACCATATGTAGCATCTGCATTAGCAGAACCAACTCGACCGACTTGGATGGGGATGCTCTCCTCTGTCTGGTATGCTGTGGGATGCAAACCCGGAAGATAGAAGGCGCTGACAAAGGGCAGGCATACCACAGTCTGCAATACGCTCAGCACCATCGAAGAACAACTCCAAGCCGGAACTCTGACCGACCTTGAGCGACAAGCCATCTTTTTTTTGGATTCTTTGTGAGAAGAAACGATGAACCTGCTGGAGCAAAGTAAGGGTCTAATTCGAAAGGACTCTGCTGCTCTGCCCTGCGGCGATAAGGCTAGCGAGGCCTTGGCGCACATTTAGTCAGAGAATGAGGGGCAAGAGAAGCCGTTGTACTTTCCTATTTCGCTGTCGAAACAAGGCAGGTGCTCTAGATCACCCTTACTAGCAACTTCAATCGACATGGATGTCCAAGCTAGAGCCTCTGCTGCCTCTCTTTGGATCTTTGCTGTCCAGGTTTGATCCTCCACACTAGTGAGAACCGGGCTATATATCTAGCACGGGGTACATTCACAAGTACCCGGTTGCTTTACACCGCTCTACTTGCAGCGCGTGAACCAGTTCATCGTCCCGGTCAACAGACTCAGCGAGAGCATGCAGCCCGACTGCACGGTAAACGGCAGCCTGCCAGAAAATATTTGAAAGGCTGAAATATTCAAGACAGCACAAGTGAAGGATTCAGAGAACCGAGCAGCCCTTTAACCTGTAGCTTAACCTTCGACAGGAGGCAAAAGGGCGAGGTACATCTTTTGCCGTTCCAGATTTTGTGAGCCGCCAACAAGTACGGCAAGCTGCTCTGGAAATTCAAGGTCGGGTTTTTTGCTTGAACAGGTCGCCAGTTAAGCTTGTATAGGTCAGTGAACTCGAGAGGTGCATGTAAAAGCAGTTGCTATCTGTTTTACATTGAATTTTAAAGAATCGTACTCTGTCATGCAAAACATGTCATGCAAAAAGGCTGGAAGGATCTTATGTCCATGACAACTCGAGTCTCTTGCAGACGTTATATTTGTGAAGCTCGAGCATGTGTCAGATAATTGCATGTGTACCTGGGCATGTTTGTGTTAAAGAATCAGTGCATCTATGCATGCGGCCGCATTTTCTGTCCTCTGAATGGGTCTGTGATAGGCTCAAATTTGCCCTTTTCGTAGTGCCAGATCGATACTTGTCGAGTAAGTACACACATTGTGTAGGGCCATCGGGGTCCGATATCATGTTCTCATGCGTTCTCGCAATCCATCTAAATATGTATGTCGCGAGATCTGAGTCTGTGCAACCATGCAGATATAAACACAGCTTAAAATCGAACAGGTACAAATGCGATCATCATTGCACTGCATCAGGTGACATCTCCATAATTCACTTAAGATGGAAAGTATATGGAGGAGAAAGCATGTCCTCGAAAATTGAAGGAGGAGCATAAGTCGTGCCTTCCTATTCCAAAATATTAGTCTAACCATAAGATAGGCAGACTCAAAAAGTCGATTCCTAGAAACGACTGCAACATCCAGCCGCCTGACTTTTCATGCAACTAAATGCCAGTGAGCTGTTGCCCAAGTCAGTATTCATCGAGATGACCCGTCCACCTATCGTCCTCCTCTACGATCGGATCCTTCCTCCTACCGCTTCGACTCCGGTCAGGTCTCTCAACCTGCCTTTCATACTCACTGCGGCTGGTGGACCCTTTCTGGCGGTGCCTCTCTTTCTCATGTTTGACAGGCGACCTAGACCGATGTGAGGTCATGCGTCTATTTCTGTCGTTCCCACCATCTGAGTCATCATACCGCAGCCTTGCTAAGACGTCATGTTCGGCAGGACTTTGCTCCGCAGACCGTTTAGATTCATAGTGGTTTGATCGAGACGGCCTGTAATCATAGTCTCCATCTTGTTCGTTTTCCTTGTAACGTCTGGCTGAGTCAGGCCTACTGTGAGAGCTCCGTCTAGGTTCTTCATGCAGACTGCGGCTGTCATGCCTCCTGCCCTTTTGCTCTTCGATATCTTCAGCTTCGTACTGACTTCGTCTCTCAAACCCTTGATGCTTCTCTGCACGCCTGGGAGTCCCTTGCTCCCCTTCCTCTTCTGGCTGCTCCTCGCCTTTGCTCCGCTCTCGAGAATCATGGCGGCTCTCCTTTTCGCGGCGACTCTTCTTGTGCTGGGAAAAGGAGCCGCACGGTCAACACAACATCGACATCAAAGACAAGAAAAACATTGTTACGAGTCAAGAGCCTCGGGAGCCCAACACGACAAACTTTGCTGCTCAGAGTACTACAGCTCTGCTCAATCACTAGGCAAGTGCAGCATATTCTAAATGGTCACCCATCGAAGCCACATCCAATTGAGGTTGTTACGGCATGAAGGCCAAGCAATAGCACTTTGAAAGGCACCAATGAAGAAAAGTAAGACGTCTCTGCACACTCTCCTCTCTGCAGTTGCCGGGAGACTGCAGCGAGAGGCTGAAGTCTGCAGAAAGATTGCGTTGCTGACCAACGGATCTAGGCAAAGAAACGCGCTGTAGGGCGGAGAAAGTAAAGCAGCGCACCTTCTTTTCCTCTTTGTCCCGCTTCTTGCTGGGCCGCTCACTTGCATCCGAGCTCTCCTCTCTGCAACACAAATGGACAAGCGAAGCTTAAATCAAGAGCAAGGTCCACGTCATCTAGACTCAACGCGCTCGAAGCCCAATCAAACAAACAAGCTCGCAACTGCTGCGAAGCGAGTTGAGAACGAAGACCACCACGAGTGCAGAAGGACAAACGGCCACGCCTTTTCCAATACCAGCAACTCAATGCTTGAGCACGAAAAAAGCGATCGACACAGAACCCGCTCCACCTTTTCTGGAGCAAGCTGCAAAAGGAAGACAGCAGGTAAAACGAAAATTGGCCACAGTTTCGTTCCATCCCTAAAGCTGCTCAAGAAGAACATACCCAAAAGCAAATAGAAGGCGGGGGCCGTACCTTTCAGAGCGCTTCTTGGACTCGAGCCTGCGACGGGCCTCCTCCTGCATCCGCTCAAAATCCTCCCTGCTGGGGATGGGTGGTCGTGCAGGAGCCGCTCTGCCGACAGGGCCTCTCGAAAAGGAGCTGCAAAAAGAGTGTTCGAATGTGAGCCGGACATACTGAAACCTTCTCGAGACAGCAGGGAAAGACCGATCAGGCAAGAGCAACGTCGTCAAGAGAGTGATGTAAAAGCTTAAAAGGGTCGAAGAGCCCTGGATGAAGAGACAGATATACTTTGAAAGAGCATCAAGAGAAGCCCGTTAAGGTCGCACGCACAACACGGAGCCCCTTATCAGCTGGATTGTTTCCAGCACCTTTCCTTCAAGCGAACGACCTTTTGAGACTTCATCGTGGACGCTTGGCAAAGTTTACTTACTCAAAGGCAGGCCGAGGAGGCAATAGCGCAGCGTGAGGCACGGGCCCCCCCCCCTGCCTGCAAAAGGTGGCCCCCAGGTAGGATCTACCGGGCCATTGAAGTACATGTCCTCAGGGCCGTAGGGCCCCCCCTGGGGGCCGTACGGAACCCCCCTGAATGGACGAGGGGGGAACGAAGGAGGGCCAGGGAATAACTCGTCGGCAGGGGGGTAGAACTCCGGGGGATAGGGGCCCCCGGGACCTGCACATTGGATGTAGGGAGACGCATGGTCAGTCCTTACGCAAATTCGTATGGTCCTTGTCATTCAAACGGCCAATCTTGAATGAAATCTTCAAAGGGTTGATGGGACTAAGCGACAAAAGAATGGTAAACAGCCGATAGTTCGCCATGATACTTCTACATGAGAATGTTGAAAGTTGATTGTGTTGTCCAGGGGGAAGGTACCTCGAGAATGTAAGCGCAAGACTTCTCAGGATAAAGGTGAGAGATAGATCCAGAAGGTATTCTGTGAGAAAGTATGAGCAACAGCGAAGCTTACCAGGTTCCGGCCCTCGGAATGGCCCAGGGTACTGCTCGGACATGAGTCTGTGGGGACACTCAGGTGTCGGGTGGTCAGGGGACCCGCAGATGAGGCACCGGTGCTGCTCCTGAAGCTCCTGCAGATTACAGATTTAGAGCAAAATGAGAAGGATCGGGATGGCAGGTGTTAGCATGGAGCAAGTATCGAGGACAAAAAGAAAGTGGATAACAACTTCCAAGGAAGCAAACTGCAGGGTCATTAGTACGCTTTTCTGCGACTGAAGCTGCAGGTCAAGAACACAAGGGCAGCTCAAGTACAGGTTGCATACCAAACATACAATTTTCACAGAAGGGTCTCGTCCTTTACCTTCATCCTGGCCTTGTTGACAGCCACTCCTCCATATGGCAGATTGCCTGCGGCTCCATTGGCATCTAGAAGACGATTGCAAAGCAGAGCACTTGTTACTTGTGGATAGGTACCTACCTATCCTAGACCTCTAAACCTGCTCGAATTACCTAATCTACTACATGCCTGTCAAACTACTTGTACTAACAAACACTGTAATATGAATGAAACCTTCATCTAAAGCACAACTTACAAATGAAAAGGTGGTGTCAACCAATTTGCAGGGATATAATGAACAACTGGAAGCTAACTGCCTTAACCAAACAAATAGCAAGCGAATCGTGACCGAGCTCCGACTCCAATTTGTGACAGTTGCCAACTATGTGGAGACAACTCTTCCCTCATCAAATCCTGTCCGAACACACTGATGCGGCAAAAGCTAAGTCGTTGAATTAAAGACGAGGAATGGTTGATTGCAAGGCTAACTGCTGCAGTAGGGATTGGCGCCTAGACAAGATGAAACAAGCCTTTCGGAGATTCGACTGCAACAACGTGGGCAACTGTGGCAGACGCAATAGCTTTCTATATTACGACCCCATAAGAATCTCAGTAGCCACAAACCGCTTGTGCGCTGCTGATAAGCAACTTTTTGCAGGTCGCAAACGGCTTGGAATGGCTGCAGACACACCCACTCCTTTACACATGAAACCTGCGCTACACAAAGCACAAAGTGCACGAGATATGCATGTATACCTGACCAATCGCCTGCTTGGGCGATCATAGCATCTGCCATTTCCTTATGCAAGGGCGGCCCTCCTGACGAACGGGGCCGTGGAAGTTCAGACTCATACAGAGTGGACCGGAAATGCTCAGGCCCTTTAACTGCATCTGAACCTACGTCTATCCCTTTACTAGCTGAGAGAGCCCTCTCTGCTTCAGATTTTGCAACCCGCTGGTGATCCTGCAGCTCCGCAGCAGGGATAGGAGCCGAACTCTCTGCACCGCTGGAGTTGCGCGTCTGAACGTCTGCTGGAGCTTGGGAGGGGAGAGGGCTGGGCGACTTTGGCGCGCTCTGCGAGACTGTGAAGTCAGGACCTGCAAAACAACAAGTACCCTTGGCAACGGACTGATAGGAGCAAGTAGATCGTTGCACTGCCAAGTCTGCGCGATTGGTACAGAAACCCTCCTTGCGTCACAAGAACATGCAGATGAAGCACCAGAATTGTGTGTAGAGAGCCTGGAAAAGCAGCAACACAGCAGCCGACATTTTGCTAACAACATAGTAAATCCATTGACTCCTCTCACCCCATGACGGCTCCCATGTCAATCCACAACCAAACAAGGTGCATCAAAAAGAAGGCCCACCTGCTAAGTGTTTGTCGGCGCTGCTTGTGGTGGCAGTAGCTGCCTGCTCGCTCTTGAACCGCTCGATGGCTTTCCTGAGTGTCAGGTTTGGAAGCAGGTCGTCGTTGGTGATGTTTGTAGCCCCACAGTTGGGACACTTGCCACTTTTCATAAGCTCTTCACGAATGCCTGAACAAGTAACAGAGGAAGCCATCAGAGGTAATGTCAAGTGCTGCAGTCCGGTAGATGAAATAGCAAGATGCATAGGGAAAGGGACAGAAGTGCTCCAAGTTGCATCAAAGAGCAGGCTGAGGCTCCAAGGTGCAACAAGAATGAAGGCAGCTGCAAGCGTCGACTATGAAAAAGCTCT
>QQTW01004727.1_pt1 | contig 10240 bp, 8 predicted proteins | sample 1904831 | NCBI WGS metagenome assembly QQTW01 (sample SAMN09435610, study PRJNA476489) | Subsurface metagenome, whole genome shotgun sequencing project.
ATTTGCCCGCTCATATCTTTATTTGTCCGCCTGTTCACCTAGAACTGAACCGCCCGTCGAGTTAGCCCAGGGTGGACATAGCCGCTACAATCTTAGGTTATTTAGAGGAACGTCTCTCCAATATGGCCACGCTCCGACCATTAATGCACGCTTTTATATCAAGGCACAGCATTGCTCACAGCTACCGATCATTTTCCACTTCCGCCAGAAGATCAGACATTTTGGATTTGGCCCGTGTCCCAGACCGAAGAATACCCAGCTACCTTGGTGAATAGACCAACCACCTAGGACAAGTCGATTCGGTTAACACTCTCAGAGACTCCGCAGAATGACCTGTTGTCCCTACGATGGCCGTCACCGCCACGAAATGTATTGCTCGTCCAAAAGTGGAATGCGCCTGCTGCTACCGAAGCGCTGAAGGAGTTCGCACGGTGAGCCAATCCATGTTTCTGCGTATTGTCGCCGAACAGATCTTCTAACGCCTTCAAGCCACATACGTGATACATATCCTAATATCAATGTTCTCCTGGAGCCAGACACCGCATTTGACTGCCATGAATCCATCCCATTTCCCGTTCATACCAACATGAATGTACAGACCGCCGCAGCCAGCCAAGCCGCTTTTGCTCAGAAGGTAGATCTAACGGCAACTTTCGGCGGCGATGGGACGATCCTACGAGCTTCGTCTCTGTTTTCGATGGCGCCGAGCGTACCTCCGATACTTTCTTTCAGCATGGGTACGCTGGGCTTTCTAGGCGAATGGAAGTTTGCCGAGTTCAAGAGGGCGTTCAGGGAAGTCTACATGTCTGGCGCTGGGGCTGGTGATCGGAGCAAAATTCTTGAGCCCCATTTATTTCAGGATGGACTTGCTGCTCAATTCGAAGGCGCATCAAGCAATGCCCCTACCGCAGGCGCTGGTCCTACCGGCTGGTCTTCAATACGTGGAAAGAATCTAGGGGCCACCAGAGGAGCGCGAATCCTCCTCCGCAACAGGCTCAAGGTCGCGATTCGTACATCCAGCACCGAATCTACCCCTTCGGCTCCTCCAGCGAACTATCCGTCCGCAATCCACGCAATGAACGAAATTATCATTCACCGTGGCGCAACCCCTCACCTTGCTCATATCGCAATATTCATTGGCGGTCGCTTCCTCACCGAGGCCGTGGCCGATGGCATGATCGTCTCCACCCCCACCGGCAGCACTGCCTATAGCCTTTCTAGCGGCGGCAGCATTATCCACCCACTAGTCGATTCTCTCTGCTTAACGCCCATATGCCCTCGTAGCTTAAGCTTTCGACCTCTGGTGTTGCCTGCGAGTACGCCTGTCACGCTGCGTCTAAGCGAAGAGAACAATCGGGGAAGGGAGGTAGAGGTGTCGATCGACGGGGTCAGGCAGAAAGAGGGGCTGAGAGTCGGAGCAGAGATTCGCGTGGTGGGAGAGCAGATATTGAGGGGCGCCGAGGGGTGGAGGGGAGGGGTGCCATGTATCATGAGGGAAGGAGGGGCGAAGGGCGATGATGACGGGTGGGTTGGCGGATTGAATGGGCTTTTGAAGTTCAACTATCCATTTGGTGAGGAGGGATGACAGATTCTAGAGATATCATATTCATGTTTTACGCTGGAAAGTAATTGCTGTATGCGATTTCGGACTGCTGCTTCCAATCCGTTCAGTGACATCTCTAACAAATTGTATGGTGGTCTGTGCTCAGCCGCATGCTCACCTACAAGAGTACATAGGTAGAACTTCCGCCCGACATCTTGCACCTTGTCTGGGACTGAGGCCTTTCTGCTTCTGCCGTCATTAAATCTGGCTCCTCACCTTCTTAAAGTTAATGGCAGGTGGGGCGGCATGCTCATGCTGTTATGCATTCGACTCGTCCGCAACGTTGAGATGTGATATAGTGAGGTTGGTATGACTCAGGCTCCAATTCTTGGACTTGTGCCACGTTCTCTCTTTTGCATTCTCTTTCTCCTACTATTCCAGACTGAGTCGTCCAGCGACGGCAGTTTCACTCGCTGAAGCCAAGATGTCACTCCGAAAGCCAGCCTCAAGCTCCACCGTCTCCCAAGCCATCCCCGAACCTATACCGGACCTTGGTGCTGGAAGTGCTGGCCCAGCAGCCGAGCCACATCCCGCTGGAAGAGTCAGACATGGGAACTTTGTACAAGCTGTCCGGTTGCTTGCAGCCGTATCGTGGACCCTCCTCGTCTGCTGTGTGATCAACATAACCCAGTTTCTAGGGTGTCCTCTATATTTCATTAGTAAAGACTACTACTATGCCTACATGTCGCTTACCAAGCAATGGTTCGGGGTTCTCATCATCACCACGACACAATGGTTCTCGCCTACCACCATACGTATCAGTGGCGACTCGTCAGTACGCGGACAATTGGCGAAGACGAAAGATGGGAGGCTTGAGACACGGTTTCCGGAGAGATTGGTTCTGATTGCCAATCATCAGCTTTACAGCGATTGGTTGTACCTCTGGTGGATTGCCTATACCTCGCTCATGCATGGACATGTCTTTATCATTCTCAAGGAATCCCTCAAGTATATCCCTGTCATCGGCCCTGGTATGATGTTCTATGGCTTTATCTTCATGGCTAGAAATTGGTTGAAGGATCGACCTCGCTTGCAGCATCGCCTTCAAAAACTCGCAAAGTCAAGACATGGGGGACCGATGTCTGGGAAGAGCGGAATTGACTCATTGGATCCGATGTGGTTGATGATATACCCAGAAGGCACGAACCTGAGCGGCAACACGAGGAAAGGCAGCGCACGGTGGGCGGAGAAGCAAGGAATCAGAGACTTGGAACATGTCCTGTTGCCAAGGAGTACAGGTTTGGAATATTGTTTGCACGAGTTGAAGGGGACGTTGGATTGGGTCTATGACTGTACGGTTGCGTATGAGGGAATCCCGTACGTCAATCCCCACATCGATTGGTTCTATCGGATTTCTGCTGATTGTTCCGTCTAGCCGTGGCGCCTACGGTCAAGACATCTTCACCCTCCGCTCAACCTACTTTCAAGGCCGGCCAGCTAAATCGGTCAACATGTACTGGCGACGCTTCCCCGTCTCCTCAATCCCCGTCCCAACGTCCTCCGACCCCTCTCCACAAGAACGTGAGGCTTTCAGCAACTGGCTACTTGCTCGTTGGAAAGAGAAAAACATGCTCCTAGAAGGCTATGCGCGGAACGGTCGGTTCCCGGCCGATGAAGGACACGACAGCGAGGGTGAACCGGGTGTTGGGATGACCAAGGGCGCTGGCTTCATAGAAACTGAAGTTAGGTTGACCCACTGGTATGAGATCTTACAAATCTTTTCGGTGCTTGGGGCTGTTGTTTCTGTCGGTGTGGCTTTGAGCAAGTTCTGGGGTTTACTGTCAATGGTATCGGCGAGTGGGAAGGCTTGAGACACAGCTACATTCACGGCATCACGATTGGGTACGACACAGCAGACACTGGGTGTCAATGATAGTGTCCCACACACTACTGGGATCTAGAGGCATGGGTGGACTGGTTCCGATGGCTTCGCTTACATCAACATCTTGGGGCGCATAGGGTAACCGGCAATCCTCACGGGTGGAGCGTCTCTTCCATAGAGAAACAGGTGATATGGGATACCCTTAGCGAGGAGTTGGGCCGGTCTGTAAGAATCGTCAGGATGATGGCAGTACATCGAATATCTTTCCACACTGCAATTTGGTGCTTAATCTATCAACTTACCATCCGTCGTCCACAATCACTAATTGCCATATTGAAGATTCGAGGGTGTGCTGTGATCCAATGAACCCTGTTCGGTTTCTGGAAGGATCACTAACCTTAGGGACGCCCTACAAGGCAGTCTCGGAAGACGATACTCTTTCGGGCATAGCATGTCCACATTTGGCAGCGTCAAGGGAAAAGATCGGCCTCTCAAGGAACATGATTGTCAACCTCGTCTCATGTACCACGACGACCAGCAAACTGTCATTATCAGTCCAGCCTAGCCACTACCATGATGATCCTCTTTCGTTAAACTATCCGCCCAGACTGCCAGCACGGTCTACTAAGCAAGCAACTACCTACAGCCGCTGCGGGGCATCGACATCCCCGCGCGTGTGGTGCGACGCAAAGCCGAGACAAGGTGAGCGCTGATTCAGAAAGGAGCTGGCGTTTCGCGTGCTGATCGATATATGCTGTAGAATTGTAGCGCCACAAGCTATCAGCGAACACAATTTGTCTCTTGCTGTCGTCCTGACTTGCTTGATCAACAATAATCCCGCCATTCGGGGTACATTGACAGAGGGCACCGGCTGCCTCGCCAACCGCGTTCACAGTCACACTTGTTGAGAATTGACGTACCTATTTTGCTGGTGGACTGGAGATGGCACAATCACAGAAGTATGTCTAGCAATGTTCCGGTGGCGTTAGTCCCCTCGGATATGGTCGGAAGCAACATATTTCACTTGTCCTTGGGAGTCATAATATACTCTTATGCTTGGACGACAACAAGCTTACCGATTGCTCCTCTACGCTTTGGATAGCAGACTGCGCCAGCTTTACTTGAAAACTGACTAACGATGAACTTGCCAAGCAGTATCTATGGCCCGGGCCAATTCATGAACCCTGGACCAGCTCCACGTCCTCCTACTGATCGACCACGCTTGAAGACGATACCAGCAACGGACAATGTACCGGGCAACACATCCCAAATCAGCTTGAATTCGCCATCAATGCGCTCCTACGGATCTACCGCCGTGAATGACTATAGTCCGAGTCTGTCTCGAACAACCACCGCCCGTGACGATGACTTTGGTGGTGCGGCTGCTGTGAAGGAGGGCATGGCTCGAGTAAAGGATGGCATAATGTGGAAGAATAGATGGCTCAATCTCCGTGGCTCCCAGCTAGATTTTCAAAAGGGCCAGGATGGGAAAGTTGCTATGACAATCCAATTGAGGGATGTGACGAATGTTTCCCGCTGTGAGAACATTGCCATGTCTCTTGAGATTATCCGGCTGGCCAACCCAGGCACCGGGTCAGTCATACCACCCAGCAGCCGCGATCTACCGCAGAAAACTCTGTATTGTCAATTTAAGAGTGATGACGAACTCTACGATTGGCAGGAAGCCATTTACAACCGATGCCCTGGTATGAGTGGAGTCAGCAACCCCACCAATTTTAACCACCAAGTTCATGTCGGCTTCGATCCTGTGAATGGCAGCTTTGTTGGCCTGCCGCCGGAGTGGGCCACACTTCTCACCACATCCGCGATCACCAAAGATGATTATGCCAAACATCCCCTAGCAGTCATTGAAGTCCTTCGATTCTACACCGAGGTTACCGAGCGTAAAGATCATCCTGAAGCGTATCCCAGCCTCATGCCGACGCCTCCAGCAAACCCAAAAAACGACATGCAGCTAGGTCACGGAGGCGCCGGTACTGCTATAGCTCCTCCGAGGCCTTCACCGCCCGTTCAAAAACAGAGCAATTACCAGCAATCCTCTCGTTTCCCCCAACAGCAGAATAACAGCTCTCCGCCGTCACGGAATGGCACGCCTACCAATCAGCGCAGTGCTTCCGGATCGGACCGCATACCAGAGCCCGCCACCAATCAAAAAATGGCGATGGACGGCGATATGCGCCGCGCAATGGAGGAAGAGGCTCGCCGCGTAAAAGAAGCAAAAGAGAAACGGGAGCAAGAGAAGCGAGAGCAAGACAAGAGGGAGCAGGATCGTACTAAAGCTGAGGAAGACTTGAGCCGTAGAGAGCAAGAAGCTTTCAACATGTCTATCCCTAAAACTCGTACTCCCATGGCGAAGCAGGAGATTGGTGGCTACGGTGCAACTGAGCCTGAATCATCCAACCGATATAACCCAACCCGCAATGCTCCCCCTGCTCCGGGTACCGACCGGTCCCGTCAACAACCACAAGGATCCCTACGCCAGCCCTCAGCGCAGCGCCAGGCTCCGCAGGCCCCTACGCAAGTCAATGGCGGTGTGCGAGAGCCTCCTCGTGCCCCATTTGCCCAAGGTGCTCCAGGGTCCCGCGATCAGTCTCCATCTGCTGCTCAAGGCTCACTTCGCTCGCCACCACGCGCAGACCAGCGGCAAGCCTCTCCATCAGCTCGCCCGCCACAACAGAACGGAGCACAATCAGGGACCCTACGGAACCAGTCACCTCACGCACGCGCTCCTCAGACCAACGGTGCCCCTCGCGCTCAGCCATCCACTCGTCCTCCGCAACAGGCTCCAGGCATTATTCCCTTGGAGATACGCACCAAAGAACCTACCGGTATACCGTCAACCTCGAAAGATGATGCTGTGAAACAAGCCGAGGTGGCACTAACACAGAAACAACCGGCCAATACTCGTCGTGAGAAGGAAGCTCGCATGTCGACCATGAGCGAAGCGCAAGTCATGGAGAAGCTGAAGCAAGTCGTATCAAAGGAGGATCCTCAGCTATCCTACGCTAAGCAGAAGAAGATCGGTCAAGGCGCCTCTGGCTCCGTCTATGTTGCCCGCATCAACGCCGAGGCGACATCGCCCGTCGCCCGACGGATCTACAAGACGCATGGTTCGAAGTCGTTAGTTGCTATCAAGCAGATGGATTTGCGGAATCAGCCACGAAAGGAGTTGATCGTGAATGAGATCATCGTGATGAAAGAGAGCTCGCATCCGAATATCGTGAATTTCCTTGACTCGTTTTTACAGGAAGGTAACAATGAGCTATGGGTGGTTATGGAGTACATGGAGGGCGGTGCATTGACGGACGTAATTGACAACAACAAGCAAATCACAGAGGCTCAGATATCTACGATTTGCAACGAGGTATACCAAAGTACCTGATCCCTTTGGGGTGGGGGCTGACTATTGTCCAGACATGCAAGGGTTTAGCACATTTACACAGCCAAAACATCATCCACCGAGACATCAAGAGCGACAACGTCCTCCTAGACGCTCGTGGGAATGTCAAAATCAGTAAGAATTCCACCTCCCCACCCAAAATTTCTCCCCAATACGTCACTAAGCGACCACGCAGCCGATTTCGGCTTCTGCGCCAAACTCACAGAAGCCAAATCCAAACGCGCCACCATGGTTGGCACCCCCTACTGGATGGCCCCCGAAGTGGTCAAACAGCGCGAATACGGCCCCAAAGTCGACATGTGGTCCCTAGGCATCATGGCCATTGAAATGATCGAATCCGAACCCCCCTATCTAAACGAAGAACCTTTGAAGGCACTGTTCTTGATTACAACGAATGGCACGCCAACGTTGAAACATCCAGACCGATTGAGTAGGGATCTGAAGGTCTTTTTGAGCCAATGTCTGACGGTCACGGTGGAGAATCGGGCGACGGCGGACGAGATCTTGAGGTGCGACTTTTTGAGGAAAGGAGGATGTGAGTTGAGAGCTTTGACGGATTTGTTGAGGTTCAATCGAGGGGGTGGGGGACATTAGTGGAGGGTGGGTTGAGGTTATGTGGCGAAGACGTGGGTGGTGGTGAGGGTCCTCGAGGATGAAGGGGTTTCGCGAAGAAAATTTCTCTCGACTGCGACTGGTGTCAATGGCGACTGGTATGTGGATGCATGATTTATGATGCCTCATTAATGATGATTATGGTGGTAGCACTCTTTGACGACTTCTGATTATCTACTTCATGTTGATGTGAGAATGAGGCGAGGCGGACTGGTTTTCCTGGCCTGTGCCGTGGATTTGTAGATAGATGGCCTTCGTCTTCTTCTCCTTCTTCTACTTCATAGCGAGGATAGTTTTCGATGAAAAATGCAAATAGATTTTGGTTGGTGACCGTTTGCAATAATAATAATAGCCTCTCCGGTGTACATACCTTTCTTATTACGATGTTTCTGTATTATAGTCAAAATTTCATAATCGTCCTACGGAGTATGGAGACTCATACTCCCTTTGGCTTTTCTTTTCTGATCCTCGGCCACCCTTAGTGAACCAGGTTTTCTATTCCCCTTTCTTTCCTGCGACTGCTGTGTCGGTCGGAGCTAGCGGACTTAAGAGGACTATCGCAGAAACGAACTATTTAGCGGGACATATTATTTGCAGCTCGTCTCTAACAATCTCCCAATGGGATAGAGATGGAGTACGATACCGAGACACGTCAGTATGGCTTCAACCAATAGCAAGTCCTTTCTGAACCTTGCGCAGCACCTTACACCACTTCTGACCGAACATCCTTCGCATACATATCTGCCCGTGATCGGTGGCCCGTTATCCTGGTAAGTGACTCTTCTTCTTCTTGGGTCGAGTCTGAGTGCATACTGATGTCCGAAGACAGGAGCTATCGATGACCTACACCGAGCCATTGCGGCCTGTAAGGATGACGAGAAGATTGCAGACGGCAAAACCGTTCTTAACGGCTTGACTAAACTCAAGTATGAGCTGCAACACAACCGACCGTTGACGTGAGCATTTGACCTCTGCACTTGACCGCTGCACATACTCATACACATAGGCCTTTGGTCGACGATGGCCGACCAGACGTTGCTGACTACAACCGAGATCTCGCTGCCCTCGGCTCTCCCGCCTGGTTCAACGTGCCATGGCTGTACGCTGAATGCTACCTCTACAGGCAAGAACATCGCTTCCATCGCCCGGGACGGATCTAATTACCAGAAGATAGACGTATGAGTACCTTTTTCTCCCTTTCGACCCACTGGAAATCATACGACGTCTTTGCTCGACAGAAGCTGTCTACCTTCGTATCCTCTCGACCCGCCGTTCTCGAGCTTGCGACCAAATACAAGCAATTGATCAAGCAATTGAGCTGCGGTGTCCCAGATTCGAAGACATCAGAAGAGAAAATTGACGCCGAGAAGCTGCTCTTTATCGAGATGTGCGAGATCTGCCTGTGGGGGAACGCAACGGACCTTTCACTTCTGACAGCACTCACCTACGACGACATTCAGAAACTGCAGGGGGCAGACGCTCGGAAGACTCAAGAGAAGAACATACTCGTCAACGATTTGCCAGCGGCTTATACAACGCTCAAAGCTGCTCAGAAAGCGGGCCCAGCCGGCCAACGAAGGGTCGACATCGTTTTGGACAATGCCGGCTTCGAACTCTTCGTCGATCTCATCCTGGCTGGCTACCTTCTCGCAGCCGGATTGGCTACGCACATTGTTTTGCATCCCAAGTCAATTCCGTGGTTCGTCTCTGACGTACTTCCCGCCGATTTCGCTTCGCTGTTGAACGCACTGGCGGATCCCCAAGCTCTCTATGCCACGCCGTCAGACAGTGCCAGTGATACGGATGGAGCATCTGCACCACTGTCTGACCAGGAGGCCTCCGAGCTATCGTTCCTCTTTGAGCACTGGGGTAGCCTGCATCGAGAGGGCCAATTGACAATTCGGCCAAATCTGTTCTGGACCGGCCCTGGGAGCTATTGGCGCTTGCCACAATCCGCGCCCGACTTGTACGAAGACCTCAAAGAAAGCGAGCTTGTAATCTTCAAAGGCGATCTCAACTATCGTAAGCTAGCCGGTGACGTAAGTAGGAACCTCGGGATGGCATAGTCTGATCAATGTTGACAAATGTCGCAGGCAATGTGGCCAACTACTGTACCTTTCAGTATCGCAATAGGACCCATGGGGCCTGGTTCTGGTATCCGGACCATCGCATTGCGCACTTGCAAAGCCGATACTGTCGTAGGACTGCCGGCTGGACTTGACGAACGTCTCCGAAGCATAGACAGCAGTGGAGGAGACACTGCACCTAGGAAGTGGGCTTGGTCGGGCAAGTGGGCCGTGGTACAGTTCTGCGACGGCAAAGCCTGATTCAATGACTAGTATGTTATTCATTGACATAAAACTGACTGACGATGTACTGGGGTTAGCCGGAACGTTGCGAGAGGAAAATACTGGCACCATTCAACCCAGAATCTTCAGTGAAACCCGGTTCGATCAGCGGACGCTTTGATTTGGTCCCCTGCTGCTCCGATCGCGTTCAGCTGGTTTAAGCAGCACTGCCGGCCGTGCAGGATTACGGGATTTCAACCCGACTCGATTTCTAAACCTGTGATTCGTCTTTGTATCTGGCCTGTGATGTTATCCAAATCAAGCTATGACGGGACCGTCCTTGTTGAGGTAGTCACTATTCATATCCTCAGTCGTTCATGCTACTCTTATGAAGGTGTGAAGGTGAGTCAGTCCCTTCGCTATATATTAAGTCAGCCTCTGCACTTGGAACATTCGTTCTCCTTCGGTTTCTTCTTTTATTTATCATCAATCAA
>QQTW01004728.1_pt1 | contig 10240 bp, 8 predicted proteins | sample 1904831 | NCBI WGS metagenome assembly QQTW01 (sample SAMN09435610, study PRJNA476489) | Subsurface metagenome, whole genome shotgun sequencing project.
GTGGATCGCACCTCGGTTCTCAAAAGCTCGTTGCCGGTGGTGTTAATGAATCGATTTTTCAGCCAGAGTGGTCGCCAGACGGCATTCTACACTTTGTCTCTGACCGGTCAGGCTGGTGGAATCTCTACCGCTGGAGTGATGGTAGTATTGAACCGCTGTGTGAAATGGCAGCTGAGTTTGGGCTTCCTCAGTGGGTGTTTGGGATGTCCACCTATGCGTTTGAATCAGCTGGTCACATCATCTGCACCTACACCCAGCAGGGTAGGTGGCATTTAGCCAGTCTGGACACAACAACGCAACAACTAGAGGTGATTGATACTCCCTACACCGAGATTTCCTCACTCCGGGCGGACGCCGGGATTGCTGTATTTTGTGCTGCCTCACCGACTCAATCAACGTCCATTGTCCAAATGGACTTGAGGACTAGGCAATTGTCGGTTCTGCGCCGGTCGAGTGAGGTGGGGATTGACTTAGGGTATATGTCCACCCCGCAAGCGATTGAGTTTCCCACAGAGAATGGTTTGACAGCGCACGCTTTCTTCTATCCGCCTCAAAATCGTGACTATACTGCACCAGCGCCTGAGCTGCCACCCCTGCTCGTAAAAAGTCACGGCGGACCGACAGCTGCTGTGTCTAGCAAGTTTAACCTGGGAATTCAATATTGGACGAGTCGTGGGTTTGGGGTGCTCGATGTCAACTACGGCGGCAGCACTGGCTACGGACGGGAATATCGTCAGCGGCTGGATAACCAGTGGGGCATTGTTGATGTTGACGACTGTGTGAACGCTGCCCGGTATCTGGTTGAGCGGGGCGAGGCGGATGGTAATCGAATTGCGATCGCTGGTGGCAGTGCTGGTGGCTATACTACCCTCTGTGCCCTTACCTTCCGCGACACCTTCAAAGCTGGTGCCAGCTACTACGGTGTTAGTGATTTAGAGGCATTGGCGCAGGATACGCACAAGTTTGAGTCGCGCTACCTAGACCGGCTGGTTGGTCCCTACCCTGAACGGCGTGACCTCTACTGGGAGCGCTCACCCATCAATTTCACGGCTCGCCTCGACTGCCCAGTGATTTTCTTCCAGGGGCTGGAGGACAAGATTGTTCCGCCCAATCAGGCTGAGATGATGGTCTCGGCGCTGAAGGCAAAGGGGTTGCCGGTGGCGTATGTCCCCTTTGAAGGTGAGCAGCACGGTTTCCGCCGCGCCGAGAATATAAAGCGTGCCCTCGATGGTGAATTTTACTTTTACTCGCGGGTCTTCGGTTTTGAGCTTGCTGAGGCTGTAGAGCCAGTGCCGATTGAGAACTTCTCAATCGAGCTCTCTTAGGCACCAGAGGGTGGGGGGGACACCTTAAGATTTTATAAAAATTATCCCCTGTTTGGTTAAGGCTAAGTTAAGATAAGGTAAATAAATATTTTAGGATTTAGAATTAATTTCACCATGAGGTAGCTATGACAAATTCTGATATCAGCAAAGACAGCTTTCTCTACCCTCGGAGTCGCTACTACGGAGAGTTTACGCCTGAACATCTCGCCTTTAATGCCAATCTGCAAGAATTTTCTCAGAAAGTTTCCTACATCTCGGCTCTAGAGACAGGAGGCAAGCTTTCCTCTGAGCAGGCTTATGAACAGGTGAAATGTCTATGGAAGCAGTTAAAGCACAGTAAGAAAGCAATGAAAATTTGATTTATCTCGCTTAGTGATGCCTAATTTGCTGGCGGAGCTGCTGAGATTCTTCCAAGCTTTTTTCAACCCCTCCTTCAGCAATGCCCTTGACGTAGTTAATTTTAATTTCTTCTAGCAAGTCAAGGAGTAAGGATTGAATTTCCTGAATGTTATGTTCCTTTCCTACTTCCACCTCTAACGCTTGACTGAAGTTTTGGAGAAGACGATTAAACAGTTCTGCGGCTACAGGGTCTTCTAAAAAAGTTGTCAGGGTGGTGTAGGCTGTCTGAGACAGATCTGTAACCAACTTTTCAGTTAACTGAGTGGGTAATTGACTCAGACCTGGAACACTGTGTAGTTGGCGGTACATGGGGGATTGGTTGAGGATATTTTCAATGCTGTGATGCAGTAAGGCTTCTACATCAGGCTTGATTTTAGGTAGAACTTGATAGACACTTAAATGTAACAGGCGCGTAGCGATCGCCTGAACTTCGTTAGTGTTATTGATATCAATGTAAGGGCGGCGGGTTTTAGGTCGCAACAGCCAACGTGCTACATCACCTCGCTGAATAGACTCCTGAACTTGGTCAATTAGGCGGATGCCTACGATTTCAGTAAGTTCTTCAGCAAAGTTAGTAACAAAATCACGCTTAATCTGCGCCCGTACAGGCTCAAGATTCAATAAATTAGCTTGGTAGAGGCGAATCGTCACTGAGAGCACTCGTAGCCACCGCCAAAATGGTAATAGCAAGAAGATGTCATACCAGCGACGCAGCATTCCTTCCAACCAAGTTAACCCAGCATGGCGACGGCTGACATAAAAACTACGAACCAAAAATTCTAAGCCGAACAGGATAACAAACGGCAAGTCAATCAGCCAGAAATTATCAATAAATTTTCCATTGTCTCCAATACCGCGATAATAATTATTCTGAATTAAGGGTCGAGCATGTGTGTTGAAGAAATTGATTTCTTGCTGCCAACCCGCTTGGGAGAGATGCTCTTGACTCCAAAAGCTGATAAAAGCTTCATGGGCAGATTCTTTGTTAACGCGATCGCGCATCTGCTTTTTAATCTTTGCTAAACTGCCGGTTTTATTCGCGACCTCAAACGGATTCTCCTGAATCATTTCGTTACTGAGGATACGCAATTCCTGTAGCAATTTTTCTACTTGGGGCGACTGCAACCCCGTCTGCATAACCTGTTCTTCCAGTTCGTTTACCTTGTTGAGATAACTTTGCGTTTCTCGATGGGGTTCAATGCCTTTAATTGGATCGTACAACTGGGTCAGGCTCGGAGCTTCTTGAAGATAGAAATCGCGCCAGGGTAGATAGCTCAAATCAAATAGCACTAAACACAAATTTACCAAGGCGATAATTGCCATCAATCGTTCAAACCAGAGGTTCCGGCGGACTCTAGGTTTTCTTGGATCCAGTTTTTGCACTAACATGGCTGATAAGACCGAGTTTCTTTCCCAAAAAAGTATGTAATTTCTGCGGAAAATTTGCAATCTCTATTAGGCAAGTTGACAATGCTCATTTTGTTGTAAAGCTGGCCAAAAAGCGCGCTTTACGCTTCATCGCGCTCCACACCCACCCTGATATTGTCCTACTACAGGAGCAACTGCTAGAGCAAAACCTTGGTGGTAATTATAACAACTGAGCGCGGTGCTAACGCTTCAATTGTGATTTAGTAAAACATGGTTAGCCAAAGCGCGCTTATAGCACAAAGTCACAACAATGTTGAGGTCTCAGCAATAATCTGTTATATTTATTTATGTGAGGGCACGAACAGAAAAGCTTGACTTGGACATTGATTTTAGTTAGAGTGCTATACTATCAGGGGTATTTAATCCGGATTTCAATAACTTTGCACGCATCACAACTAATCAAGCCTGATCCCTGTTGTTTACCGGTGGTCGGGACGATGGCGCAGCAGGAAGCAATCCTGAACTAGGGAGATTATTCAACTGCATTCTGCTAGGTATTGTCTTGGCAGTTTCTCTTAGTTCTCTTATTTTCCGGCTTTTTTAGAACATTTCTTCTGAACCGCTGCCTCAATGCCTACTACTTTGGTTCTGCTAGACCTGGTATTTCCCATAAGAAACAACCTCGGCATATACAATAGGGGTTGTTTCTTTTGAGCTAACAGCCATCTGGAAGAAATGTAGATATGGTAATTTGCGGCGTCTAGCAGGAGCAGCAAGGGATCTCTGGCAGCGGCAGGATAACTCTAGCTTCTAAATAGCAAGGCTTTTTTAGGCAATTCAGTAATTTATTTATGTTTTATCTAATAAATAAACAAGGTTGAGGTAGTCGAAAGTCATGTCAGACTTGATAATTTAAAAGAGATAATTACAAAGCTTAGAAAGCTACTACAAATGGGACAAATCATTGATACAGTAGCTAGTGTTTTGCAAGAGGAAGGTTGGAATTTTGAGACCCTGCAGCAAGGGAAAGCTTTAGCCACACGTTTTTACTGTGAAAGCGGTCAACTGAGATGTCACGCTTTTGAAGTAGAAAAAGATGGAATATTCCTTTTTTATTCAATTTCTCCTATAAAGGTGCCTAAAAACAAGCGTCAGGCAGTTGCACATTTATTAGCAGGATTGAATTATGGTATAGCAATCGGTAATTTTGATTTAAATTTAACATACGGAGACATCCGCTTTAAAACAAGTATTCAAGTACAAGATGATCGTTTAAGCTTAGCCTTGGTAAAAAATTTGATTTACACCAATGTAATAACAATGAATGAGTACTTACCTAGCATCATGAGTACTGTACATGGGGATGTACCACCAGGGCAAACACTTGCGGATATGGACAGCTAGCTTTGGGAAGTTCGCTCTTTGCGTTAGCACTGGCGTTGGGAAAAATTGAGATTTTGGTGCGGCAAAAAAACAGGTTCTAAATATCATACGTCCCATTCCTACATTCTAACGGTAAATGAACAGAGTATCGGGTGGATTACGAACCTGTAGAGTCCAGTAACGGAATGTTTGGCGGCAATTACTACTGGCGTGGACCGATTTGGTTTCCCATAAATTATCTGCTGATCGAATCGCTGCAAAAGTTCCATCACTACTTGGGCAACCCCCACCAAGCGAATGTGGTAATATATATAGTAGTGTAAAGGTGGCGGTTGTGTATAAATCCCTATTAGGGATTGAAATGAAATCAAATCAAATCAAATCAGGAATATCTGGTGTCATGTCACAGCCCCCCTTTTCCTCGAAAGGAAACGAAAATCTCACAAATTTGAACACCGCAGCTCCCAGGACTAAGAAGAAGGGGAAGTCGCTCCCTCCGAAGATTATCATCAGGCTGGGAAAATTCGTCTGGACAGCTCTCTGGCAGCTCATGATGTCCAAGCTTGCCCCCCGCAGTGAGTCGGGAGAGTACGTTCGTCCCAGCAGCCAGTTCCGGGACTTTGTCGGGACGGAGGAAGGGAATCCTTACCAACCAGCGGTAGGGCGTTACAATCTCTTCGTCGGGCTCAGCTGCCCCTGGGCACACCGGACCGTTGTCGTTCAGGCTCTCAAGGGTCTTGAAGATGTAGTATCGGTGTCCCTCGTGTCTCCTTCACCGATTGAAGGAGGTTGGGTACTCAACGAACAGGAGGAGGGTTGCCGCACACTTGCTGATCTGTACGAGGTGGCAGAACCTGGCTACAGTGGACGCTGTACAGTTCCAGTGCTGTGGGACGCCCAGACGAAGACCATCGTCAACAATGAGAGTGCAGAGATTATCGTGATGCTGAACTCGGAATTCAATGAGTTTGCGAAGCAGCCCACGCTGGATCTTTACCCAGAGCAACTGAGGGAGAAGATTGACAGGTGGAACGAAAAGATCTATCACTCAGTCAACAACGGCGTGTATCGCTGTGGCTTTGCCCAGACCCAAGAGGCATACGATGAAGCCTGCAATCAACTGTTCGCAACTCTGGATGAGATTGACGCAGCGCTAGAAACAAGTCGATACCTTTGTGGTGATAGTGTCACACTGGCGGATGTCCGTCTCTTCACGACGTTATTCCGCTTTGATATTGCCTACTACGGGCTATTCAAGTGCAATCGCCGCAGAATTCAGGATTATCAAAACCTGGGGTTCTACCTGCGTGACTTGTATCAGCTTCCTGGCGTCGCTGGCACCTGCGACCTGGAGAGTGTGAAACAAGCATACTATGGCAACCTGTTCCCGCTTAATCCGGGCGGCATCATCCCCTCTGGCCCTGATGTGACGAACCTTCTTGAACCACATGGTCGCGACAGCGTCGGCAAGAAAGCAGTTCTGAAAGATTGAGCACGAAACGATATTTTTTTGTCAGCCTTTAAACTCTAGTTAGTCTCTCATTGCTCGCTGGATAGCTGCAGAACAGATCATGACGCGAACACTCTCAATCAACTACAGTCAGTGGCTGCAACTTGCGCCCCTGGAAATGCCTTCCCGCCTTCTGCTAGGACCAGGACCCTCGAATGTCCATCCCGTAGTTCTCCAGGCGATGAATACACCTCCAGTGGGGCATCTCGACCCAGCGTTTCTGGCACTCATGGATGAGATTCAGTCGCTGCTGCGCTATGTGTGGCAGACGGAAAACCCGCTGACCATTGCAGTATCGGGTACGGGAACAGCTGCAATGGAAGCCACGATCGCTAATGTCACTGAACACGATGATGTAGTTCTAGTTGGCGTGAGCGGGTACTTCGGCAATCGCCTCGTGGATATGGCGGGACGATATGGTGCGGATGTGCGAACCCTGACAAAACCCTGGGGACAAGTCTTCACGCTGGAGGAACTCCGGAGCGCATTAGAAAGGCATCATCCAGCCATCCTGGCGTTGGTTCATGCGGAAACATCCACAGGGGCACGTCAACCGTTGGAGGGGATCGGTGACTTGTGTCGTGAATTCGGCTGTCTGCTGCTGGTGGATACGGTAACGAGTCTGGGTGGTGTCCCCTTGTTCCTGGATGCGTGGGGGGTTGACTTGGCGTATAGCTGTAGCCAGAAAGGGTTAGGTTGTCCTCCCGGTGCTTCACCCTTTACGATGAGTCCGCGGGCAATGGAGAAATTGCAGCAGCGCCGAACGAAAGTTGCCAACTGGTATCTCGATATGTCATTGCTAGGCAAGTATTGGGGCAGCGATCGCATCTATCACCACACAGCCCCCATCAACCTATACTATGCCCTGCGGGAGGCACTACGTTTGGTTGCAGAAGAGGGACTGGCAAATTGCTGGCAGCGGCATCAACGTTCCGTTGAGTACCTCTGGGAGGGGTTAGAGGACTTAGGACTCACCCTACACGTTGAGCGAGAGTTCCGGCTACCGACGCTGACAACGGTTTGCATTCCAGAAGGTGTAGATGGTAAGGCGATCGCACGGAAGTTACTGACTGAATACAACATTGAGATTGGGGGCGGTTTGGGCGAACTTGCGGGTAAAGTCTGGCGCGTTGGACTGATGGGGTTCAATAGTCGCAAAGAGACTGTGGATCGACTTTTAGAGGCTATGCGGCAAGTTTTACCCAAGTAAGATAGGTAGGGATGAGAGGGGCGATCGCGGATTTATGGAAACTGCGATCGCGCCTGATTCCCTGATCCCCTACTTTCTTCTCAGTTCATCCAAACATTGGATAGTAATGCGTTTTGGCATTGCCGTGCAGAGCATGTTTACACACTACTACTATCCTATGTCTATATTACCGGACTTGATATCACCCTTCACCCGTATTGGTTTGGGCCCGCGCAGCACGCGACGCGCAGGCATTTCTACGAACTTTAGAAACCCTATGGATGCAATTACAGTTAACACAATGGTTATAGCCACCCAAAAATCTCCTATCTCGACCCCTCTTGCTTTTGCCTGGGAGAGAATAACTACTGGAGTAATATGGGTAATGTACAGCGAGTAACTTGCCTCACCCAGAAGCAACATCCATGGATGCTCAAGCGCGGGGGACAAAAAGGTTCGACCAGACGCAAGGGTAATAATCATCAATGCGAGCAGCGGCGTGTATAGCACATGCCAATATAAAACTCTGCGTAAGGTGCCTAGAGGCACATTTACATTTAGTGTTGAGCTAGCAGCCAACGCCAGGATACCGATAAGGGTAAGTGCAAGCACTATATTTCGGCACGTCTTGTTTCTGAGTTGCCTCACGAGCGGGTGTGACTCAACTTGTTGACGGTCTCTCACAACTACCGCGCCAATTGTGCAGCCGATGAAAAACTCCCAGATGCGGAAGAACGGCATGCGATAGGGTATTAAGTCAACAAAGTCGAGATTTTTGGATTGCCAGAGTAAAATAACTGAAACCACTGCAAGGAAGACAGCCGTCTCGATCGCAAATAACCGTATAGCGAAAATGAGGAGTGAGCTGGTGGTCTTGAAGCGGCTGAGAACATACGCGATAAAGAAAGGGAAAGCTATATAAAAGACCAACTCGCTTGCAATACTCCACCCTGTACCATTCCAGAGTAATTCAAAGATTGGTAGTGGCAGATAAACCTGTACAAGGGTGAGATTTGCAAGCCATGAAATACCTATGAAATGAGGTGTAAGCCAATCACCATAAACCTCTCTCGCTAGTGTGGGTTGCGAAATTAGAAAGTACAGCACGATGGGCGTATTAATTAGGAGAGCAACGACGTACATAGGGTACACGCGGGCAAAGCGGGCGCGTGCGAACTGCCAGAATCGTGTGCCGTCTACGTGTACTTCAAACCAATCGTGATAGTTGTAATACAGAATAAAGCCGCTGAGGATAAAGAAAAGGCTAACACCTGCCCTAGCTTGCTCAGCAAGTAGGTTTACTCTTAACGGGTAATCCCGAACTAATATTATGTAGTGGAATAAAACGATAATTATTGCAGAAATAAAGCGCAAACCAGTAAGTGCGTAGATAGGTTGTTTAGCATTAGTCTTACTCAAGTCTATATTTCTCCTTTAGGAGCAACATTGGCAACTCCAAATGATTTATTTGCAACTATGTCGTTTAGTACACACTTAATATCCTCGCTGTATCTCTCTGCATATTTATAAATGCAGCCTCGTGCGGGATTTTGAGTGATAGTGGCTAGCAAAGAGCGTCGTCTTTAAAGGTGTTGTACCCAAATAAACTTACCTTTTTTAGACTTTTGCCTGGTTCCAGAACCTTATGTAAATTGGGTTTATTGCAAGCCACCGAGTTTAGTATTTCTGTATTTTATAGTTTTGCATGCAGATGCTTAAAACAACTATTAAAAATGTATATTCTAGGACTGGTGTTTGTTTAAGTTTTGCTTTAGAGGGTAAAATTCAAAATTTTAGGCGTAAAGATTCAGGTTTAGCTCTTGACAGATACAAATATTAATTATAGTATGCTAATTGCATGATTTATGCTACAGATACACAACTTTCTTGGCTTGGCTTGCTGCCCGTTAATCATGTCGATATGAAGCACTGAACCATGCACGCGGCGAGGTCTATCCCAGCCAATATGCATCAATTCATAGTTTCTCGTTCAGGGTCAATAACGGCTTCAGTTCCAATTTGACCATACGAGGGTTTGTAACTAGCATACTCATGAATCAACTTGCGAACAATTTCGCGATAGTGTCCTAGGGTATCCATGAGAGAATCCTTGCCTGTGTCTGCTCAAAAACAATAAACTTCTTGCAAAAGTCAAAAAATGTGGACGTCATTCTAAGCGAAACGCCAGCAGCCACCACTAATAAGTTCTTAAACGTATTCATAGGCTAATTTATTCTAAGAGACGATGACAAAGGCTGCGCTCTCCGCTTGAAGTGCGTATTTAATTAATACCTTGAGAATCTCCGATAAAATACCCTGATCCTACGGATTTTTCTGTAGTTCGCAAAAGAAGGTGGAAGAGATTACTCCGTAAATACCGATCCGTAATTTCCGCAAAAGTTGGTAATTTATGAAATACTGAGCAACCCCCAGACGGCACAGGGAATCGGAGAGGGCGATGTATCCTTCCAAGAAACAGAACTTGCAAGAGCACTTCACACATGCGGCATCCGGCAGCGAGTGCGAGGAAAATCCTGATTTATACGCACAAGAAACATTTCTCAGACAAAACTTTGTCCACCTATTAGACGTTCTGGACGAGACGCCTATGTTAAGCTGACAGAGCGCTTTAATTTCATGCTCGCTATATACATAACTTCTATTAAGAACCCGTTGATAAAGCGTACAACTAGGAGGTAGGTCTCCGGGCAGCTTTATAACTCATGCAAGAAGTATAATGATTTGAAGGCTAGTTAGGCTGAACTTTCCTTGCATCGGTATAGAGTTTGTTTTTACTCATCTGGTATGATGTTAGGGCAAAAGCGAAGATATAATATGCCAGTAGTCACACCACTCTACAGAGCGAAGTGACTCAATGTCCGGTATTGTCCGAAAATTGAGTAGCAGGTGTGCAATGAGGAAGCTATACTTCTTAGTCCCTGGGACAGATGGGAAATTCGCCTGTGGTGGTCTCTGGGCAGAGTTAAAAACCCTTAATCTTGCTAAACAGGTCTGTAGTGCTGATGTCGTGACTTACCGTCAACGAGAAAAAGGCACGCTTTTCAT
>QQTW01004729.1_pt1 | contig 10240 bp, 8 predicted proteins | sample 1904831 | NCBI WGS metagenome assembly QQTW01 (sample SAMN09435610, study PRJNA476489) | Subsurface metagenome, whole genome shotgun sequencing project.
CCATATATTTTGTCACTCACGTGCCTAGTTCAATCAGTCTCTTTCTAGCCTTATTATATGCCAGTGATCTTCCATCAACTTGATAATAGATAGCGAAGATTGTCAAGACCCAGACACTCTTCAGAAGTTGACTGTCAAATAGAGTGGATATACTGCTATATTGTTTGCTGTGTGGATATTACTACCGCCAGTCGCCGTAGACCCGACGGATCTCAACAGTTGACACACTGCTCAAAGATCCTCGAGGACTCCGATCCTCACAATCAACTACAGTCCGTTGAGTCCGACTCTATGATGGTCATGGGAAACTAGCTATTTGCATCCATGCCGGCCCAGTGACTTGCGCATCAAGATTTCAGATCTGAGTATGAACACCTCATTTCACTCTAGTTCCGTGATCGCTAGTCATATCAATCTAGACGGTTTTATGATGGCTAGCAGGAAATATTTCATCCCAGAAGTAAACAATGAGAGGAAGAAAGCCATGGAACGGCCCGCGACAGGAAAGAGAAAGTAGTCGAATTGGGACAAAGATAACACGCCAGCCGAGCAAATTGCTTCCGGTCACCAGTCTAAACACTGAAAGTGTGTCTTACGAAGAATATACCCGGAGCGAGAAACACAGCCAATCAACAGCAAACTCGCAAAACCCCCTTCCCATCTTAGACCGCCTTGTCGCCAAGCAACGACGTCAAATACTTGTTGTGAGCCAGGGACGCCTTCAGATCATACTGCGGTGCGTAGTGCGGTGCCAGCATGCCCATGGTGAGCAGCATCGTCATCAGCACCGCTCCCAGCACGATGACCTTGCGCATGATGGGATGCTTGACGCCGTATTCGGCCCAGGCGCGGCCACCGTGGCCGAGATATTCCTTGATCTTGTCCGCGCCGAGCTTGTAGTAGACGAGACCACCGAGGGCGATGCTGTAGCCGAACATCTGCAGCGGCGAGACGGGAGTGCCCCAGATCATCATCGAGGCTCCCACAAGCAGGATATCCTTGAGCACGCCGCACAAGGTGAGCACCAGCGATGACGTCTTGCCAATCTTCACATCAAAGTCAGTAGGCTCGACTTATGTCAGCGAAGAGATACCAACCAAGAACACGACCGCAACATTCAAGGCGAAGGCGACCATGGCGTTGGCGAGTAAGGTAAAGGCCCCCACGCGCCAGATATCATCCATTTGAATCTTGTGCACCTCGAAGACCAGGCTGACAACCGCGTTCATCACAGCACAAACGGGCGCAAAGTAATATAGCGAGACCAAGGGGTCCATCTTGTACTCGGCCGAGCTGAGCAGTCGCTGCACCATGACGAGTCGGATGGCTTCGAACATGATGCCTGCGACTTGGTAGATGAAGCCCTCCAGAACAAATTTGATCTCGCCGAGGGAGGCGATGATGACGCCAATCACGATGAACGAGACCTTGAACAGGACCTGCATGTTGGGTTGCGAGACGCCCAGAGTCCAGCCGGCGATCAGTACCGCCACAGGGGTGGTGGCCTACCATCAACATTCAGCGCTGGATATCAAATAGACGGAGGAGCGATGCACACCTTGAGCATTTGAATAAAGGCGACACTCAAAAAGAGATAGGTTTTATTGCCACAGATCAGACTGAGACTGAAGAACAGTCCAATCGGCACGATGGCCCGCAGATAGACTCGACCGGTCATGCGGACCGTCTTCCGACCGTCGAGCAGCGTGGTCGTCCTCGCCAGGATCTGGGTCATGAGCGTCGCAAACGCCAGATGCCATGTTGTCAGGATGATAGCTGCGTAGAGCTGTCAGAAGACGTCATATATGTATCCTTGCAGCAGGCTTCACGTACGAAACGCTAGTAGCTCAAACTGTCAGTGTTACTCGTCACTAACATGTGTATATATCTGTATGGGCAACGTACGGAAATTCAAGCTGTCAGGATCGACGATCTGCTTGTTGAAAAGAATGACGCTCGAACTCAATGCAATCCACGCGCTGTATGCCTGTCAGCTGTGCCTTCCATACACAGATGCTAGCTGGAATCCTACGAACATCACATAGACTGCTGGATGCAGCGCTGGGGCTGGTGACTGCGCCTTCTCCGCTGCTGGGTTCACGGTCGGGAGCACCGGTGGGCGCTCAGATACGTGAGTGACGTCCTCGGACGTCCGTTCCTTATCTTCGGCGGCCATGATGGACGGAGTAGGAATATCGAGATCAACGAGGGACTAGTTGTCGATGAACGACAGAGCAGACTTAGCGAAAGGACTGCGGTGTATCGCAGTGGTCTAGAGAGTGAGACGTCGACCAGTTGGTAGTGGATGAGGTGGTCCAACCTCAACAGCCTGGCCCCCCCCAGCTGCGTGTCGCACGGTTTTGTCCGGACTGAGGTGATCCCGACCCAGTTTCGGCAAGGGAAGATCTTCAAAAGTCGGCCGTCACAACTCCCGGTCTCCAATCACGGCAGAGCAGGTCACCACGAGTCTTTTTGAAGAAGCGGTTAACAGTTCAATAATAAGAAGTGCATGTTAAGGACACTATAAATTCATAAGAGCAGCAACTCCACAAAGAGCATCACAATTTGTAGTTATGATGTGTTCAAGAATATCTATGAGTATCACGTGACATGACAGACCCTGATACGCAATATCAAATTTTAAATGGCACAGGCGATCTTCGATTGACATTGGGGCGAAAAAGTTTCTCCTACAGTAGCGACTTGCGGCTCTGCCCACCGCAGAAGATTATCGTGACCCTGCACGTAGTGGACGACGCTGAGTGAGTATCTCTATGATCTCCGTTCCATGATACTCTCTTCTACCTTATGACAGCTGTGAGGTCCTGAAATCGAAGCTCCAATGACAATTTAGCCAATATGTCATCTGGTGCTTACGTACATCGGCTATAAAAATCGCACCAATCGGGCGCCTGTTGCGCTTGAGCCGCTTGCAAGGGGCGGAAAATCAGGGACCGGGGCAACACTTCTCCGTTCCGGCTGACGGGATTAATGGTGGTGGAACCCTTTCCTCATATTGGCCACCAAGAGCAGGTTGTGCAGCAGTCTTCGAATGAAACTCGCTGTAACACCAACGTGGTGGTGCCAAATAGTAAGCCGAGTAGTAAGCCGATAATCCTTCTGTGGGAAGAGTGGATAGAACAAAGAAAGCAGTTCTAGAGTGCCAGTTGAGGTTGTCCAGCTATACAGTTGTCTGGTTTCGAGTCCTTAGTCGAGTTTCCGAAACTATTTTGGCCCCCTGGAATTCTGTGACCTGTTGATCAAATCAACTCCCGACGGACTGGGACACCCTTTCTGACACCTTGCCACTTCTCCCCCTCTCCTCCATGGCTCCCGACGCCTCGTCCATCCGCCAGTTTGGTCAATCCACGATGAACATGGTCCAGCAAGTTACGAATCGTAGCAGAAAGAGCACGATGGCCTCTCCAGACATGTTCGTCCATTCGTAGCGGATGGTATAGCTACACTCCAGCTAATGCGACGCAGTTCGGTTGATGTGCTTGTCATTGGAGCTGGTCCGACTGGTCTGGGATCTGCCAAGCGCCTCCATCAGCTTGTATGCTATCATTTAGCTTAATCAACTCTGTGGCAATAACTGACATGTCCCCAGAATGGACCTTCATGGCTCATCATCGACTCCAACGAGATCCCTGGAGGTCTGGCATCGACGGACGTGACTCCCGAAGGCTTCGTAGGTGTCACTAAACGCACAGTCTGACCTCTGTTCCGTTGACTGATAGCCGCAGCTTTACGACGTCGGCGGCCATGTCATCTTCTCGCACTACAAGTACTTTGACGACTGCATTGACGAGGCCCTCCCCAAGCAGACCGACTGGTACACGCACCAGCGGATCTCATACGTGCGATGCAAGGGTCTATGGGTGCCGTATCCATTCCAGAACAACATCTCGATGCTGCCCAAGGAGGAGCAAGTGAAGTGCATGGACGGGATGATCGACGCAGCTCTGGAAGCTCGCGTGAGCAACAGCAAGCCCAAGGACTTTGACGAGTGGATCGTGCGGATGATGGGAACGGGCATTGCGGATCTGTTCATGCGGCCGTATAACTTCAAAGTGTGGGCGGTGCCGACCACAAAGGTGACCTTTACACCAGTCTCCATTCCAATCGCTTGCTCTGGCTGATATGTCTTCCAGATGCAATGCCAATGGCTCGGCGAGCGTGTCGCCGCCCCGGATCTCAAGACGGTCACCAAGAACGTGATCCTCCAAAAGACCGCAGGCAACTGGGGACCCAACGCCACCTTCCGATTCCCTGCGCACGGTGGGACGGGCGGAATCTGGATCGCCGTAGCCAACACGCTTCCCAAAGAGAAAACCCGTTTCGGCAAACACGGCACCGTGAAATCCGTCAACGCCAAGAACCACCAAGTCATACTCGAAGACGGGACGGTCATCGAGTATGGCAAGCTCGTGTCGACCATGGCCGTCGACTCGCTCGTCGAGAAGATGGGCGACAACGAACTCCAAGAACTGAGTAAAGGGCTATATTACTCCTCGACGCATGTCGTGGGAATTGGCATCCGGGGCGAACGGCCCGAACGCATCGGGGATAAATGTTGGCTGTACTTCCCCGAGGACGACTGTCCTTTCTACCGCGCCACGATCTTCTCGAATTACTCCCCCAACAACCAGCCCGGGGCATCCAAGGAGCTCCCCACGTTGCAGTTGGCTGACGGATCCAAGCCGTCTTCCACCAAACCCCAGCCCGGACCGTACTGGTCCATCATGCTCGAGATTTCCGAATCGGGGATGAAACCCGTCGACCAGGCCAAGATCCTCTCGGACTCCATCCAAGGCCTGATTAACACCGAGATGCTCAAGCCCACGGATGAAATCGTATCGACGTACCACCGTCGATTCGATCACGGGTATCCCACCCCGAGCTTAGAGCGCGAAGGGGTATTGAAACAGCTCTTGCCGAAACTGTACGACATGGGGATCTATTCCCGAGGCCGCTTCGGGAGCTGGCGCTACGAAGTCGGAAATCAGGATCACTCCTTCATGTTGGGTGTTGAGGCCGTTGATAATATCGTCCATGGCGGGGCTGAGTTGACGCTGAATTATCCGGATTTTGTCAATGGCAGACAGAATACCGAGAGGAGATTGGTCGAGGGGATTCAGTTCAAGGGCCAGAAGGGGATAAATGCCGGGAGGGAATACTAGTGCTGGGCATGGATTGAGCAAGCTGATGACGGGATGGTGATGTTTGCTGCTAGAAGGTGGGAGGAGGTGGGCCGATCGATCTCCCATGAACTTTTTCTATTTCGTCCATTTCCATCTTAGATCGCCAAAGATTTTCTTCGTCCACGGGCCATCTCGTTGGTCAGTCAAGTTTCCTTGCCATTGGTCCTTGTCTATCTGTCGCTGTGTCCTGTTATGATAGAGGGGTAGCTTAGAATCCCGTAGAACAACTATCTCTAGAGAAATATATCTAGCGCCAAGTTGGCTTTCAGGCCTCACTACGGAATGCTTGCGATGTAAATACCGAGTTCGTAGATCGTCCCTGGGGAACCAAACTCGATGGGATGGGTGTGTGGTAGGATCACTCCCAGGCGGTGGAAGCTCTGCTTACAGCTTACTTGAACGACGACAAGGTGGTAACGGGTACTATAGGTACTACTTTGCCTCCCTTCATACATACTTGTATTTTCTTTAATACAAACACTGCAACTGTCCAGGAACCATGCCGTGTTAGCATCTAATTGACTGACGTGATTTAAATGATATGATCAGCAAGAGAGCATTTCTAGCTACATATCATAGCCGCCATTGTCCATCCATTAAACCACGTTTCCTTCCCTGATCTGGTCGCGAAGAAGATAAGACTTGCTAGGTACTGTACTCATAACACCACTGCCAGTGCAGATGAATTATGATTTACTTCCTGATTGATCATGAACGAAGAAAATAGCTAACTAGCTAGTTCATCTTATTAACCCCACCATCACCACCGCCACCACCGCCAATAGATGCTATCACTACCTACCACTCCTCCCCCTCATCATTATCATGCTAAACTAAAACACCGCCGTAAGACCATTCTTCGACTGTCGCTTACTAAACTTCCTCCTACTCTTACTTTGATTCACAGTCGAAGGTCCTCCTAGATCCCCGCCTGCTCCATCCACCCCGTTCACCGCACCGTTTATGCCAGGATCCCCTCCTCCGCCGGTTAATGTCAACTCATCCAGATCGAGATCTAGATTCCCCGTACCGTCGGGACCTAAAGAGCTGTAGGACCGTGAGGCTAGAGGGAGGTAGGATTCCACGGAGGATGACCCGTTCGTGAGATATTGTTGGGATCGAGCTAGTTCGATGGATCGTTCGATGGTTTCGACCCATTCTTGGGTCCAGGGTTCGTTGGATGGGGCGAGAGATGAAGAAGACGTGTCGGTGGTAGAACTGGAGGTAGTCTTGTTGGTAGTGGGAGTGGGATCTTCGAAGGTGAATTGTTTATCTTTCTGCATTTTCATCAGTAAATTGAAATTTAATGGACAAAGAGAATGAAGGGGGAGGCATCACTTACGGTATCAACACAGAATACCGGTCCACCTTTGGCATCCTTGGCTTGTCGCCAGCTACACCCCGGCGCCAACAACGATACCTCGGTCTTGGTCTTCTTCTCGTCGCCACTAGCAGCTACGACGACGATTCGCGCGCTCGAGGTGATCATCACGAGTCTTTGTCGCTTCTTGGTCGCCCCGCCGCCGAAGAATCGTGAGAACCGCTTCGGTGGGGGAGTCTCCACCGGTGCCGGTGCGTCACCATTTTGTCCGTTCTTCGAATTCGGACTCGAGGCCGCCGGTCCGGTCTGCACCATTAGGTTCCCCAGCTTCAGGATCCGCTCGTTCGTGCTCGTCAGCACGGGCGACCACTCGATGTCGACTTGGCTGGGTGGCGGCAGCTCCGTGATCACCCGCGGTGACGGTCGTCGGAGGTTTCCATTGCTGCCCTGTGCGTGCACCACTGACGGTCGGTGCAGCGACGGTTGCGACCGGTTCGTCGGTGGCTGCTGCGATTGACCACCGTCCAGCTTGATGATGTTGGGGGATGCTTGTGCGCTTGACACGCTGTAGCTCTTCAATCGCGGCGCCTTCTGCTTCCACAGCCCTCGTCCCCAGACGATCCCCTTGAAAAACTCATGATGCTTGATGTGTTCGATCGATAACCGTTTCGCGGGATCCAGCACCAGCAGTCGCTCCACGAGATCCTTGGCGATCGGCGGAAACCCCGGGGGGAATTCATACTCCAGCCCGACGATCTTCTGGAAGGTCTGATACTCATTACCTGCTTTGAATGGCGGTCGACCTGCCAGCAGCTGGTAAACGATGCACCCAAACGCCCACAGATCGCTCGCCTTGCATGCGCTCTTGTTCGTGAGCAGCTCCGGGCTGACGTATTCAGCCGTGCCCACGAACGAGTTCGCCCGGTGGTCCTGACTGCCGTCGAGCGGATCGGCCGCGTACGGCCCGTTGCTGCCATCCGGGCCCTCGTCCGACGTGTGTTTCGGTGGGTCCAAGATCTTGGCCGTCCCAAAGTCCGTGATCTTGACGTGCATGGCGTCGTTCAACAGAACGTTTTCAGGTTTCAAGTCGCGATGGATTACGCCTTTCGAGTGCATGTATTCTACCGCGTCCAGGATCTGGGCCGCATAGAACCGCGTGCACTCTTCGTCAAACGTCGTCATCCGCTTGAGCACGCCCAACAGCTCCCCCCCACTGGCGACATCCAAGACGAAATACAACGATCGCTCGTCCTGGAAGGTGTAATAGAGCCGCACGATGCCCGGATGATCCGTCAACCGATTCAGCGTATCTTTTTCGATGTTCACATATTTGACCTTCTTCTCTTTGATGATGTGTCGCTTGTCGAGCACCTTGACTGCATACTCTTTCAACGTCTGTCGATCGGTCGCCGCAATGACGGTGCTGTATGAGCCTTCGCCCAGCGTCCGTCCGAAATTAAAGTCCTTGACCCCTTTCTTCACATACTTCGACACCGGTCGGCCATCGCGGTCGAGCTCGCGCTGAATGCCTCGCGCCGCGCCCCGATCCTTCCACTCCTCGCTGCTGGGTGGCGGGCCGCCTTCCACCAGATACGGTGAGCCGGACGTAGTAATAGGATCCATGGCGGGTAGTCCGCTGGCAGGCAGTCCACCGGCGGGCGCGTCTAAACGTGTGTTGGAGCTCTTGCGTGGCGGGAACGGTCCGTTGCTTGCCATGATCGGCTGACTCTGACGATAGGATCGCTCGTGATGACTGCCGTCACGCGTGGGTACGCCGGCCTGCAGTGGTGATGCCGATGCGCGCGAGTTGCTGCGTTTTGGAAGACCCGAGACAGATGATCGAGATGATTCACTTCGTTGTCGACCAAAGGATGTGTTGGCCAACGATGACACCGAAGACGAGGAGGTTGTTTGTGGAAACATGGAGATGGGTCGTGTGGAAGATGCCGGTGGGGAACGAGCGGCGGGATTGCTGTAGGGTAAGGCCATGGACGGTGGACGTGGGGGATACTGTTGCGGCTGCTCCAACTGGTTTATTCTGTCATATGCACTTCCATTCTTCGGAGATGACCTCTCGGCCACCGACAGTCGAGGCGACGCGTTGGGCGTCAACTTGGACCGATAATCCGCTGGAGATGGCGCTCGGTCCGAGGCATGGCGCGACAGATGTGGCGCCAAATAGGAGCGGCGGTATTCTGGACCAGATGCGCTCGACGTCGACGAGGCTGATATCTGTCGTGATCTCGAGCGCGGCCTCTCCGGGGCATCCGAGAGCGGCGAACTGGAGTCCAGCCGGTCCGGGTTGGCGATGCGCAGCCCCCCCAGCGTCTGGGCGAGGTTCAAGTCGTCCGCCATCGCCACTTTCTATGTCTTTCTCTCTCCGATATCAGTTTCGGCCTCTGTTTCGTGTTCCACAGTGGGGTCTGGTCCAGTCTCAGGCCGAGAAATGAGCGACAAAGATAGCGTCTGATACTGTACAGCGAGCTGCGAGCAACCGGAGGCCCGTGTCACAGCTTGAAGCGAGTGGATTGCTTGCGGTCCAGGAAAGCAATCAGTTGATGATATTTCGAACATCAGCAGATGTCTTGTTGCTGTCGGGACATATCGATCCTGCAATCAGCCTTATCCAATGCCGTCCGTCGTCTGGGAGCTGCTCCGCCTACAGCCATCAGCAAGCGGCCCTATTGCAACGAGCTGACGCGGCGAGGATCATGCTGGCCACCACGCGCACCCAGGCGCGCATCGAGTTTCGAAGCCGGCAGGCCACAATAGAGCAGGCCACGCGAACCGCAAGGCAACAGGGCGAGTGGATATAGATAGCTCTCGAGGAGGAGGTGCGCTGTCGTGGCTGGTTCGTCGTCCTCGAGCTCGCCCATGAAGGGGACGTCGTTGGTCCTGCTATCAGGGAGCTCCAGGGCTAGTTCACGAGTACTTGAATGCAGGGGCAAATCTGGGCTAAGGTTGCAGTATCCATGGACGGCCCTGCGGATCATGTTGGATAGTGGTTCAGGGGAGGAGAGTCAAAAGTATCCAGTGAGTACTTCAGCCCGTTAGTGTGGCTGTGGTCTACCTCAGGGGGACTCACATACCAAGATAGCTTGGATCAAATCAGCCGAGGCTCTCTGCGGCTCATTTGTGGTGGCGATGTCGAGCCAGTTCTGATACACCCAACCCAGCCTGGACTCGGGGTTCCAATCGAAGACCACCCTCCTTCAATTCAGGCAGGCTTCGAGACATTTCAGCCTCAGACAACACAACTGGAACACAACAATCGTCTTTGCAGTTGGACATACGGATATCAGAGTTTACTCTTCTAAGCCAATATATGGTAGACAACACAGAATGATTATCATGCGTTTCTATCATCCTTTGATACTTCGGGTATCAAATGAATTTCTTGTCGGGGATGTTCCGATTCGTCCGGAAATATCATAATTCAGTAGCAGCAGAGATGTTGCTATGATTTCAGATTCATATTAGGAAACTACTGGAGAGCCGAATGAGGCAGGAACGACCAGCTAGTAGTTCGACCTCTACGTTCAGGATCTGGATATAGCATCAAAGCTATATTTGCAGACGGATTCGTTTTCCTGACAATATCATCAACGTAGAGGCCATGATCCGTCTCAGACCTTCGCAGGTGGAACACGAAACAGAGGCCGAAACTGATATCGGAGAGAGAAAGACATAGAAAGTGGCGATGGCGGACGACTTG
>QQTW01004730.1_pt1 | contig 10239 bp, 9 predicted proteins | sample 1904831 | NCBI WGS metagenome assembly QQTW01 (sample SAMN09435610, study PRJNA476489) | Subsurface metagenome, whole genome shotgun sequencing project.
GCGCAAAGTCGAGATTGAGGTCTCCCCTCTGGCGTTTCCTTCCCCTGCAGACAAGGTCGCAGTAGAACTGCCACGGGGAAGTCCATCTTCTAAACGGTAGTTATGAACTTTCTGATATCTGCGCGTCATACATCCAGTCTTAATAGATATGACGGCAAACCCATTCCTTCCTGAACTCATGCTGTGATTGCTAACTGTTGAATAGTGCAGCAGATGTGCGTCAAGTAAGATTTGTGGCTACTGAGGACGATCGCTTTGATGGAGGTCAAATCTCCGACAAAGACGTTGAGATCACTTGGGCGAGAGACTTGGAGGACATGCGGCGCATGTTTTCGGCATGTATCTCTGATGCCGGCCGTGCGGCTTCGTTGTGCCTTCGAGATCTACAGTCAGGGTTTTCCTTCAAGATTCGAATTTCAGACAGCCAGACTTTCCATAAAGTAAGGCTTTCAGACTTATTGACGGTTGACCGAGGGCTGCCAAGATCAGTTCGACTCATCCTCGCCGTTGAACTCGCTCAAGCGGCGTTGACATACCATGAAACTGGCCTCATTGCCGAGAGCTTGGAGCAAGACTGCATCTGGTTCGCTACTACAGATCACAATGTGTTCCGCTTGGATGACCTGCTACTGCCCCTAGACCTCGCCCCCGAATTCCTACGCGCTCGAGAACGCGCCGATGACACGTTCCGTGGTCGCTCCTATTGTGGAGAAGAACTCAATCGCGTTTCGACCATGCTTGGTGTCACACTTGTCAAAGTCTTGCTTCTGCAAAAGCCTCCACGTCAAAGGAGATCGACTAGGACTAACATACTAATACATTCCGACATGGCGCTTTCGGATATCTTGACCGAATGGGGCCAGAATTGCTATGACGCAACCCGGACGTGCCAGCTCGGTGCTTTCGGCCCTAGCCATGGGCCGGTGCAGCACCAAAGGTTTCTAGAAGGCGTTCTACTGCCTCTTCAAGCTGCTCTCGGCTGTTTGGACCCGGCAGAGCTAGACGAAAAGAAGGATCACGTTCTGGGTCGATTTCCGTATCGGATTGTTCACACCTCCTAAGAGAAGCTTTTCCCGGAGAAAATTGCGGACGCATCAATGGATGCGTGGATTTTTCAGAACCATGGTGCCCTGCGGTCTATCAAGGACTATGCACGAATAATCATGCAGGGCTGTGCAAATATCTCTTGGCTCTATGACAAATTCTCTGCAGAAAGTATGCCCCAATAACCCGAGTCGAAGCAGAGTCAACAGCTGATCTAAAAGTTCATAATTATCTTGCGGTTCTGGAGAAGCTGGACCCGTTGGCACAATTGCATTCACGGGACGACCCTAGCGTCTTGGAGATTGAGATGTCGGCACGAAAGTGTTTACAAGCAATCAGTACCATACCACAGGTTTACGAGCTTAACAAAGAAGGCGGCTGGGATCACAGGTCACTGGAGCAATTGCAGATCCAACTACGTGCAGACACATTGGATCTTTCAAGTCTGATTGCTGACCTGGAGACATCAGTTTGCCAGAACGAAACGATACTCGATCAACCGCCCTCGCCCACGACGAGTGCCAGAGCTGCTTCTGTCCTTGGTGAAGACTTCTCCAATGCGAGTTCTAGGACATCTATGTCTGGTAACGATGGCACAATTATCCAAAAAATAAATTCCAGAGGCCTCGCCATCAATATCCTCCTCAAATTGCACTCTCATGATGTTTTGAGAACCGGAGACATAGCTGATGGTAGATCGAGCAACGACTGGGAGCTTTCTTCCCAGCTGCGTGATATTATTCGTTCCTTTTGTACTGAAATCCAAATGCCGACGTCTGCTCTCTCCACACTATTTTACAGCACTCTGTACGACAAAGCACACTCCATGATCCGTATGGAGATTTCATTTCTCTCCAGTCAATTGCTTCCTATCTTCCACGGAAGCGCAGACCTCGATGCTGTCAAGCTCTCGAACGATATTACCTTTTCCCCGAGTGACGAGTATGATGTGATTCCTACATTTCTTGTCGAAGACGTGCTCCTGAGCGGCAGGCCTTTTGGTCGACTGAAATTGCGCCTGCGTCGGCTTTTGGGACAAGAAATTCCGCAGATCATACGCGATGAAGTGCTGAGGAGCTTGCCACTCAGCATCTCAGGACTCCAGAGTGCAGTTTTCCACGTGATATGGGATCTACCTGGTCATCTCCAGAACGAATTCGGCGAGAGGACAGACATTAGTCAAGTTCTGGCAATAACTGGTGGAAGCTCACATGCTTATGCTGCCCGTTGTATCGACTACCTACGTTGGTGGGGAGATTGGAAATACGATATTTGCACTCCCCTTCAGCACTTTCTGGAAAATGGGGCCTATGGTAAGCCCCTGTTCAATGTTATTTCTCTTCCAGGACGTTAAGAACATCTCTAACGAGTATGCAGAACATGACGATTCTTCGTTGATGATCAACAAGGACAGAGAAACTAACGAGTATGCAGAACATGACGATTCTTCGTTGATGATCAACGAGGACAGAGAAACTCCTCGTAGCTTCGCGGTTACTGTGATCGGTGTGAAACAAACTATCATTGAAGTTGCACAGCAGCTCGCATGGCTCACAGCCGCATTGCGCTCGTCTCACAGCGGACTCGCCCTGTCTAACGTTGATTTCATCGCCACCGAGGGTGCACAATTTTATATCGAACCGGGAGCTCTCAGAGATGTTGGGGACACTACCGATGCGCAGGAGGAGTGCTGGCATCGACTTGTTCGTAATGCTCCCATCGCCCAAGGCTTTCCTATCCCAACCCGGGGTCTCCAGGTGGGGTTGGAGATACCCCTCGCCGCAATGCTAAAACTCAGCCACGCAACTAATTTCCTCGTTACGAACAAGCGTCTTGCGTTCTATGGGCTTTCATCAATGCTGTTTCCCACGGATCGGCATGTCGACGAGACAGATGATGCTACAAGCCAGAAGCAACTGTCAATTCAATGGCATTTTGAGCGAAGCGAAGAATCTTCCCGATATTTTGATTGCGCCGACTATCTTGCAGAATCGAAATGCATATGGACGAATGCTGTGGACGAGCATAGCTTGACCACATCCCGCCACTTTGTCGGGTTGTGTCGAGTCGCGAAGTTCCAGCTGGCGACCGCCAACTCCGACTATGGGAATTTGGACGAGTCCCCGCTACCGCCGGCCTCGTCGGTAGCGGGAGCGCGAATTGAGAGCGTGACGCTAGGGACAAGCGGCATGGGGTTCGGCACCGCCGAACTAGAAAGCAGCATCCGATATCCCCACGGCATTGTCAATCCCGTCGCCGCGGACGAATACCTCAGCGTCCTCGACACTACCAAGAGAATGGCCATGATCCTGTGGGACGCGCAGGATCAGTGCGGATGGCTAGTTCCCGCGCAAGCTCTGCTACTTCACATGGCCCATAAATGGGTGCGCACAAACGGCAACACAGCCGCCAACTTTCGATACGCGAGCGACGGTCCCTCGTACCTTGAGCACGTAGGTGACATCCTCAGCGAAGACCGGAGGAAGGTCGTGCGGGTCGAGGGCCGCGACGATGACACCGACATGGAGCTACGCCACTTGATCATGCGGTTCTGGACCGACATCCGGGGCTGCATTTTGGCGCAGCAGAGCGCCCTCCGCGACGACAGCGGCGTCATCGGCTATCAGTCCGGGAAGCTATCGGGGTGGGAGCTTGCCGACTTCATTACGCGGCCCCCGTTCCAGTTCGCCATGCGACAGGATCAGCGAGGCCCTTCGGACCGTACCTGGAAGGGCCTGGCTGTCGAGAAGAACATACCCGTTCTGTTCTGCCAAGGGGCCGGTGATGTCATCTTGGCCTCCACGGCGGGCTTCATCTGCTCCCAGTGCCTGCTCTCTTTGAAGCGGGAATGTCACCTGGTCGCAAGTCTGACCTGTCTGGATCATCTAGCCAAAAAGTACGGTGGGTTCCGGACGCGGACCCGGCTGACGCAGGAGTGGGAGTGGCGACCCGCAGACGAGCAGATCCTCTTTGAAGAGCACTGCCAGTCCCACACGGGACGAAAGTGCCATGAGCGGATACAGAAACTAGTCAGTGTTGGTGATCATGAGCAAGGCACCAGCCTAGCGCTTCCTGTAACTGGAGCCGTTGTGTTTGGCAAGCCGGACCCTAAACCCCAACCCTCAGGAAACCTTGCCCCAGGTCAGCAGACTGGTGCAGCTGTTCCTATAAAACCCGGGCTTCTTGGAAAGAGCAAATTTCTTCAACGGCTTTCTCGAAAGATAAAATCACGATAACTCATGCTTTCAGGAAGGTGATTACTATTTTGCTATTTCCACAGTTTAGACGTCAGCAAGGAAGCGATAGCCCTAAAAGGTGGCCCTGGATGGTGGACTGCACGGCCGTTCAAACCCTGTGCGAGCTTATACCAGCATCCTGTGATAACAGGGGCTGAGGCTATATTGTTGACTCCGCGCTGAGCGAGGTTAGGATGAGGAGCTCTATATCTTACCGCTCTCATACTGTCTACCACTTTTCCACCTTGTTAGCTAATATATGGCGATACAGAAGTTGAGTCATATTTGTCGTGTCGCTTACGCTGGCCCCTTACTTCACAATATTATTAACATCGAGCTCCAACCCACTAACGCCTCGCAGATTGTTTGAGCTTGTCACTCACCGCTTTCATCTATGTGAGCATTTCGCATCAGGTCGCTCAATTTTCTATTCTACTCCGAGGAAGATCCACACAAGAGCCTGTGCGGATTATGCAACATCCTAGTGAGGTACATTTTGCCTTAGTAGTTTTCTTCCTGCTCCATCACAGTATCCGGGAGACCTTGACTGTTGACATATCAACCTATGGAGGATCAGTCATCGAGGATCAATGAAATGAAAATGAAAATACTCCGTCTGCGTTACACATATCAAACGACAGCCATATCAACGACGGCTTACCGACGGCAGCCTGCATAGCCCAACGCGCTCTACCCGTGAGTCGGAGCGCGACCCAGCAAACGCGTCGGGGGTCAAAACTGCACATATATCAACGTGGTCCTCACTCTGTTGTTATGGTACTCATGCCTCCTGCATTCCATACCATGAGTTCATATAGGGCTGTCCCGACCCGTCCAAGGCCTCAGGTGCCGCTGAGCAGACGCAAGGACGTCAGCAACGGCACCGATCTGCACGCCCTTGTTCGCGAGTACAACCTCGGCGACGATGCTTTCGAGGACACGCGCGACAGATGCTTGGTGCTGCACCGGATGATCAAGGTGGTGATAGCCCGGTTCGCACTCGACTCGGACGCAAACGTCGTGGGTCGCTGGAGAACGCTCCCGTTGAGGCTCAAGACAAGGATGATTAGGCAGCTCCAGTCTACGGCTCCTTGGCTTGAGCGGTTCGAGGGTGACTGGGCTGCTGAGTGGATTCTTGCCAAATGCGTCAATCAGCGCGTTGTTGATACACAGCGGAAGGGAGGGAGAAGGGATTGGACGGAGCACGCCGTCGGTCAGTCGTTAAACATCGTCGGTAAGTGATGGTGCCTTCTTCTTCTCGGTTGCATCTGCGTGGTGTTTGGAGCAATGGCAACTTGCTTTCTCAGTGAGTCGAAAATTGTTCAGACTTAGTCTAACCTACCGAGACCACATGCTTGCTATTCACGACAAGAACGACGAGCTTAACAGAGTATGAACGCTGATACGATTTCTAGAACAATCAAACCCCGTCTCTGCCATAACAGTCAACGAGAGGCCGTTGGTGCCGACTTTCCATGACAAGGGCACCCAAACGGAGCCCGTGGAACCTTTGCAGCGCAAGACTCTGAGTCGCGACGGGACGCACATCCGTTTGCGATCTCCGCTAAAGAAGACAACCGATGACTTCACGAACCGACTGCCTACATGCAATCTGAAGGCATGCGGCGACTGTCAGAAGCCGCTTGGAGGCTACCCATCTCGCGAAGGCAATTCGCTGAAGCGGAAACAGCCGGCTGAGGCGAGTGACATCAAGCACGAAAAGAGGGACCCTGATGGATACTCGGTGACGAAGAAGGTCAAATTGACAGCAGAGATGATTCGAGCAAGAGCGATGCTAGACGACCTCTGGGAGAAGCAATATTAAACTTCGGTCGAACGGCAAGGAAAGTTGGACCAGAGACTGCTTATCAGTAACTTGACTGCTGTTTGATCACACTATCTATACCTGAACAGAATGTACTCGAGAACCATCAAGATGCTGGCATAATCAAGGAGCTTTTTGCTTTTACCCACTCATCGTGTTCCATTCTGGCGTCTTCCGCCGGTGGCGGCTCTGTCTTTGGAGTCTGACTGAGGACAGCGCCACTCTCTGGCCGTAGCACAGTCGAGCAAGTGTTAGATTGCACCTTATCATTGACCGTATGTTCTTGACTTGCAAACAGGTCCACTGTCGGTCCGTGTTCCTGAGATCCGACACTAGTGCTGATTGTTCAAGCAAGCAGATGGCAAGATGTAGCTTGAGTAACCTCAACCATCGCATGTTATCCTCGCATGGTGGCCCACAGTTTCTCCTCCAAGAATCCCATTGCCCAGTTGATAAGAAAGGAATGTGATGAGAGTCTACGGTAGTCAGCCTCTGTCTCCACTGATTACGACTCAAAAGATATCTAGAGTAAAAGCAGGCGTCGGCCACATGAGGCGATGGAGGACAGTGAGGTAAAGGTCGGCTTCGGTCAAACCCGTTTCACAACCACACACGAAAGCGAAAGAAGTCTGTGTATTATGTTCGCCAGCATCTATGCGGCGGAACGTCTATACTCAATCCTGAAATAAGCAGGAGAATTAATCCAGTGAACAGTTGTTCCATCATTAAAGACCAGAAGGTGCTAGGAAAAACGGTCGTCTAAACATGATATTTGGGTGCAAGGCTTTTGGGGGAATATTATGCCTTTTCCTGACTGGAAAGAAGCGTGTAGACAGGAGCATCGAGTTTTGCGCGGCCCTTGAGAAAGTCCAATTCGAGAATGAAAACGTAACCAAGTAGCTTTCCTCCCGAAGTGTTGACCAACGAGCCCGCTGCGCCGGCTGAGCCGCCTAGTGAGAGGATCAGCACGATGGACTTGACTCGAGCAATCTCAGAGCAGAGGACCTACCTGTGGCGATTATGTCGTCGACGATCAACACACTCTGTCCAGGCTTGATAGCATCTTTCTGCATCTCGAAAAAGTCCTCGCCATACTCCTTCACATAAGCCGCCGAGATCGTCGGACCAGGCAGCTTGCCCTGTTTGCGGACGGGAACAAACGCAGCATTGAGCCTGAGAGCCAGCGACGGCCCGAACAGAAACCCCCTCGCCTCCAAACCGACGACGACATCCACAGATTGCCCGCTCCCGTAGGCGGCGCGAACATGTATCTCGAGCGCGCGGAGCAGCGAGTCGTGCAGGGAGGGCTGAGCGAAAATGGGAAGGATGTCTTCGAAAAGGATGCCGGGGCTGGGGAAGTCGGGGAACTGGCGGAGAGCTTTGCGGAGCTCTATCTGGAGATGGGGGAGTTCGGAGGTGCCGGCGGCGGCGGCGGAGGGGAGGCGTCCCTGAGAGGCATCGGGACCGGGAGCTTGTTCGTTGGTGGTGGGAGGAAGAGAGTCAGCGCCGGGGGTTTGAACCAACGGGACGAAGCTGTCTGTTTTGTCGGGCGGCAGAGCTGAATCTGGTGTGTCGGATCTTGTTGCGGACATTGTGGGAGAGAATGAACGGAAAAGGTTTTTATGAGAGCGTCGATAAAAAATCTGATAAGACGTTAGGAAACTGGTGGGGGACGTGGGGCCGTGGGGAGGCCCATGACTAAGCGAGGGGTCGCGCCCACGCCTATTTATTGTTCTCTAAAGTTACAACAACCTTTGATCTCTCCTCTGTACTGGCGATCTCTCATTTTTAGTATATAAATCTATCCACATGCAGCATCGGTCAGAACAGAGGTACACATAGGTGACTTAACCAGATACTGTACACCGCGCTATCAAACAAGCTGCAACAACACAGCCGCACGATCAAGCCGGTTCGCATTGATGCCCTTGCGCCTTATCACCAGCGAAGCCCAACTCCGAAGTCGGCAATCCAAGATGTTTTTCAGACATTTTTCTTCAGAGACTACAAACCACTGGTCACACCAAGATAACGATGTTGATCTGAACATGTAGGTATAAAGACAGCATCAGAAGTTCGGTCCGAGAGTCGCCACAAACTCCATGTCCTGGAGAAGATCTCGCACAATCCACCTCCACAACATGGCCCCATGCTTCTCCATCTCAACAATAGCGCACTTGCCAGAAGATGAGCCTGTCGCAAGCATCCCACGTGGGAGGCGCGGACCACAAAGGCCATTGTCGGCTTTGATTTGATCAACGCATCGAACGGAAGTTTCGCACCCCAGCCGTGAAAGTTTTACCGGCACTATTTTGCCATCAAGGATGCTTTCATTATACGGCTTCTCCTTGTTCGTCTTCGCGGGCGAGTTGATAAGGCCTTACTCCTGCTCTTTCTGGATGAGTCCGGGAAATCCGTGATTTTCGAAGTGCTGATCCAGATGATGTTATCTGAATGGTGTAATGCTTTGTGCCAGCACACCATGCCATCTTTCCTGTGTATACGGTGTGATGAGGTAGATAAGAATCCGTTCCATAAGAATGGCAAGAACGGTGTCCGCTTATACAGTCTCTTCTGTTGCGTTCAGTCTTATAACTCCTCAGTATTCCCTACTTCTCAACTCTTTCAGTTCTGAATCTCTCTGAATCACTGCGCAGCTCTACCTTTGCCTGGCCGCCTATGAAAATCATTCTCGTGTTTAGTCTTCTATCAAAAATCGTCTCTGCCTTACCTCAGGCTGGTGCATATCAAGAGGACACGAGCCTGTCCGAAACTACAAGCGGCGATTCAAAGTCTGACGAGACCAATCGCTGTGCAGCGTTGCGTATGTGCCACTGTCCCGGCCGTTGAGACTTCACACTTTCCGCCAAGACAGGGACTCCTCTGATCATTTGTTCTGATAGGCTGCGTTATTGCCCTCGCCTCGATGGGGGTTGGGTGTGGCGTTGCGATATCCAGACGCGGTTCAGATCGAGTGTCGAACGCTTACTGCTTTGCGTCTGCGATGGATAATGCCGTAAACCCGGTGAGTTATGAGTTATGATATGATTTAGCGTTTGGTATGCTGACTGGACTTGTTTAGCCCGTCCCTTGCAAGCAATGCTACGAGTTGGTGGGAAAGGGCATCGACAAGGTTGAAAGTAAAATCCTTGAAGCCCTTGACGACAGTGTGGTGAGCTCGGTCCTGAACGGAGCATAACTTATAAGACTGTCGACTGACATGTGAATCTTTAAGGTGCAAGATGTGGTCGATGATGGCTTGTTGGTAGAAAGCACCGTCCGCAATTGTCAGAAGCTTTGTGCTGACCGTATATGACAGAACTCTGTAGCGTGAATGCAAGGCATAACGTTGTGTCTATGGAAGTGGGATCTGCGCCTATAAGGACTGCGTTGCGGCAAATTCGCAGCCTGAGCGTTGATAATTTTCAGAGCATATGTGATAGATACCCTAGATTTTCCTGAATCAATATCAACCAATCCTAGATAGTCAAATTTTTGTCTTTTACAATTTCTCCCCACTACCGGCTCTAGCTTCGGCAACGCGAAAGCCCCATCGAGGGAAGTGGACATGGACCTCCACGCCTTCTGCTTTCGTCTCCGTCGCGATGCTGACTTGACCGGCATCCAGCCGCAGCAGCCGGCCCCGGTCACGGTGAGAGGTTCCTGTATCGATAGGCCAGACCTCGACGGTGCTACCCTGCCTGAGGCTCGTGGGATCGTTGTCGTCGACTTTGCCTTCGGATTCGGCGAAGCCAGTGCTAATGAGATGCTTCAGAGCATCGGATCCCTGGATAGATTTCGGCTTGGGGGCTGACTGTCTGGCGGCTTTGACAGCCGCTCGGAAGCGACTGATCCAGCCATAGACTTTGGGAAATTGGCGCTCGGATATGACTGTTGGCGGGAGAGCGTCTTTGAACTCGGTTATCCAGTCGAACGGCCAGATGGCTGCGGTCATAACGTTAGCTTGCCTGACTCAAAGCGGTCGTAGTCGAGACATGACCTATTCTAGGTCAATCCTCGTCTCGGCAAATGGGTTCGTACCCTCAATATCCGCCAACGACGGCTTCTCCGTCTTCAAGATCCACTCCCTACCGTCAGCCAACAACGTAGTCTCCAGGAACTCGAACCCCTCCC
>QQTW01004731.1_pt1 | contig 10239 bp, 17 predicted proteins | sample 1904831 | NCBI WGS metagenome assembly QQTW01 (sample SAMN09435610, study PRJNA476489) | Subsurface metagenome, whole genome shotgun sequencing project.
TTTGACCGGCGGCACTTCGGGCTCATGGGCGCGGAAGTCTACGGATGAGAGCACGAGCTTCCGTGCATATAAAATCGCTCCGGTTTTCACTTCCTGCAACTCCCTTTAACTTCCTTGTACTTCCTTCACCCTCCCTGTGATTCTTTACACCTTCCTATGACAATTTATGCCATGTTAGGACAAATACAGACAACTATTACAATCCGTATTTGTCGTACTGGACGGCACAAATGGCTTGTACTTGGTTCGTGTATAGGGTAGACTGTCGGAGGCTGTAAACATCTGTGCGCACCCTTGCGGGCTGTGTCATGATGTGCGTAGGAGGTTACAAGAGTGACCGCAACAAAAAAAGAACGGAACGCGATTAGTTTGGCGACTGCGCGATCCGCTCTTCGACAAGAGCGAGCCCGTTTAATGCGGGCTCTTTAGGTTTTGCCTTACCTCTCATGGAAATAAGCTGGGCTTATTTCCATACCCATAGATTAGCACGGGTGCTATAGAGTTGTAGCAGTTTGCAGCAGTCTGTAGCAGTGTGAGGTAGTGAGGGACGGCGTAGGGCAAGCCTGAAGAGTACGTGATGGACGGGACCCCACCGGAACGGTGCTAGGGAACCCGATGGAACCGAGAGACACCTATACGAAAAACGAGGCCGCGGCGCGTTTAGGCGTGAGTTATAGCACTCTGCACAACGTCCTGATTAAAGGTGGCAAGCTCCGCACCGTTAAGGCGGGCTCGAGGGTCTTGATCCCGCGTGCGGCGTTGGAGGCTTTCTTACAGGGCGATTCGGACAGGCAGAGCGCATGAAAAAGGCCCCGTTAGAGGACGGGGCGCGGGCACTACACAGCGGGCGTGCTGCTAGGGGAACTCTAGCAGAAAACCCCGCTAGGACGTGCCCGACCGCCCCGGAGTGCCGCCGCCGTTGGTTCGTCGACGAACAGGGCGGCGTGACGTGCGGATTCTGCTACCAGGTGCTCGAGCGCCCGGTGTTGGCTGCGATCTTGGCGGGCGCATGAGTCGCGTTCTGCAAACGGCCCTCGAGAGTCCGGCCAACACCGCGCCCGCCGTCCTGCTCGACCACGGTATCCGGATCGTCGGGGGCCGTTCCCCGGCGTTCTGGCGCGGCTCGAGCGACCTCAACGTAACCGTCTATCCCGACCGGATCGTGCACCACTCGGGCGCGTACCGGGTCCCGCGCATCCTGACGGAGCTGCTCGGCTACTCCGAAGACGAGGCGCGGCGCTACCTGCAGGGGCGGGCGGGACTTTTCGACGCCGACGCACCGCCGGTTTACCACCGGTTTACCGCCGGAACTGCCCCCCAAAAGGACCCTGAAAGGGACGAAAATCCCGTTAAAGCCGACGGCGCGCTGAAGCGCTGGGAGACTCTGAGCACGACCGGCTCGAGTCCGTATCTGGAGCGTAAGAGCGTGCAGGGCGCGGCGGCAGCGTGCGGGGCGATCCGCTACGGGCGCGGGTCTATCGCGGTCCGGATGTCGCGCATCACCGAGGCCGGGGCGCTCGAGCCGGTGAGCGTCCAGACGATCTATTCGGGCGGGGAAAAGCGCTTCGCGGCGGGCGGCTCGACCCGGGGCGCGGTGGCGCTCGTCGGCGCGACCGACCTGGCGGCGGCGCTCGCTTCGGGGCACGTCTGGCTGGCTGAAGGGCTGGCGACGGCGCTCACGGTGCACGAGGCGACCGGCGGCGCGGTGCTGGCGTGCTTCAGCGCGGGCACGATCAGACCGGCGGTGAAAGCCCTCCGGAAGCTCGAGCCGAGCGGCAAAAAGTTGCGGATCACGGTAGCTGCCGACGACGACCGTTTCAACAAGCCGGAGGCCGGGAACGCGGGCCTCGAGAAGGCGCACCGGGCGGCGCTCGTGTACGGCGCTAGGGTGGCCGCGCCGACCTTCCGGAACCCCGACGGTCAACCGACCGACTTTAACGACTTGCACGCCCTCGAGGGGCTGGAGGCGGTACGGGAGCAGCTCGCCGGGGCGCGTAGCCCGGACCCGGCCCTGGCGTTCGCCGCCGACCGACGCAAACGCGACCGGCGCAGCGAGCGGCGCGGAACGTCCCGCGGGCGCTACCTTCCGGCGCAAGTCTTCAGGCCGGGCGTGACCGTCCTGAAGGCCCCACACGGCACCGGGAAAACCGAAGTGACCGGGGCACAGGTCGACGCGGCGCTCAACGCGGGCGAGCGGGTGCTGTACCTCACCCACAGCGCCGCGCTCGCCGAGACCGGGGCGCGGCGGCTGCGGCTCGAGTCCTACTCGGACGAGCTGCACCGGCAGCACCTGGGCGCGGTACCGGGATTATCGATCTGCCTCAACTCGCTCCCCCGGCTACTCCAGAATGGCGTGCTGGCTCCTTTCGACCTCGTGGTGATCGACGAGTCCGAACAGCTCGTGCGGGCGCTGAAGGGCTCCCATATCGCCGACCGCGGGGCCGTCCTCGAGGTGCTCCTGCTGCTCGTCGGGCGCGCCGGGCGGGTCGTGTGCCTCGACGCCGACGCGGGCCGTCTGACCCGGGAGCTGCTCGAGCTGGCAAGACCGCGCGAGCGCTTCACCTGGCAGGGGCACAGCTATCCCGTAGGCGAGGGCCGCACCCTGCGCGTGCATGAGAGTAAAAACGGCGTGTACGGGGCGCTGGAGGGCGTCACTGCCCCGGCGTTCGTCGTGACCAACTCCCGGCACGAGGCCGAAGCGCTGGGGGCGCACCTAAGGGCGCGGGGGCAGCGGGTGCGCGTCCTGACCGGCGAGCACACCGGGGACGACGCGGCCTTCATGACCGACCTCGAGGGCAACGCCCGGGCCGAAGAGCTCGACGCGCTCGTGTGCAGCCCGACGGTCCGCACCGGCGTCAGCCTCGAGGGCGGCTACTTCGGGCACGTCTTGGGGCTCTTTTACGGCACGGTCGGCACCTATGAAGACGCTTTGCAGGCGCTATGGCGGGTCCGGACACCGTGCACTTACGACCTGTGGCTAGACCCGGCGGTGCGGACCGAGAGGGTAGACCTGTCGGCGAAGTACGACCGGCTCGAGCCGAAAAGCCCCACCGAAGCGGCATATAACCGGATCAGGTACGCGGTCGAGCTGACCGAACAGCGTTCGCAGGCGTTCTACCGGCTCGACTTCCTGCGCTTGGCGGCGCTGCAAGGATTCAGCTTTGAACTGCTAGAGGGCGATCCAGTTCACAAGGGGCTGGCGACGGCGGCGCGGGAGTTGGCCACTGCCGAGCACTACGACCGCGTAGAGGCAGAACCGCTGCCCTCTCACGACAAGGCGCGGGAGCTGCGGCGGCGCGTCGACGGCGGCGGGCACGTGAGCCGTGAAGACCGCGCGGGTCTCGAGCGCTACCGCGTGACCGACTTTTACCGGCTCACCGCGGCGGACGATCTGAGGGCGGCGCTCGAGCTTGACCGCCGCGGGCGCTACCAGGGGCAGCTAGAGCGGCTCGAGCTGGCCCTCGACACCCCGGAAGGCGTGCTGGCGCGGGAGCTGGCAGAGGCACAAAAGCGGCCCTTTCAGGCCGACCGGCGGCCCATCACCGGCTTAAGCCAGTTCGGGCGCGTAGTCCTGAAAAAGGTGGGTTTCGGCGCTGAAGCCGACGCCGTGCTCTCCGGCAAGGTCACACAGCTCGGCCTCGAGCGTTACACGAGTGAGGCGCTCGAGGCGCTCAGGCAGTGGGTAGAGGCCAACCGCTCGTGGCTCTCCGGCGTTATCGCGCTGCCGTCACCGGAAAAGCTGAAGGCGAACCTGATTCGCTATGTGGGGAGCTGGCTGAAAATCTTCGGGCTGAAGCAAAAGCGGATAGGCAAAGCGCTCGAGGGCACCTACGCGCTCGAGCTGGAGAGCCTCAAAAATGCGTACAGGACGGTGAAACACAGAGGGAACAGTTCTCTTGAGGAGCCCTTCAAAGAGGAACTGTTCCCTGCTGCCCCCTTACCCCCGGCGGGGGGCAATTTGGAGGCGCTCAGGCGCTACTTGGGGGGGCTCGAGCTGAGTGGGACGCGGCAACAGCTCTTAGAGGCGTTCGAGCGAGCCGACCGGGGCTGCAAAACGTCGCTCGAGGCGCTTTCCTCATACCTGCGGTGGCCGGACGTGCAGGCGCTGTTAGGAAGCGCAGTGTGAACCGGGCAGAAAAGCGCAAGCGTGAACGTGAGCAGCGTCTTGCACAACGCCGTGCGGAAGCCAAAGCGAAACAAGAAAGCAGCAAAACCAGCGAATTTGAGGTCTGGCTTATAGAGCGCGCGGTAGAGAACGGCGCGACCATACCGGAGCTGCCGACAGATAAAGCCGACGTCATGGGCTTCATAGGCGGAGCACTCGAGCAGCTAGGTCTACGCCAAGTCAAAGTGTCGGACAACGAAGAGGGCGGCGAATATGCGCTCGAGGTGGAGAGTCTGAGGGCGCGCTACGCGGAGTTTGAGGCGGCAAAGGCGGCAGGTTGGAAAGCGAAAACGTGAGCGGACGGGCACCCCGGCGCAAGGGCGACCGGGTCGAGCGGCTCGTGCTCGCCGAGCTAAAGGCCGCGGGTTTAGAGGCGAAACGGGTGCCGCTATCGGGTAGCGCTATCGGGTACCCGGGCGACCTCTCAGTCACGTTCGGGGCGCGCAAGCGGTGCGTCGAGGTAAAGGCCCGGGCCGACTTCCGGACGCTTCATAGCTGGCTCGAGGGGCGGGACGCCCTCATCCTTAAGGCCGACCGGAGGAACCCGCTTTTGGTCGTGCGGCTGGCCGACGTGCTCGAGCTGCTGAAAGTCTCGTGACGCCGCTAGGGGTGTGTCAGAAAAGTCAGATTTTAGGGGTCGTGCGGGGCGACGGGGGCCATGACCCCCGTCGGAAAAGTCGGATTATTCGTCTAGCGGACCTCGTGATGACTCGAGGGGGTACCCCCCTTCCCTTTTCGAGAAGGGGCGATTTGATGGGTGTTCCGCCCCATTGGAACACTAAAAAAGGGTGTTCCTCCACATGACCGTCCCCGGCCCGCCGGTTGGCTTGTTGCCCCGACGTCTCCGCCGCGCCCACGTCGCCGCGGCGCTGCACACCAGCCTCGACGAAGCGCGGTATCTGCTCGACTCCGGACGGCTCGAGACGGTCCAGTACCAGCGCGGCGCTTGGCGCGAGACGACCCCTGAAGCGCTGATCCGCTACGCCGCTCGGATGGGCTACGCGCTCGACTGGGGGGCGGTGCTCGAGCTGATCGACGAGGTAAACGCCTAGACCCCCTTCGGATAATTCCGATAATTGCCCGCGGCGGTTATGCACTCCTTGGTATGCACTCGAGACGACCGCACTTTTCGCACTTCGGCGGCCCCCGGCGTGGGTTCCCGTAAGGTGCCCGGGTATGAATATCACGACCGCACTTTTACTCGAGCACCTCAACAAGTCTCTCGACAACGTTCCCGAAGGGGCGCGCGCCGACGTCGACCTGATCCGCTCCGGGGTCGACGCCTACCACGAGCGCGTGCGGGCCTATGAGAACGAGCGGCAGAGCATCCTGGCCGACCCGATGAAGAGCGAGCTCGCCAAGCGGGAAGCGCTCGAGACCGCCGCGGCGACCTTTAAGCAGGAAGCGCAGGCCGCGGTCCAGACGGTCAAAAGCCGGGTCGAAACCACCTTGCAGCGTTACCGGGCGAGAGCGACCCCGCCGCCGCTGAGCCCGGACGCGATGCTCAACGAGGCCCGCCTGGGTAACGCCCGGAGCGACGCCGCCATGCTTCTTCAGAACGTGCCCCGGGACGCGCTGACGACCCGCCTGAAGGAGATGGCCGAGGGGACCGAAGACGACGCCCTGAAGCACCTGCTCTTGACGACCGAATGGCCGAAGAGTTACCTCGAGTCGCGCGGCGCTAAGGGGGACGTGCCGCTCTGGCAAGCCGACCGGAACCGGCTCTTGGGGTCCATCTTGGGAGACGAGGGCAAAGCCGCACTCGAGGCGCTGACGGCCCTCGAGCCCGTCGCACAGGTGCCGGGGGTACTCGAGGGCTCCTACGGGTTTTACCTCCGAGATAACCGGCTCTAATGCCCGGTCCAACAGACCCGGGGGGGTGCCGTGCCCGGCGACACTAAACCGCACCTTGCGAGAGGGGCGAAACGGCGTGCCAGGCGTCCCAAACCCGGCACGATGAAACAGCTTACCGGGGTGCTGTGGAGGGCCATAACGCACCTAAACGAGCACCTGGAGACCGCGGCGACGGCGGAAACGGTCGACACCGGCGAACTGACGCGGCTCACGCACGCTCTCTCGCAATCCGCCGGGGTGTATATGAAGGCGCTCGAGGTCGGCGAGCTCGAGGCCCGCTTGGAGGCGCTCGAGAAGGCGCAGCCTGCCGAGACGCAGCGCCCGCCGGACGAGGGGAGACCCCTGTCCGGCGGGCGCTGGGAAGAACCGCCGAGACAGACCCCGCCGCCTTCACTGCCGCTCGAGCGGATGAGCTGACGTGAAGCTGAGGGGCCGTCTCGACAAGCTCGAGCCCGTCGCCCGTGACCGCTGGCACGCGAGCTGGCGGGAGCTGCTCGACCTCGCCGAGCGGCACATGGGGAACGCCATGCTCGACCGCCTGATCACGGTCGGCGACCGCGCCGAGACAGGCGGGGAGGGTTACGAAACCGACCTCGAGGCGGCAGTGTCACGGCTCGACTACGGGCTCGAGCCGTGGTCCGACCGCTGGGAGATACCGGAGCTCGAGGGCCGGGACTTTCACCTGACGCCGGAACGCATCCCGCCGCCGCCCGGAGAGCCCGACGCGGCGCACGCCCGCTTCACCGGGTTTTTGGACGCCGACGGGATCGACGGCGACGCCGCGGCGACGCTGCTCTACCTTCTGGCGATGGCTCGAGGGGTGAGCGAATACCGAGCAAAGAGAGGGAGATAATCATGCCGCACTTTTTATTCAGACGTTTTCCGGGTCAGGGCTGGGAGCGGGTCCAGAGCTTAGGCGACAACCCCGCTGAAGCTGCGAGCGCCGAGGCCGCGCTCAGGCAGCAGCACGCCGAGGTTGAAGCTGCGGCCCTGGCTGAAGCGGCGAAGCACCGGGACGCAGACGTCCGGACGGTGAGCGCACCTTCCGAGGACGAGGCGCTCAAGGACCTCTACAGCGCCTAGACTCCATAGAGGGTCCCCCAACCTCTCGGGGGTGTGCTGCAATTGGGGGACCCCCAAAGTTAACAAATGCGAACGTCCGGGGCCGACCTCCGCAACGTCCCCGACGCCTAAAAAGTCTGTTAGGGCCGCGTTTCTGCCGGGAACACCTATTACCGATAAAATTGTGCAGCACTGCGTAGCGCTATAAGTAGCTACGCACGGCTATTAGACATGATAGCTATCTACTCCGCTACTCGCCGGGTAGCGACGTGCTATTTTCGGCGGAATGTCCGACCCGGAAAAGCTTTACAGCGCTCGTGAGGCAGCCTCGAGTCTGGGGGTAGGCGCGGCCATGCTCCGGCGCTACGCCTCGACCTATGAGGCCGTGAGCGGCGACGAGATCACCGTGCACCGCCGGGACGGGCGGCTCTTCACCGAAACGCAGCTCGAGGTGCTCACCAAAGCCCGGGCGCTCGTCATGCGGACGTCGACCGACGTCGAGAGCGCCGTCCGTCAGGCGCTCGGGGAGCCGGTGACGGGCGCGGCCCTCGACCTCGCACCCGGTAGCCCCGCGAGTAGCGCCGAGCTGAGCGCGGCCCTCGCCGACGCGCTCCGGACGGCTCAGGAGCCGCTACTGGAGGAGTTGCGGGCGGTGCGGGGGGCGCTCGAGCGGCTCGAGGCGGGCGTACCGACCGTCCAACCAACCGAGCAAGAACCCGGACGGGTCGACCCGCCGGGCAAACCGGAGCATGGGCCGTTCGTCCGCTTCGCGCTGTGGCTCGAGCAGCTCACAAGGCGTTAGGAGGAAAACGCGGCCCTTTGGCAAACCGTGTGCGTTTTGCCGACGCCGGACGCTCGAGCGTCTTCTAAACTTTGCGGATGGCGATAGAGATGATCAGCATAGATGGCATTGTGGAAAACACCCACAACGTTTCGGTTAAGCGGTCTGAGGCCGAGGCCTCAGAGATGTATGCGGAGCTGCAGACCGCGCTTGAAAACCAAAGCTCTGTCATCCTCAACTTCAAACTGCCTGGAGGTAGAGAGCAGACAGTGAGCAGACACGTCACAAGAAAAGAGGAGGTCGACGGCAATTTTGTCTTCTTTTTGGAGGTTTGAACCCTTCCGATAACTCTTATTAGCGCGGGTCATAGGTAGGTCGGTGCTCTCTGGGGCTCTATGGTGCCCTCGAGGTGAACCATGAAGACAAGCCCGCCCGCGCCCGCCGCTTCACCGTCGACAACTGAAGCTCGCCGCCCCGACCGGAAGCCTCGAGCCGGAAGCTGGCAGCCCGTGTGCCTCGGTATCGAGGACAACCGCACGCCCGAGCAGCTCGTCGCCTTCGTCCGCCGCTTGGAACGCCACATCCGAGAGACTAAGAGCATATGAAGAAGCCCCGGCGTCCGACCGGGGCTCTGCTTGGTTTTGTGCGTTCGGGCTAGGGCGTTCCCATGCCCGGCCCGGCGTTGGCCGCGCTCACGATGTCCTCGAGATAGTCGCTGTACTGGGCGATCTCTAGCAACTCCTCCGGGGACAGGCCCCGCGCAGTCCAGTGTTGATGCCACGCTCTGACCGCAGGCGCGACGAGGGCCGCGAGCGTGTGGCGTGCGCGGTCGTAGGCGTCCTGATTCGCCGCACACCGCGGGCAGTAAACCGTTTCCATGTGCGGCTGATAGAGGCCGTCCGGAGCCCCGCACCCTTCGCACGTGCCGGTGAGGGGCGCGCTCACCGCTTCACCTCATAACCGAAGAACACCTGTCTCGCGGCGAGCGTCTTCTCAAACCCCTCAAAGTCGCCTGCGCCCTCGTTCCACTCGAGGTTGACCTCGAGCCTAAGTTCCCGCACGGTGAGGTCGACGCCGTACTCTTTTGCCGCTTGTTCAATCAGCTCGAGCAGGTAGGGGAAAGCGAAGATGTCGACCAGCTCGAAGGTCGCGTCGACACCGCGGAGTTTGCCTTTGGGCAGCTCGGCGCTCACGACGCCCGCCCCCCGGCCCCCCGGCCCGGGCCGCGCAGGGGCCGCATCACGCAGCCACCGCCAAGACGACCGCCGGGACCGCCGAGGCGGGGACGAGGCTGTGAACCTCGTCCCAGGTCCCGTAGCTGACGCGCTCGGTGCGGGTGACGTAGGGCTGCGGCTCGGCGGGGAACGTCACTTCGTCACGCTTCAGCTCGGCGAGGGGCACCAGCCGGTTTACCTGGTCGTCACCTTCGACGACGGCGTAGCAGGCGAACAGGGTGCTCGAGACGGCGACGATCAGGCCGAGGCCGGTGACGCGGGCACCTAAGAGTTTCGTTTGACGGGGGGCGGTATCGTGCATTTGGAACTCCGTTCTAGCTGAGCAGTTAAGTTGTCCAGACCGGACTGCTCAGCTACCTATAGCTTAGCAGGTATGTGCTACTAATGCAATAGGGGTAACAAGATATGTGCTAACATCAGCCTATGAAATGGATGCTTAAGGAATATCTAACTCGTCACGACCTCACGGCCTATCAGCTCGCTAAAGCCACTGGCCTAAGCGTGAACACCATCTATCCGATTGCTCGAGGCGAGGCGCAGCGAGTCAGCCTCGAGACCCTCCAGACGGTGCTCGGGGCGCTCGACGAACTGACGGGTAAACGGGTGAGCCTTACCGACGTGCTCGAGCGCGAGGCTCCGGACGACCAACCCAAGAAAAGCTGGCTCGACCTAGCGGGCACCTTTGACGATCCCACAAGCCCCGGCGACGTCGCGATCAATCACGACAAGTATCTAGGCGAGGCGCTGCTGGAAGAGCACCTAGAGGGGCTGGCGGGCAAACGTTGAGCGCGGTACGCGGGGTGCTACTCGACACCGGCCCGGTCTACGGACTCCTAGACCCGCGCGACCAGTACCACACCGAGGCGCGCGCGCTGTTCGGGCACCTTCAGGCTGAAGCCGTGCCGGTCCGGATCGCCCACCCTGCGCTGCTCGAGACGCACCGGCTGATGCTCTCCCGCGGCGACGTCGCACAGGCGCACGGGCGCATCCTGGCCGTCCGGTTGCGCTCTCCGGTGAGCTACCCGGTAGCGGCTGATGGCGACGCGGCTTACTTGACCCTCGAGCGCTTCGGCGATCAGCGCATCACCCTGACCGACGCGACGATAGCGGCGATGGCGGTGCGGCTCGGCTTACAGGTGGCG
>QQTW01004732.1_pt1 | contig 10237 bp, 10 predicted proteins | sample 1904831 | NCBI WGS metagenome assembly QQTW01 (sample SAMN09435610, study PRJNA476489) | Subsurface metagenome, whole genome shotgun sequencing project.
CGATACAAGCAGCGCTCCCAGAGCATATGGAGATTAAGATGATGCCGTTAGGCTCACTCGCCAGGCGAAGCCGGCTGTGCGGTGCTCAACAGCTTGCGGCAGGAGAAGTTGATGACCGTCGAGAGAGACGAATCATGCCCTGAAAGGCCCTGAAAGGGGGAGAGCGGCGCAACTGTCCGGTATTAAGGAACCGAGGGCCATTCTCGACACAGGCTGCCCTGAGCACCCACTACGTATTGTGGGGGATACTCCGAGCTTCGGGCTCTGTGATAAAGCCCGCCACGGGTGTCGCGCAGAAACGATCGCCGTGCCTGGTGCTTCAGGGCTCGGATGGGGTGGGGCACAGTCCTTCCCCATTGGCCTCTCCGCTGTCTTCCAAGCCCCGCACATCTGCGGAAGGATCCCTTGAAGGTCCATTCATCCTGGTCTCGTAATCAGTAGCCGATGGGACGAGCATGCGGCCTAAGGGGATGAGCGAGGCTGCCGACGCAATCACGCACCTCTGAGTTGTGGTGACAGCGTAAAATCGCAGAAGCCTTAAAGGCCTACCCGATGGCGCTACTGCACCAGCTTGCGGGGATCACCCGGTACCCGTCATTCAGCCCTTCTGCAGCCTGTCCCGCCGAAGCCGCCTCTCTCATGCAAGACAGCACCACATGATTAAGCGAGGTCGGTTGGACTCTGAAGATTTCTTTCGTCGGATCCAGTCGCGGCCGACGATGAATGAAAATACATGTATGCGCTTTCTGGCGCGGCGCGATGTTGCCGGCGTAAATAAGATGACAGTGGTGGTAGAAGTTAGAGAACGAACGCCAGATCGTCCGAACTTGCCGTGGACGGGACGAAAATGGAAGAAGTATGTATCAACTATTGAACGAGCTGAGAAGACGCATCGCGTTCGCAGAAGCCACTACTCCCGAATAGGGGGGTGTTCGTCGCGAACCATGGTCCATCGCACGGCGTGTCGGTAACGAAGAGTGCCTTGGAGCCAACGATAAGCTAATCGGACAGAATCAAGACGTTGCTTTTGGCATTCCTCCGCAAGTGACGGGGCCAATGAGATGGTGATCCTCCACAATTGCCGGTGAAGCATTCCGTCTCCCATGTGGACCCAGGTGCCGTCCCAAAGTTTCCGCAAAGGTTTCGTGCCTATCATGCCACGAGGACTCGTCGCGCAAAAAAAGGAATGAGCGTGATGGTGATAGTTCCTCGCCCCTTTGATGAGGCCTTCTCCTGAAGCCCACAAGTCTGACATGCACATACGCGGGTGTCGTCTGTTTGTCGAAGTTGCTCTTGCGAAGGGAAACCGGGTAGAAAAGACGTTATTCTTTCTCAACCCCAAATCCCGCCACGGCAAAAGGCGAGCCGACCGTGTGGATTCGAAAGTCTACGACATCGGACGTCTGCTATTAATAGATTCGGCAAGAAATGCCAAATCTCCGGATGTCAGGTGTTCTGTCCATTTCGAGGGTTTCGTCGATTTACCCATTTCGAGGAGTACCTAGCGTGTAACATGACGTACGGAGTCGTCTTTCGAGGTTTGCTCTTATCTGTTGTGGCGCGGACAAGTCAACGCTTGAGACTTTGGAAGTGTTGCATCCGTTTGGACGCTCGAACCGAGCAAACCCCTGACTGGGTTGGCGACTTTGCGATATTACTTGATGGTATTAATTGCATGTGTCTTATGTACTGCCAGAGTGACTGTTGAGCGCGAGTAAAAGCATTGGACTCATGCGGAAATATCAAACACGCCGCAGGCGGCGACTCAAGTCTGGACCTGAACGACATCAAGTCCACTGAATCCTTCAAATCCGCTGTCTGTGTGGAGTCTAATTAGATGACCACATGTCGACCACCGATGTGATAATCCCGCGACCTACGCCTCTTCATGCAGAAGGGGCTCCGTCTCCCTTCTCGATGGACTTGGACTTTGCTTGCCTCCGTTGGCCTCTTTCTTCTTTTGAGTCTTTGCCTTTTTCCTGCCAGTCCCCACCCTAGCATTCAGAGTCCTGACGAATGCACTCACCATCCCAGTTCCTCCGCCGGTGCTTCCGCCCTCGTCACCACTCTCCCCAGAGTTTCCACTGTCAGCAGAGCCTCGACGATCGTTCTGGTTTTGATCCGCATCACGATTGGAGCCCTGCTCGTCGTTCTCGTTCTCGGAGCTGCTGTTGGCTTCTAGAACCAGCTTCTTCACCCCTCCAGCTTCAAGCATGTGCTCCATGATGCTGCCGCTGCGTGCTCCCCGGCTCTTTCGGGCTTTTCTGGACGAGTTGCCGCGTTCGGGCGACTGAGACGAAGAGCTGTGCCCACTACCCTGTGATCTCGGACGATCGACCACGCTCTGGTCAGAGACAACAGCAGGAAAAGTCTTCGCATGCTTAGGCAACAATAGCGGAGTATTTTCATTTCCATGTCTGTCGTCATTCGCTGATGTTTCTTCCTTGCTCTTTGACCGCTGTAAGCCGTCCCGATTATGTGCAAAGCCGCTGCTGACGGTGCCGTAACCTGTCTGGACGGCCTGGACGGCATCACTTGCACTATGACCTGCAGAAGGGATAAGGCCCTCGCCAACGCCACCTTGAGGAGCAGAGGGCGGTGGCGTCGAGCGAAATGGAGTTTGAGCTGGATCGAAGCTTGTTTTCGCTTGAGTTTCGGGGATGGTGCTTACTCCGGGTTTGATCTTGACGTTGTGATATCGCGTTTGCTTCGGACGGCTGGCAACATTGGACGGGCCGAAATGCTTGAAGTGCTCCCTCATCTCCGGTGTATTGCTTCGGAGAGCCACAGGGTGGACATCTGGCGCTGCGCCGTTGCTGCTTCTGCGGCGCATGAGAAAAGTCGTCGTCTTTGGGCTCCGGCCCAGTTCTGACAGGGATGGCTTCCGACTTCCTTCGTCCTTGGGCTTGCCATCGTTTGGCTCGCTCTCAGCGTCCCGGTGGTCGCCACCCTTGGAGAGAGATGCGTGGTCTGGATCGGCGACGACTTCGCCCTTTGGTACTCTACTTTTAGGGGCTGGTGCCAATCGACGGATGGCTTTGTGTACGTCGATAAAGACGTCTGACTCGTCAATGATCTCTCTACACAATATGGTCAGATATGTTAAACCAATATAGCCAGCGTATAAGGTACTCACTCGCCAATCAACTCTTCAATAACATCCTCGAGAGTGACTACGCCGAGAGCTCCAAATGATTCGCCCGGATAGTCAGAGACTAGCACCATGTGCGATTTGCCCTCTTGGAAGAAGTTGACAATGTCCAAGCAGCTAGTTTCCGGGCGTGTTTCGGGGAGCGTAGCCAAGGCAAAGTCTCGAACGCGTAGTCCGTCTTCCGGGTCGTACGTTATGAGCATTTTGACCAATAGCATTCCTACAAAGTTCCGATCATTGTCCGGGGCGTGGATTGGTATCCGTGAGTAGCCAGCAGAGAGGATGACGTCCATCATCTGCTCGTCGAGGACTGCGTCGGCGGAGAGGGTGAAAACATCGTTCATGGGTGTCATTATGCTTCCAACAGGCTTATCCTTCAAGTCCAGCACAGCGCTGATGATGGTAACCTCGTCCTGATTCAAGCGCTCGTCAGGGCTGGTTCCGAGTGTCTTGTGCAGATCAACAAGCGTCTTTAGGCCGGCCTTCTTGTACGTCGTCCCATGATCCTCACCCAACAGCCAGTCCAATAGCTTTGCCGTAGGCCACGCCACGGGGGCCATGATCCACATGAGAACAAGCACGAAAGGTGACATCCAGGCACCGATCGACAGACCGTAGCGGACGCATACTGACTGAGGTGCGATTTCTCCGAAAATGACTGTAGGTTGCCATGTCAGCACTAAATAAACAGTCGTGGGTTATTACCAACCTATCAATACTGTGCTGCTCAGCACTGCCGGCCAACCACCACCGAGAGATCGATCAAGAACAATTGGCAGCGTCTCATTCGTGATGACATTACTCAGCAGCAATGTCACCAGTACCCAGTGTTTCCCCTTCTTTAGCAGCCGCAGAACTCGTTTCGCGTGCCTCTTCTCAGACCCTTCACCAGAGGTGGCGATAACTTGAAGGTAAATCTCGTCCTGCCCCATAAGGCTATGCAAGAGAAGAAAAGTCAGCTTCCCTTATCGCTCTCGATATTAGGCATGAATCGAATCTTACGCTATGGTTAAACCCGCAAAAGCGCCTCCAAGCAACACCAACGCCACTGCTGTCGTCAAGTAAACCCATAGTTTCGGGTTGCTCGCAGACTTCCCTTCGTCATCGGCCAACAGAGATATGGATGCCGTGTGAGCTGGCGCGGCTTGGAAGAGAGGTAGGTTGGCGAGGCCTACGGATAGGAGACGCAGTGCTGAAAGAAGAGTAGGGGACAAGCCTATGGCTGATGGAGACCGTCGAGCGCCATTGGACCGGCTAAATCCATTGGCTACGGTATTGACAGAACTTCCTGCAGCACGAGGAGACATCGATAATGCGGAAGGAATGGGAAGAAAAGGAGGAGAGAATGAGGTGCCAATGGCGTTGAAGCTGATGGCGGACAAAGTGGTGATATCTTGGCGTTGGAGGTCTGCGCAGGTACCTACGTCAATGACCTCAGCGCGCTTTGGCGCGACATTTCCCCTCACCGATATATTTATATTCACGCACAAACACTGTTCGTTGTCTGAGCGTTCGTTACCCTGGTTCAAAATATATGAAGCATGAAGGGGAAAATATATCCTCCAATCATTTATGCTGCATTCTCATTTTCCTTTGGCGCCTAATTTAAGCGCCTGGGAGCTCTCAGCCCTAGAGGCCATGTCTCATGCAAAAGCATTAACACCCTAACAGCCAGAAGAGTCACGCAGTTCAATCGATTTATATCCCAATGTTCGGCGCCGAAGTACGAATATATGATCGAGCTCAGACATCCAAAAGCAGATCCAAGAAAAACACTAGCTATTTGACATTAGGTGTTAGACAAGGTCGTGCCACAACACGGAGTACTTTTCTGAATCTGCATTGTCTTGTGTCATTTCTGAAACTGATTCCTCTGAACGATGCTGGGCATGTCGTTGCCAGTCATAAGCCCTTCATCAAATGATTTAACCAATACAGCCTTCCTCAAAGGGTTTTAGCAATGTTTGAAATTTGTTGTGAAGGCATCATGGTTACTGTGAATATATAGTGGCCGCTCGAGCTCGACCGTAAGTGAGATATCTCACTTTAGCAGTATGCCTGCACGGAGCAACTCATTCCAGAACGTCGTCTCTCAAGAGCGATGATTTAGGGTAATGGGAGCATCCCACTGCCACAGAGATGGCGCTGATCAGGCATACATGTCGTCCCATTCCCCGTCGTCGTCCTGTTGTGTAGACGGCTGCGGTTTTGGCTTCTTCAGCAACTCTTTCCTGTCTAAAGGACATGTGGGGTTGAGCTTCAGCCAAGGCCGTATGCACTCTAGGTCGAACCTGTGGTCCTTGTGACATGGGAGTCGCACAACCAACGGGTATTTATCTGCTCGCATTGATGTGTCAGCTCCAAAGAAGCAAGAGTATCTTTACAGAACCTCAAGCCGCTGGATGTAGCCACTCACCATCGAGGAAGGGATTGCTGCATATAGGGCAGCAGTCTGATTTTCGCAACTCTTTCTTCGATACACGGTCGAGCTCGTCCAAGAAGCTGTCAGGTACTCCCTGCACCTCTTTGGGAGGATCATCGGCACTGCGCATGAGCGCTTCGACCAGCGATCCCAGCAGTCCCGAGCTCTGATCTCCGTTGTCTGCGCCCGTGTTCCCGGCTCTCATCATCTCAAATGCATTCGCCAGGGTCCGGTACACCGCGGCGACATCGCCGGGCTGTGGAAGAGCATGTGCGTTGACATGGGTCTGCCGCTCCCCCGAGGTATCGACTAGTTCGAGAGTCGAGAAGAAGGTAGACAGATCCGGTCGCCGTTGCCTCTCAGGTTGTTGTTGTGTCTGGTTGGCTGGGATGTTGTGCTCAACTAGAGACAGTCAGCTGCCGGGACTAACAGGGAGATATAAGAGTCTTGCAGACCTTCGTAGCCTGACATGATGGCTTTGGCGTTGACTTATCGTTCGAACAGCCATCAGATTACAACCAATATGTAAAGTATGTACATACGCGCTTTCCGACCATCGTTGATGTTTGAATGCGCATAGCGACGAGACGAGGCAACACTCGCTTACGTCAACCCTGCAGCGATCATCGCCAAGCAATCACCGCCAAACCCATCTTGAATGCTTTGTGTACGTATCCGTACTGCATTGGCAACGTTTGAATGAAGGAATATCGATCTGAAGAGGAATCTTCGTCAATGTCGTTTCCTCGCGGTATCAAAGCCACAGAAAATCGCCAGGCTCTGTCCTGAACGGTTCAGTCCGTCATGATCCATCTCATACCTAACCGCAACCCTTCGAGTGAGGAAGACGCAACGAGAATTCTAAAAGCGAATGGAGGACCTCGCTGGTCGCCCTGCTCGCCGCGATCCGAACCGGCGCTCTGAGGGAGATTGCTCCCCGGCCATATTATCTCCTGTCTTCTCCGACCTCTTCGACGGTAAATCCACTCTACTATCTAACTCTTCTTCCCAGGGCGGAGACAGCAATCCAGTGCAAGATGCGGACGACAATGCTTCTCCGGAATTTGAGAAAAGGTTGCCGCAGGACATCGACCGGAGAAGCATGGAGAAGACGGCTTCAGGCAAGAGTCTGTCGACCGAGAAGGAAAAGTTGAAGCTCTGCTCTGCACGGATCCAGGATCTGACAAGTTCGCCTCTATCGCTACCTCTCACGCCTATACCGGGCAAGCTTGACACGGCCTTTCAGTCCAGCTCAAAGACAAGGGAGAAGAATGACGAAAATCGCGCCCCAAGCTACGATGAACCTCTGTCTCCGCACTCTCACCCTAGCAAGGATGATCCAGCCCCACCGGAAGTGACCAATGGCGAGCTGAAGGTCTCGAATAATAGCAATCGCAATTCAAGTAATCAAAAGGCTCTACCACGCACCGGTCTCTTATCCCGCAGAACTGCATCGTCGCCTGTTTTGCGGCGGAAGAATTCAGCCGGCAGGACGTATGACCATGTGTGGGGTTCCGCCCGTCAAACCAGGGCGAAGTCTGTATGGTTGGGCTCAGCTCAAGTCGAAGATGAATCTGTCGATACGCCTACTCCAGCCAGTTCAAAAGTCCTTATGGGTGACAAAATCATGTCGAGTACTGGGTCTGCTCACTTGATGGAAACGGAGATACTTCCACTACCACCTTTCTCTATCGCGACTCATCTGGAACTTGAACTCTCCTCTGAGTTACCATCACCTCTCTATATTCGACCTTCAGTCTCTCAGAAATCTCCCTATGAGGAATCCAAGGCGAAGTTTGAAAGGCTTCTGAATCTCGTACGCCTGCCACTTCTTCTTGAGCAGGTGATGTGCTTTGGAACTTTGGCCTGCTTGGACGTGTGGCTGTACACATTCACCATACTTCCGATTCGTTTCCTTAGTGCAGTGGTATTACTCGCTCGATGGTGGACGACGACCGCCTGCAGTGAAACTACGCGTTCATTTCGTTTCGTGCTTCGAAGCTTTGGAAGAGTCTGGCACCGTGGACGCGTATCTTTTCCCAAGAGCGCAATCTATAAGCCTTCAAGTGCTGAAGGCGAAGCCAAGGCAGAGCCTGACTCAAATCTACCGCGGCCTCTCAAGTTGGATCAGATGTCTCGCAGAGGATCAGATTGGACTAGATCAAGGAAGAGATCGACGCTCTCTGTTCTCAAGGACCAGAAACCTTCAACGAGACCTTCTCGGTTAAAGCCGGGTCATAAAGCAGACATTCTACAAGGACTGCTTTTTATTGCGAGCTGCATCATACTGATGCGCTTTGATGCTAGCAGAATGTATCACAGCATTCGTGGGCAGGCTACCATCAAGCTTTACGTGATATATAATGTCCTAGAGGTGATTTCTCGTGTTTATCAGTTTTGTCGCCAGTTCTAACCTCGATCCTTAGGTTTGTGACAGACTTCTCTCCGCACTCGGTCAGGATGTTATGGAATGTCTTTTATCACGAGAGACGCTCGACCGTGATTCCTCCGGACGAAGCAAGATCCTGCGACCATTACTGATGTTTGCTCTTGCCCTCCTATATAACGTTGTCCACGCGGCGGCTCTGTTCTACCAGATCATCACCCTCAACGTTGCTGTAAATTCATATTCCAACGCGCTTCTGACACTTCTGATCTCCAACCAATTCGTAGAGATCAAAGGGACTGTCTTCAAGAAATTCGAAAAGGAGAACCTCTTCCAGCTCACCTGTGCAGACATAGTCGAGCGATTCCAGCTCTGGCTAATGCTTATAGTCATTGGTCTTCGGAACCTTATGGAGATGGGAATCACAAGTTCTCCCGCGACGGGATCTATGAATCCGTCGCCCAGTATGAGCGGCTCTGCCAGCAATGCGACGGGAATTCCAATCCGCAGTACGAGCATACTTCCAAAAAGCTTTACGGTGTTACCAAGCTGGAGCGGGCAGGTCTTCGGTCCCTTTCTACTCGTCTTAGGCAGCGAGATGATGGTGGACTGGATCAAACATGCATATATCTCGAAGTTCAATAACACAAAGCCCGAGATCTACAGTCGGTTTCTTGACGTCCTCGCAAAAGACTATTATAGTCATGTAAGTGGCTCAAGCAATATTGAGGATTGGTGGATAACTAATGGTCACCCAACACAGGCTTTCGTTGATCAAAATCTAACGAAGCGTCTCGGCCTCCCCGTCATGCCCCTTGCGTGTCTCTTCGTCCGTGCCGCACTTCAGACCTACCACATGTTTCTCGCGACTCACATGTCACCGGCCGCTTCCACTAGCATAACATCGTTGTCGGTCGATCCGGAAATAGCTGCCGCCTCTCCAGCAACGACTGCCGCGCTCGCTCATATCGATAGAATCTTCCGCCGGGCAATGGGACGGTCAGCTTCGGTTGATGGACGAAGCTTCTCGATGTGGAGCCTCGACCGATGGTCTCCGGACGATATCATCTCGGTCGCGACAATGGTCTTAATCGGACTGGTAGCATATCTCGTTATGCTTGCGGTCAAGCTTGTTCTGAGCATGTGCTTGCTCACGCTTGCGCGAAATAGATATCAGAGCATGAAAGACAGAGAGAACAAAGGTAGCGACGTCAGCAGCCGCAGAGTGGGCGGGTTTGGCACCGTCGAAGTGAATGAGGCCAAGAGGAAGTGGATCTATGCAGACGACCCCGAAGGGCTAAGAGCGTTGAGAGAACGGGAAGCCAGAGCGAAAGAAAAAGATGCCAAGGGAGATGCTGCCCTTCAGGGTGTCAATAGATACACCATGGTCGCCAAACGAATATGGTGAGATCATGCAGATGTCTTTCTGTTCTTGCAGCGCACTTTTGGTGTCCCTACCTTGGCTTGGCCGCGCCCTTTTGAGTGGTTTACGGCCCATGTCCCTCATCGCTGACGTGAGGTCGCATTACAAATCGAAGCGTTCGTTCGTGGCTTTAGACTCCACAAGAGCATCTGACTCAGCCAAGGTAAGATCAAGCTCAGCTGAGGACTTTGTTTGGCTCCGTGTAACCGGTCAGTCATTCTTCTTTGGTTTTTCCTCCGAAGTTGAGGCAGCAGGAGGGGTCACAGGGGGTCACGTGCGGGGCTATTCCTCCAACCGCGGCATATCAACGGATTCTTCCGAAGTTCTCCCGAGAAATGTTGTGCCGTAGGCCTGTCATCGGCCCGTCGATCTGGCGTTAACGGCCGCTTATAAAGTCCCTTGCGAACGTTGCATCACTCCAACCTCTGAACTCCAACTCTTCCATCTCCCACGCGCAACATCCTTTCGACCAGCAACACCGAATTAAAACATAGCCGATATCATGGAAGCGTCAAGAATCGGTCTTCGAGCTCGTCAACCTTTCAAGACTCTATGGACATTATTCGCCGCCGCTCAGGCATTGCTTTATATACCATTATGGACACTTTACTATATCCCACCCGGGTTACGGCAGAACCCCAATTGGACTTTTCGCAAAGCAATCCTTTGCAGCGTCGTCAAATTCGTCTTGCATCACTTCGCTCTTCTTAAGGTTGGGACCAAAATTTCGCTAGAACCAGGGCCGGACAAAGATCGATGGGTCGTGATATCGCCAGCTGAGCGAGAAATGTTCAAAGGCCTCGCTGCGCCTGACGCTGAGATCAGTCCGACACCTGTCGGTGCGGCCTGGTTTCC
>QQTW01004733.1_pt1 | contig 10237 bp, 7 predicted proteins | sample 1904831 | NCBI WGS metagenome assembly QQTW01 (sample SAMN09435610, study PRJNA476489) | Subsurface metagenome, whole genome shotgun sequencing project.
CGCCAGCCAAGCTGATAGAGGTATTCTAATTCGGCGATAATTTGGGCTGGGGTTTTAGTCCGGGGTTTGCGCCCGTATAGAACGATAATGTCGCAAAATTCGCATTGAAACGGACAACCGCGTGAAAACTGTACCGACATTTCCGAATAAGCGTCAAACTTTAGTAAGTCAAAGCGGGGAGTTGGGGTAGTGCTGACATCGGGTTTTTCGCCGTTAACAGCCCGGAAAGTGCCGCTTTTTTCCCCCCGTGCGATCGCATTTACAAACATGGGAAGGGTAATTTCTCCTTCATCCAAAATCAAAAAGTCTGCACCTGCTCCTTGGGCTTCTTGAGGTAAAGCCGTGGGGTAAGGGCCGCCCACTGCTACTAACTTACCGCGTTTTTTGGCTTCTTGAACTTGGGCGATTAAGTCTTGTTTTTGAACGATCATTGCCGAAAGAATCACTACTTCTGCCCATTGCCATTCTGCTTCTGTTACTTTACTGACATTGCGATCGACTAACTTAAATTCCCATTCTTGAGGCAAAATTGCCGCGACGGTAACTAAACCTAAGGGCGGTAACATTGCTTTGCGCCCTAGCAATTCTAAAGTTTTTTCAAAAGACCAAAAGCTTTTAGGAAAAAGGGGATATAAAAGTAAAACTTTCACGAAATACGTAACCTTTAATTTTGTAATTTTGTGTTCTAAACTGGCAAGCTCTTTGTTACTCAAACAAAAAACTCTCGACGCGGGATGTTTGAGAACGTCTCAATCTTTATTAATGACGTTATTGCAGAAGTTTTAGCGCTGCAAGGCGGCGGTTTTGGTTTGGACAGATTTACTAGGTAACACCTGCGCCTCTTGAGTCAGAAACTCCTCAAGCTGATTTTCGATTTGATCGCGGACAATTTGGCGGTACTCCATAAAATGCTCAATATGAGCGCAAGTAGCCAAATAATGTTCCGCAACGCCAGGATTTTGCTTAATCATACTAAACAAGTGATGCCAAAACTTCCAGCGCGTATCTCGTTTGATTCCTTGTCGCCAAATTACTATCAACAGCGCTTTAACAACTACCAATTCCGGCCACTTAAAAGGCGCTTTCCAAGTCGGCGCACCCATCATGAGAAAGCAACGATAAGTTCTATCTAAATACTTTTGGGGGTCGTACAACGCACAAAAAGCCTCAATGTATTCTCTAGCAATATCTTCTAAAGGACGAGTAGGCGTAAAATTCATCAAAGTTGTTTGATTGATATTGCCGTCTTTGTCTTCTCGCAATCTTCCTTCTTTACTTAAACGATGCCACAATGCCGTATTGGGCAGCGCTTGCAACATGGCAAAGGTAGTCGAAGGAATTGCTGCAAGCTCGGCAAAACGGACAATGCGACTTCCTGCTCCGGCTTTTTCGCCATCAAAGCCAATAATAAACCCTGCCATCGGGCGCAATCCAGCCCTGATAATAGCTTCTACAGACTCTGTTAAGGAACTACGGGTATTTTGAAACTTTTTGGTTAGTTGCAAACTTTCTTCGTCTGGGGTTTCAATCCCTAAAAATACTGCCGCAAAGCCGCATTCAACCATTAATTGCATTAATTCTGGATCTTGAGCTAAGTCAATTGAAGCTTCGGTATCAAACCTGTAGGGATATTGATGTGCTTGCATCCATACTTTCAACTCTTGCAGCAGCAATTTGACATTACGTTTGTTGCCAATAAAGTTGTCATCTACCATAAACACACCACGCCGCCATCCTAGTTCGTAGAGGTAATCTAACTCCGCAAGTAGTTGGGCTGGGGTTTTGGTGCGGGGTTTGCGCCCGTAAAGCACAATAATGTCGCAAAATTCGCACTGAAACGGACAACCGCGCGAAAACTGTACCGACATCATATCGTAGGCGGCAAGTTCTAATAAATCAAAGCGGGGAACTGGAGTGCTTGTAACATCCGGCTTTTCTTGAGTGCGAAAAATGCCCGAAGTTTCACCGCGCTCAATGGCCTCCACAAACATTGGCAGGGTAATTTCCCCTTCATCTAAAATCAAATAATCTGCGCCCGCTTTTAAAGCTTCATCGGGGACAGAAGTTGAATAAGGGCCGCCTACGGCGACTAATTTTCCGCGTTGTTTAGCGGCTTTGATCTGCTCAATTAAGTCATCTTTTTGAACGATCATCGCGCTAAAAATACATATATCCGCCCATGCCCATTGGGCCTCGGTAACGTTGCGAACATTGCGATCTACTAACTTAAACTCCCATTTTTGGGGTAAGATTGCCGCTACGGTAACTAAACCTAAAGGCGGAAGTAAAACTTTACGGTTTACCAATTCCAAGATTTTTTCATAAGACCAAAAAGTTTTGGGAAATAACGGGTAAACCAGTAAAATTCTCATACATGACCTCACACTATACTTGTTAGACTAGCTTAAAATTTATAGGCGCAAACTCAATATTGGTTTTTATTGGTTGTTAAATTGCTTTGTATTATAGGTCACTGAGGCAATAATCGGTTAGCTAATTCTCAGCAATTTTAATTGAACAAATATTTACACAACTAATACTTTAGATAGATGACGAGTGTTTTAATTAGTTTTTGGTTGCTTTAGAGCGATCGCCGATAGAATCAATCTATTCAATTTAAGATTTTTTTGCGGCATTTTGAGCGAATACTGGGGAAGTTCCCAGGGTAGCAAGTTGCGCTTTTTGCCATTGAATGCCAATTAGACTAATCATAAAAAGCATATAACCTGGTTCTTCCATCCAAGAAAAAATTGCTCCATGAACGAGTATTGTTACTAAAAAAAATTGAGATAGAGTATCGGGGCAAGTTTTCCATACTAAAGTCCAGAGATATAAATAAACTCCAAGTCCAACAATTCCCAAGTCTCCCCACACACCCGCCCAAGAAAAAGTTAAGGAAAACATACTACTACCTGTAAACTTGTTAGTTAAAGGATGGGTATTATTGACAAGAAAAATCGTTTCTGCCACCGTAGGATTGGAAGTGATACCTAAGGGTTGCAAGAGTTCTTGATAATCTGGAATTAACCAAGCTAGTCGCCCAATAGAATGACCAGGTCCAATCCCAAATAACCAGTCTAAAGGCGAACTGTAATAGGAATTAATAAGCGGAAATACTGAGAACTTTACTATTAGTCCCTGGATAATTCTACCGTCTTTACCCCAAAAAGACAAAGACGAGGAAAAAGCAATTTGGGCAAACCAATAGGTTAAGCAAAGAATAATTATCGCGATCGCTAGGTATTTGATTATTTCTCCCAAATTTTTGAGTTTCGTAAAAATTATAATTATGAAAGAAACTACAAATACAACTAAAACTTGTTTAGAGTCAGAGAAGCTAATATCGGCAGCAAAAATAACACCTACTAATATTCGTAGCCATAACGCTAACTTAGGATAAGTCATCACAAAGAATACAGCCACAGCTAAAGCGATCGCTCCACCAACATGATGACCTGCTCCTTGTCCAGTAAACACACCCTGGACATCATCGGGATCGGGAGAGCGAACAATAAAAAATTGGTAATAAATAATAATAATGTGAATGGCGCTAAAAATCATCAGCCATGTTTTAAATTGCTCGTTACTTGCTTGAGAGATAGGGCTGCTGGTCATTAACATTAACAGCAAAAATGGCTCGGCAAGCAGCAAGAAACTTAAAATTATATTCAGATAACCAGCATTATTAACAAGGGCGCTGGCAGTAATAGTTGTAAATAGAATAAATAGCCCGACCAAAAATTGCTTCGAGGTCGAAGTTGCAATTTTAGGGACGATCGAGCCAGCAAGTATTAATGCAAAAGGAAAGTGTAGGAAGTTAATTAATGCTGGCGCTCCCATTGCTGTCAAAATCCGGGGAAAGAAGACAACGGCTATAAATATTATTATTAAATTAGAAATCTTAATCATTGCAACTACGAATAGCTTGCTAGCTTGTTACCCAGCAAGAAGTACATTTTTAGATAAATTGCCCTAGTTATTTAGTCCGAACTGTGGCGTATATTTCCATTATTCTCCTATAGTTTTCCTTGGCGGTATACTTGGTTTCAAATTCCTTTCGAGCCTCTTGCCGCATCTGGGCGATTTCCTGGGGATGCGTTAACGCCCACTCAATTTTAATTGCTAGGTCTTCAGAGTCGCCAGGACGAAAGTGTAAACCATTGCGGTTAGATGCTACTAATTCAGAAATCGCACCTACTTGAGAAGCAATAACTGGAGTTCCTTTAGCAAAAGCTTCAATTGCTACTCGTCCAAAAGTTTCATAGCCGATAGTAGGAAACACTAAAAACATGGCATTGCCGATCAGTTCGTAGACTTCCGGCAAAGACTTTCGTCCCAGCCACTCTATACCTCGATCTAAACTTACTGCTTCAGCCACCTGTGCTGCTAGGGGTCCTTCGCCAACAATTTTGAGCGGAACTTTTTTGCCTAATTTTTGCCATGCTGACAGTAAAGTGCTTATCCCTTTTTCTGGCGATAAGCGCCCGACATAAAGAGCATAACCTCCTTGACCTTCGCCAATGGTGGGATCTGGATAAACAAAATTAGGTTTAACGGCAATCTTGTCTTGAGGAAAACCTGCTTGAACAAACTTATCGCGGGCAAACTCGCTAAGGGTAATATATTTATCTACCATTTGACTCCAAGTAGGTAGAATGCGGTGGGTTGTCAGCATCGTTGCGAGGACACCACTAGCGGCGCGGCTACCTCGGTAGCAAGAATGCAGCACCGCCGGCCAAGGCACAAACTTACCCAAACAGTCCTCACAAACGCGATCGTCGCGGAAAAAGAAGCCGTTGGGACAAAGCAGGCGGTAGTTACGGAGAGTTTGAATCACAGGCACGCCTTCCGCCTTGGCCGCATAGTGGACTGAAGGCGAAATCAAGGGGAAAAAATTCTGGACGTGGACTAAATCGTAAGCGTGTTCTTTAAGCCGATGTTTCAACGTATTGTAAGCTTCGGTAGACCAGACTGTTTTGATTGCCGTAGAAATTGCCCCTAAATCGGCTACGCGATCGTTATTTTCCTCATAAGTCTCAACCACATGACCCCTTTGCTGTAAAAGCTTTTCCTCAGCTTCACGGGATTCATCTTCGCCACCACGAATCTGATAGCGATTATGTACGCTTAAAATACGCATTTTCTTCAATCCCCTGTTAAAACCGATTTTACTTTTACCTACACCAAAGCCAAACCGAAATTAAGTAGGCACTTGAACTTTATCTAAATTGAACACATCTTCATAAATGTTAAGTAAAAACTGTCCCTTGGCTTCCCAACCATAAGCTTCAGCTATGCGCTTTTGACCTGCTTCTCCCATCTCGACCCGCAAATCCGCATCTTGAGCTAAACGAGTCATCGCCTCAGCTAAGTCTTGTACTACTTGCTCCGGTGTATGAGCGGGAACTTTGAAGCCAGTTTCTGCTGTAACTTGAATCGCCGGTCCACCCAGATCCAAGCAGATTACTGGACGACCGGCGGCCATCGCTTCTAAAGAAACCCATCCTCCAGAATCGTGCAAGCTGGGATGAACTAAAGCTATACACTCTCCCAACCTTTGCAAGGTGCGATCGCGAGGTAACTTACCCCAGAACTTAACTTGCTCAGTAATACCTAATTCTGCGGCAAGCTCTTGAAGTTGCTTTGCTTCCGGGCCATCACCAATCACCCAATACTCAGCATCCGGTAAATTAGCCTTTGCAAAAGCTCTTATCCCTAAATGAAAGCCTTTCCAGTGTAAAAGTCTGCCGATGGAAAGGAAACGAGGTTTTTGGCAGGCAACAGGTAGTTGCCTTAGGCAATTGAAATCAGCTTCTGGTAAACTTGCTACCTCACATAGTTCTACTCGTTTGCAACCCAAAGCGGATAAACGTTTGGCTGTATCTTTAGTAGCTGCTAGAGCGACAATACTCCGCCGAGCAGTAATGTTTACAAGGGGATCGCGCTCTCCCACCCACCTTGCAATGTCTCGCAAAGTTTCGTAAGTTTTCCCGCGTAGACCAAAATCTTGCCAAAACGCTTTTGGTGCAGATTCTCCGCCTCCTACTGGGCCCCAAATAAAAGGCACTGGCAGCAGCGCCAAAAAACTTGGCCCCCAATATTTTACATAGGTTACGTGGTGGCTTAGGTCAAAGCCAACTTCAGATTGAAGCTTGCGAGCTAATCCGTAGGCTCCAAGCTGCCAGAGATAGTAGTGCAACTGTACCCCTTTTTGTTCTCGCTTCCACCATTGCACCCAACGAGGTAGGTCATAATACACAAAGTGGAGTTGAGCAATTGGATTGATAGCTAACTCTGCTTCAATAAATGGGCGATTGTCATTCCTGGTGATTGCCCATACTTGATGCTGTTTGACTAATTCCCGAATTGTGTGCCATCCGATACCTGGATCGGAACCATTGCCAGGTCTACAAGCATAAGTTGAGATCAGCACCTTTAAGGGCTTTGTTTGCTCATGAACTTGAATAACTTGCATTTTTAAGATTACCTCTGGTAGGACTGTTGCTTTAAGCGAATTTAGATACTTATGCTTTTTGAGCGATTAATTTCTCATATTCCATTGCGATCGCATTAGCTGTTGCTTCCCATGTGAAAAGTTTTGCTCTATCTAATCCTTTTTCTCTCAAAGATTGACGGTAATTAGAGTCTTGATAAAGATGCTCTATGGCGGCTACCATTGCTGGGACATCTGTTGGCGGTGTCAACACTCCCGCGTCTTTCACGACTTCTGGTAAGGAGGTGACATTTGCGGCGATAACTGGCGTACCACAAGCCATTGCTTCAATGACAGTCATGCCAAAACCTTCATAATGGGAAGGCAATAACAGCACGTCCGCAGCATTATATATTTCAACTAAAGTTTGTTTGTCTGGCTTGCCTAAATAACTGACTGATGTGTCTAAAGCTTGAGTTTGAATGAAGGTTTTTTGTTCTTCAGTAAAATCTGCCCCTACTTTCCATAAATGAATAGATAACCCTTGAATTTTTAAAGCAGCCAGCAGTTTTAAAATAGTAGAAACATTCTTGCGTGGATGATTAGAGCCGACGTGCAGCAAGCACATGGTTTCTGCCGAAATATGGTGTTGAGAGCGAAAAAGTGCTGTTTTGTCTGCTGTCAAAGGATGAAATAAAGACTCCACCGCATCCGGCATAATTGCGATTTGTTCTTTTTTTATATGCAGTTGTTGAACTATATCTTTTGCGGTGTGAGCAGAGACAGCGACAATGCGATCGGCTTTTTTTAAACCTTGGACTGCATATTTCCAAACTGCCATACTAATAGCAGGAATACGGGCTTGGTTGTCAATATTTTCCGAGTTAACAAGGTTAATTAAATCGTGACAAGTTACTACTGTAGGTTGATTAGTTTTTTTTAACCAATAAATCAAATGACCGTCGCTATGGTCGATGACATGAAATAAGTCTGCTTTTTTTTGCTTGAGAGTTAGAGGGTAGCGCCAATAACGTTCGTAGTATTTTCCCAATCCCGCTAACCAAGGACTATTTTTTTGCTTTTGCCGATCGCTCTTTGGTGCTAGTTCAATAATTTCCCACTCTGGCCTTGCCGCCTTAAGTCCTGCAACTAAACCATCGGCATAAACATCCATGCTGAAAGAATCTCCTACAGCCCTACGCAAAATTGCTACGCGCATTATTGTTGCCTCTGAGAATTCTTCTGCTCTATGGCTTTGCGCCATAATTCAAGCGATCGCTCGGCAATACGCTGGTGAGTATAATTTTGTTTAGCTCTAGTTAGGCTGTCTTGTTCTAATTGTTGTCGCCAAGGGCGATCGCAAATCATCCGCTCTAAAATAGCTGCTAGTTGCCCAGCGTCTCCTTCGCTAAACACTAAGTCCGCTCGTCCAATCACGTTGGGAATTTCGCCGCAACTAGAACCAATAGCAGGTATGCCCATAGCCATAGCTTCAATTAGTACGTGACCAAACTGCTCTTTCCAGTCTGGTACGCTGCGCGACGGCAGAACTAAGACATCAAATTTGCTCATTTCTTCTGGTACTTGGTCGTGGCGAACGCCGCCTCTCCAAATCATTAAGTCAGCTACATTTTGCTTTTGCGCTGCTTGACGCAGGACTTCCTCATCCGGCCCTGACCCACACAGTACAACTTGGCACTCTAACGCGCGATCGCGCAATTGACTTACGGCGGCTATCAGTACGTCAATGCCTTTTTGGTGTGCTAGTCTGCCGACAAAGCCAACGATCAACGGGCGATCACTGTTTGGCGGGCGCAGCCCTGGATGAAATAAAGCTGTATCTACTCCCATTTGGGGCATTATTTCAATTAGGCCAGTATAACCCCACTGGCGCAATAGTTTCTCTCCATCTTGGTTGCCAGCAATAATTAGTTGGGCGGTATTCAAGACAAACTGACGCAGCCAGTTACGAACTTTGGATAACTGTCGATCTCTATTTTCCCAACAAAAAAGCACTAAAGGTTTATTTGTAAACTTAGCCCAAAGAGCAAATTCCCAAGCGGCTAAAGAGAAAACTTCTTGCTCAACTTGAATAATATCAGGACAAAAATCTGCGATCGCTTGTTGAATTACCCAAGGTGGATAAAAGTACGCGCCAACTTTGCCTTCAAACCATACTTTTGCTTGATATATCTGAATGTTGGGATAGGGTTTTTCAACTTCAAACCGCTTTCCCCAAGCTAAGGCTTGCCACTTTGCCGGGACGAGTAAACCAACAATTGCTTGTCCTGTGGCGGCGATCGCATTTAATTTTCCTTGGTTTACGCCCACCACATAAGTATGGCTAATAAAAAGTACGCGCAAGCAGGAATTAGTTGGGCTGCTTGTTTGAGGCTCGTCTTGACGGATATTAGTGCTATTCATATCGCTTTCCTTTTTGCGTCTTCAATGCCTTTGAGTATTGCCATTGCAGTTTGCTCCCAAGAAAACAATCTTGCTACTCGTTCTCGACCAGCTAAACCCATTGCAAAGGTCTTTTGTGGGTCTTGCAGGGCGGCGAGGGTTGCCCCGGCCAGTAAATCTACCCGATCGAGCGGTACTAACCAACCTGTAACATCTTTCTCAACTATTTCTGGCACAGAACCAACATCGTAGGAAATCACAGGTAGTCCTGCTGCTTGGGCTTCGGCGATCGCTCTGCCAAAGGACTCCGCGTGAGAAGGCAAGATTGCGAGATCCGCCCCTGCTAATTGTCCGGCTAGGGCTATGGAGTCCAAACGTCCTAGTAAAATAACTTTGTCTTCAATACCGCGATCGCGGGCTGCTTTTTTCACTAATTCTTCATTACCCCAACCTGCGATTTTTAGCGTCCATTGATGTTGACCTTGGGCGGCTAAAGATCCCAATGCTTCAATGACATCAAAAACTCCTTTTAAAGGAGCTAACGAGCCATAGAAAATTAGCTGCGATACCTCTCCTCTATAGGTTCGTTCTACTTTGCCAAATATCGTATCTATCCCGCGATGGATAGTTTTTATCCGCTCTGGTGCTATTTGAAATAAAGTTATTAATTCAGTGCGCGTAAAATTTGACGATACAAATACCACGTCCGCAGATTTCAATGGTCGCCAGCGAAACCAGGCATCTGTTAAGGCTTTAACGAACCGCAGTTTTGTGTCTCTATTCATCCAAGTCTCGTAAGATGGAGAGGAGGCGATCATGCCAAATACGATGTTTTTTGACTTGAGAAGTTTGGGCAGGAAAGCTGCCTCATAATCCCAACTTAGGACTGCATCTATCTGTTTTTGGGCAATTATCTTTTGTAAGCTTTTTGCTACTCCTATACCGTTGAGCAAGTAATGTAGGCGGCTGGGTAGAACTGCTGCAACTTGAACTGCACTTGCTTTTTGTTCTAATGTTGGGTTTGTTGATACAGGGACGAGGAGAACATCAACACCTAGGTTTTGTAGATGTTGAGCGATTTGCAGGCAACTTAAGGTTCCACCACCTGGACTGCTTAAGGAATGTTGATGGGTGATAATAATGCACTTGCTCATTAATTTTTAACCGCTATAATCATGCCACCCTCAGCTAAACTAACTAATTTTTAATTTTCTCAGAATATTTCCTATTGACATTAATTATGCCATCACGTTGATTAGTTAATAAGTTTGCGACTATACAATAATTGATAGCTTTATATAGGGGTAACTAATTTAAACAATTGCTATAGTTTATCCTTTAGCTTGATTAATCTTCTTCAAATAGTGATAGCAGGCTCTGGCATAAATTTCTAGTTTTTCC
>QQTW01004734.1_pt1 | contig 10235 bp, 8 predicted proteins | sample 1904831 | NCBI WGS metagenome assembly QQTW01 (sample SAMN09435610, study PRJNA476489) | Subsurface metagenome, whole genome shotgun sequencing project.
ATCCTTACTTCGGTGATTTAAATACGAAGCAACGGATTCCTTCAACCCACGAAACGTTCCTATGGAACGAAAGCAAAAGCGCCTCATTAAAACTTCTCCTCCGCACCTAAACTAAACAGCGCAAAATCATACTTCACCGGGTCGGCGGCATCAAAGCGGCGCAACTGCTCCGTTAGTTCAAGCGCCGTCAGCCAATCGGTTTGTTTGCGGGTAATGAGGCCAAACTGCCGCGCCACACGGGCCACATGTACATCCACCGGGCAGATTAAATTGGCGGGAGAGAGACCTTTCCAAATGCCGAAGTCAACACCGGCGTCATCATATCTAACCATCCATCGCAAAAACATGCACAGGCGTTTGCAGGTAGAGCCGCGGGCCGGTGTGGCAATGTGTTTCTTGGTTCGCGGCGGCGCATCTTCCAAGGAAAAAAAGTAGTTGTGAAAACCTATCAGCGCTTCTTCCACCACTTGCGCTGAACCACTTATCCATTGCGTAAAAGCTTTCTCCAATGAATTGTGTAGCGAGTAATGATGCTTCAGAAAAAGAATGAAATAGAGTAAGTCGGTGGTGTTGAAGGTGCGGTGCTTAAAAAGCAGCAAGCGTTGTAGCTCTCGTTCCGAATGGCCAGTGATAAAGCCGTGCGGCGTATCATCCATCAGCGCCATCAACTCGGTTGTTTTGTTGATAATGGTCGTTCGATTGCCCCAGGCGAAGACGGAAGCGAAGAAGGCGGCAATTTCAACGTCTTGCTTTTTTGCAAAACGGTGCGGCACAGAGATAGGGTCGGCAGCGATGAAGCCGGGGCGGTTGTACTCCGCTACTTTTCGGTCAAGGAAATTTTTCAGCTTTTCGTTCATTGCGCCTCACCCCCGGCCCCTCTCCAACAAGTTGTAGAGGGGTGTAGGTCGTTTGTATTTACGGTTTTTACAATGTCAGGCAAGACTCATTTACGAAACCAATATCACGGCTGGCTATCGAAAAGACTATTCAAAGCATCGGAGTCTGACTCCCCTCTACAGCACCGCTGGAGAGGGGCCGGGGGTGAGGTACTACACCCCGAATTGCCGTAGATGATGGTTCACATGTTTGTACCCCGCCAGGCCCCATTGCTTCGTATTTAAATCACCGAAGTAAGGATGCGGTAATTCAATCGGCTTATCATGTGCGGGAAAGCGTTGGAGCAGTTCTATAAAACGCTGTTTCTCTCCGGCGAAGGCAGTTGCATCAATCTGTCCTTTGGTATCGTTGCGTTTGGGTGTGCGGGCATTTTTAGGAAAGTTGGGCAGGCAGTACAGCACCAGCCAACGACCAACCAATTGCTTCAATTTCGTCCCCTTCTTCACCGATGGATTGTTGAGCAGCTGTTCATTCACCCGGTTGCAGTGGTGCAACATTTCGGTGGCATTCATCACTCCCCATTGCGGTTGAGTTTGGGGCTGTACCTGCTGCACACGCTGAACCAGTTTTTCAATGCAGGCGCTATCCAAAAGATTCTTTTTCATAATGCGGCGCTTATGCCGAAAGGTACGGGGCTAAGGCGCCAGCCGCCGCATGATGGCCATGCCCAACGCATCGGTAACATTATTTGTATTGAAGCGGTTGACCACTACAACCACCGCTTGCTCCGTGCCTTTAACAAAGGCCGCAAAGGTGGAGAAGCCGTAGGTGCCTCCGTTGTGCCAGTAAATGGTTGGTTTGTCCTTGCGTTCGAGTGTATGCCAGCCGCGGGCCACTTGCATGTTGGGCGAGAGGCGTACCGTGGGTTGAAGGAATCCGTTGATGAACACCTCTGCATTTCTGCTGCGCGGTTGACTCATGTATTCAAGATAGGAGAGAAGTTCGGCGGCCGTTAGTTGCAGGCTGCCCGCGCCGGCTAACGCATCCCACATCCAGTAAGGCGTTTCCTTTCCGTTCATGTAGCCTTGGCTTCTTGTGTACAGCGTGGCGCCGTTGGAAGCCTTCATTGCAAACGGCAAAAAGATGTATTCGTTCAGCAACACTTCATGCTTCTTACTGCTGATGCACTGCGCCAACACACCCGCCAGCCCTGCACCCAGGTTGGAGTAATTGCTTTTGCCGTCAGGCTGTGGCGTTGCGGTTTTGAGATACGAAAAGAGATTGGCGGTGGTGTAATCCGCATATGGCTGTTGCGGGTTTGCGGGCTGCATGTTTGTTGGCAGCCGCGGCAGGCCAGATGTATGATTCAATAAGGAAAGAAACGTGATGGGTGCAAGCGCTTTATTCGCTCTTACCGAATCGGGCAAGTAGGGAAGGATGGACGAACTATCGGCGATGCCTTTCTCTTTCAGCACCGCTTCAACAATATAAGCCGTGAATGTTTTGGTGATGCTGCCCGCTTCAAAGACGGTCGTTGAATTAAACTTCTTTCCTTCATCGGGCACGGCATAACCAAAGTTGAAATATTGACGTTGGCCGCCGTTCATCACGCCAATGAACAAGCCCGGTAAGTTGGCTGCTTTATGCAAGCTGTCGCCTTTGTGTTGAATGAAGCGAACAAGGCTGTCAGGCAACGGTTGCTGGGCCTTTGCTTCAGCAAGTAATACCAGTAATAAACAAAAAAGAATTGCTCTAAATAACATACGCTAAATGATTGGGATTCGTTGGCATCTTCTTGCGCTTCGGCCATGCCAGGAGCAAGGGACTACAAGACATTTCTCAACCAATCGCCTGTCCTAAATCCCCAATCAAATCTTCCGCATCCTCCACACCAACACTCAAGCGAATGAGTGAATCGCTCAAACCATTCCTGATGCGTTCCTCCCGCGGTATGGATGCATGCGTCATGCTTGCCGGGTGGTTAATGAGCGACTCCACTCCACCTAAGCTTTCGGCAAGAGCAAAGAGTTTAGTGGAGGACAATACCCGCTTGGCTTCGTCCACACTGTCATTCTTCAACTCAAAGCTGATCATGCCGCCAAAGTCACGCATTTGAGCCTTGGCTACTCCATGGTTCGGGTGGTCTTCAAAACCCGGCCAGTACACTTTGCCCACTTTGAAATTGCTGCGCAACCACTCCGCCACCTTACGGCCGTTCTCGCTATGGCGCTGCATACGCAGATGCAAAGTTTTAATGCCGCGCAGCACCAAAAAGCAATCCATCGGTCCGGGTACGGCGCCGCAACTTTTTTGGATGAAGTATAAGTCGTCGCGTAGCTTTTGGTCGTTCATCATCAGTGCCCCTTGAATCACATCGCTATGTCCGCCCAGGTATTTGGTGGCGGAGTGCATCACAATATCGGCGCCTAAATTGAGCGGGTTTTGTAGGTACGGCGAGGCGAAGGTGTTGTCCACACAAAGCATCACCCCCTTGCCTTTGGCCAGTGAAGCCAGGCCTTCGATGTCGCAGATGTTCATCAGCGGGTTGGTGGGTGTTTCTGCCCAGATGAGTTTCGTCTTTTCATTCATTGCCGCCCGCACATTGGCCGTATCCTGCATATCTACATAATGGAACTTGATGCCGAAGCGCTGGAACACTTTGCTGAACAAGCGGTACGTGCCGCCATACATATCATTACCGCAAATCACTTCATCACCGGGGTTCAACAGCTTAATCACCGCATCGGTAGCAGCCACGCCACTGCCGAAGGCAAGGCCAAATTTGCCGTTTTCGATTTCGGCATACGCTTTTTCCAACGCAGTCCTTGTGGGGTTTTGGCTGCGGGCATATTCATAGCCTTTATTATCACCAGGCGCTGCCTGCACATAAGTACTGGTTTGGTAAATGGGCGTCATGATGGCGCCTGTGCTTGGGTCGGGCTCCGCGCCGGCATGTATAAATCTGGTTCCTGTTTTCATGTAAAAAGTTATAGCGGCGAAGGTAGGAAACCCCTGCCCCTAAAGGGATTCTGGTAACCTCACCTACTAATAGTCTTTTCGGGTGGCAGGCGGATGTTTGATTCATTAAATAGCCAAACCAATCAGTGTGGTAAAAATCATTGAAGCTATCCCTTACTGCCAACTGCATACTGGCAACTGCCTACTCTCTTATTTCATTAGCCTTAATTAACATCGCCCGCCCCATCGGCGGTATTCTTTTTTTGAACCTTTGCCAACTCCCAATAATGACACGCCCATGTTTAAACGAGTTCTGGCCCTTGTGTTGGCAATCGCGGCTGTACACAGCCTTCATGCGCAATACAGCATCAGCGGCACGGTGAAAGACCAGCAAACACAATCCCGGTTAGGCGGTGCCAGCGTGCGGTTAACCAGTGCTACTGATTCGCTGTTGAGGCGCAACGTGTTGAGCGATTCCGCCGGCCGGTTCGCTTTTCGCAACCTGCCGGCCGATTCTTTTCGGCTCACCATCTCTTTTGTTGGCTATGGCGATGTAGCGCAAGGCGTAAGGGTAGATACAACTAACATTCAATCGGATTCAACAGGCAGTGGAGGTATTTCTGTTGATGTTGCCTTAGCGCCGGGTTCATCTAGCAATCTGGCTACCGTTGTTATTTCCACCTCTATTGCCCCGGCCACGCAAAAGGCCGATACGCTACAAATAAATGCCAGCCAATACAAGGTGAATCCCGATGCCAGCACAGAAGACCTGGTGAAGAAGATGCCGGGCATCACCATCGAAAACGGTGTGGTGAAAGCCCAAGGCGAAAACGTACAAAAGGTGACGATAGACGGCCGCGAATTGTTTGGCGATGATGCGACGGCAGCCTTAAGAAACCTGCCTGCCGAAGTGGTGGATAAAATTCAGGTGTTTGACCGCTTGAGCGACCAGGCACAATTTTCCGGGGTAGATGACGGCAACACCACAAAAGGCATCAACATTGTAACCAAGGCCAGTATGCGCAACGGCCAGTTTGGCCGGGTATATGCCGGCTACGGTACCGAAGGCCGCTATTCTGCAGGTGGCAATACCACATTCCTGAAAGAGAATCGCCGCATCTCTATTGTAGGCAACTTCAACAACATCAACCAACAGAATTTTTCGCAGCAGGATTTGCTGGGCGTAACGTCCAGCACGGGTAACCGCGGTGGCAATCGTGGTGGAGGCGGACGAGGCGGAGGCAACTTTGGAGGCGGTAGTAATTTTTCAGTGGGTCAGCAGAACGGCATCAATACTACCAATGCTTTTGGGGTGAACTATTCGGATTTGTGGGGTAAAGACCTGACCGTTACCGGCAGCTACTTTTTCAACAACACGCAAAACATTACGCAGCAGTTAGGCAACCTGCAATATGTAAACCCGCAGGTGAGTGGAATTGACCGGATTTCCGATACTACGAATTCCAGTAGCACCAACAATAACCATCGTGTAAACATGCGCTTTGAATGGCGCATTGACTCGAACAACCAGCTCACCATCGCTCCCAACCTCTCTTTCCAAAGCAATGAGCAATACCGCCGCCGCGGTAGCCTGACACAATACCCGGCCGGTTTAAAGCTTCGGCAACTGTTCAACGAAAACATTACCAATAGCAACCGGTCCGGCAACAACTTAAACAACAGCATTTTTTTCCGCCACGCCTTCGCCAAACGCGGACGCAGTTTCTCCATTAACCTCAACACATCGTACAACAAACGCGAAGGCGAGTCGTATGTGAACGCTTACACCGAAACGCTCACCGATGTGTTAGATGATACCACCTCCAACCGCTTTACCGACCAATACAATGATGGACTTAACCTCTCTGCCAACCTCAACTATTCCGAACCTCTGGGGCGCAACTCGCAGTTGCAGCTAAGCTATAGCCCAAGTGTATCAAAAAGCAAGAGTAACCAGGAAGCTTTGGGTTTGGCAACCGATGGCAAGTATTCCATTTTTCTTGATGATTTTTCAAATGTGTTTGAAAACCGCACTACCGCCCAAAACGCCGGCCTATCCTATCGTTGGGGAGATCGTAACCGGCAGGTTTCGTTTGGCGTAAATTATCAGAATACAAACCTTAAGAGCGACCGCATTTTACCCATTGCCGCTTCGGTTGACCAAAGCTTTTCCAACGTGCTGCCCAACGTGCAAATAAGGTACAAGCTAAGTCCCCGCAGCTCCTTCCGGTTCAACTACCGCACCAATGTAAACCAGCCTTCGGTAACGCAATTGCAGGATGTGCTGGACCCGACTAATGAGCCTTCGTACAGCATCGGCAATCCTTTGCTTGACCCACAGTACAGCCATCAGCTAAGCACTCAATACACCTATACCAATACGGGCAAGGGCATCGTGATAGTGGGTAATGTTTTTTACCAGGCGGCGAATAATTACATCGCTACGGCATCGTACAATTCTACGGCCCGCGACACGGTTATCAATGGCGTTCGGTTGGATACAGGTTATCGCCTATCGAAGTATGTGAACCTAAATGGTTACAACTCGCTTCGTTCATTCTTTACGCTGGCGGTGCCACTGAAGTTCATCAAAAGCAATCTCAATTTCAACGGTGGCATCAGCCTCTCCCGCTTGCCGGGCATGACCAATTACGTGATGAACGAAACACAGAACATTACCTACACCGCCGGCGCAGTAATTGGCAGCAACGTGAGCCAGTATGTGGACTTTACGGTGTCGTACTCGGCCAACTTCAACAACATCACTAGCAGTATTGCAACCACCGACCCATCGAGTTATTTCCAACATGCAGCCGGTGTGCAACTCAACTTGTTGAGCAAGCAGGGATGGTTTTTTCAAAATGATCTTACCAACCAATACTACAATGGCTTGAGCGAAAGCTTCAACCAGGTGTACACACTTTGGAACATGAGCATTGGCCGCAAGTTTTTAAAAGGCCAAAAGGGCGAATTGAAGGTGGGGGTATTTGATCTGCTGAAGCAAAACCAAAGCATTGCCCGCACGGTAACGGCGGAGCGAATTGAAGATGAGCAAAACGTTGTGCTGCAGCAATACTTCATGGCCACGTTCAGCTACAACCTGCGCAACTTTGGTACGGCCGCGGCACGCCGGGCTAATAGGGGTGAAGGCGATGGAAGACGGGATTCTGGACCACCAAGGTTTTAGCCGTGGATTATTAGGAGTAGATAAGAGATTGTCAGGATTTCTTTTCCGGCAATTCCAGTATAACACGCTCAATCCTTTCCTTCAACGTTTCATAACTGGTATAGCCCTGCGCCAACAGGTAAAACTTTCCTTCAGTTACCTGTAGCAATACTGTTGGGTAACCGGTGACTTGCAGTTGCTTCACCAAGGCAAACTCATAGTAAGCTTTCTCTTTGTACTCTTCGCTTTTCAGCTTGGTGTAAAACTCTTCTTCAGGAATAGTGTACTTGGGTAAAAGATGACGGTAAGCCTCTTTGTCGGTCAGGTCGCGGCCTTCATAGTTCAAGGCGTATTGCAGGTCCGATGCCATCTGCACAGCGCCATCAGGCTGGTATTCTTTGAGGATGCACAACGCAATAGCCGGCATCTCGGAGGATGGATACCAATCCGTTTTATCGGGGTTGAATACATGCCACAAAAAGTCTTCGCCAAATTTTATTCCGGTTAATTCTTCCACTCGTTCATAAGCACCTTGGATGTACCTGGCGGTGCTACCAAAATGCTTTGGTGTTTCGGGGAGTACCATGCCACCGGAAAGCACTTCAAACTCAAAGCGGTCTTTATATTCTTCTTCAACGCGGGTAATGACGGGGCTAAAGCCGTAGCACCAGCCGCAGTAGGCATCGTAGCAGTAGATGAGGAGGGGTTTTTGCATCAAGGATTGTTGGTTCGGAGAAGCGAAGGCATCTGCGGCAAGAAGTTTTCAATTACCTCCCAAACCACATTCCAGTTCACGCCAAAGTATTGATGTATAAGAAGATTGCGAAAAGCCTTCATCTTTCGCCATTCGACTTCCGGGAAGTTTGCCTGACCAGTTTCTGACAACCTGCCGGAAGCCTCGCCAATGATTTCAAAATTGTGCACAACCGCATCTCTTGTTTTTTCATCATCGAGAAAACTATTGAACGCGAAGCCTTCGGTATAGCGGAGAACCTTTTCACCCGCCTCGATAATATCCTGTATCAGCAGATTGTCATCACGCATAAACCAAGTCAGGTTTGATGGCTTCAAAATATTTCGATTTGATACCCTCTTTCGTTACCACTTGCACCTTTTTGCCATCGAATAAATCTTCCAACCGAAAAACGCATCCGAAAAAATTATCCGCGTTAACCGAAGCGAAATCAACCAATAGGTCAATGTCGCTGCTTAACATCTGTTCTTCACGGCTGTAGGAACCAAACAAAGCAAGTGATGATAGTCCGTATTTGTTCTCCAACTCCGGCTTTACCATTTTCAATGCTGAAAGAATATCCGCTTTGTTCATACGTTTTGAATTGATTACCGTTCTGATTATATCTCAAATACAAAGTAGCATGTCTTTGAGTCAGCCCATCTTCAAATTTCCAAATCCTATAACAGGCAAATCACTAATGTGCCGCCAACCAGTTCTCCCCCTCACCCACTTCCGCTAAAATGGGTATTCCATTCGGCAGCTCCATCGCCGATTGCATGCAATCCAGTATCACCGGCTTCACTTTTTCGGCTTCGCTTTTTGGTACGTCAAATACCAGTTCATCGTGCACTTGCAAAATCATCTTTCCCGCAAAGCCGTGCTTTTTAAACGCGTGATGAATCTTTACCATCGCCAGCTTAATCATATCGGCAGCCGTGCCTTGAATGGGTGAGTTAATGGCGTTACGTTCCGCATAGCCGCGAACGGTAAAGTTGCCAGAGTTGATGTCGCGGAGCCAGCGCTTGCGGCCCAACACCGTTTGTACATAACCATGCTCTCGGGCAAAGTTTATCATCTCGTCCATGTACCGGGTGATGCCACTAAACTCTTTCTTGTACGCATCAATAATGTCCTTGGCTTCAGCGCGGGGGATGTTCAGGTTCTCCGCCAAACCAAAAGAGCTTTGCCCGTAAATGATGCCGAAATTGACGCTCTTGCTTTTGTAGCGCATCTCCTTCGTCACTTCGCTTTCCGGCACTTTAAACACCTTGGAGGCGGTGGCAATGTGTACATCCTTGTTTTGACGGAACGCATCGCACATGATTTCATCCGCACTCAAGGCTGCCACAATGCGCAGCTCAATCTGCGAGTAGTCGGCGGAAATGAGCACATGGTCTTTATCGCGGGGGATGAATGCTTTGCGGATCTCCCGTCCGCGTTCGGTGCGGATGGGAATGTTTTGCAGGTTGGGATTGTTGCTGCTCAACCGGCCTGTTACCGCCACCGATTGCGCATAGTTGGTATGCACCCGGCCGGTTTTGGGATTGATAAGCAGCGGCAGCGAATCCACATAGGTTGACTTCAACTTGGTGTATTCGCGGTAAGCCATGATGCCATCGGCGATGGGATGTTTTTTAGCCATCTTCACCAATACATCTTCGCCGGTGGCGTACTGGCCGGTCTTGGTTTTTTTGGCATTCGGATCGAGCTGCAACCTTTCAAACAACACCTCGCCCAATTGTTTTGGCGACCCAATGTTGAACCGGAAGCCTGCCAGTTCATACACCCTCTCTTCATGCGCAATCGCTTCGCGTTCTAACACTTTGGAGTACTCGTTCAAAAAGTCCATATCCACTTTTACGCCTTCGTACTCCATATCCACTAAAACTGGCGCCAGCGGATTGTCCACTTCATCAAACACCTTGCGCACATCCAGCTTGTCCATGGCCGGTTCGAACAAGCTTTTGAATTGCAGGGTGATGTCAGCATCTTCCACCGCATATTCCTTCACCCTTTCCAGGTCCACGTCTTTCATCGTCAGTTGACCTTTGCCTTTTTTGCCAATGAGTTCTTCAATGTGAACGGGCTCGTAGTTCAGGAACTTGGCGCTTAGCCAATCCATGTTGCTCTTGCCGTCGGGTTCAATCAGGAAGTGCGCCAGCATGGTATCAAACAATTTGCCTTTTATCTCAAAGCCATACCACTTCAGCATCAACAAATCATACTTGGTGTTATGGCCAATCCAGGCTTTGCTTTCATCGGCAAAGAGCGAAGAGAAGCGTTCGAGGGTTGACTTTGTTTGTTCGTCGTTATCAGGGTTCATGGGCACATACCAACCCTTGCGAGGCTCCACACTGAAACTCATTCCAACTAAACGGGCGATGTTGGCGTCAATGCCGGTGGTTTCGGTATCGAAAGAAATTTCCGCTGCTTTTTTAAGTGCCGATAAAAGGGTTTTGAATTCGCCTTCGCTTTCTACGAGGTCGTATTCGTGTTCAACGTCTTTAATCGTCTTCAACCCACCTTCTGTGTTTACCG
>QQTW01004735.1_pt1 | contig 10233 bp, 5 predicted proteins | sample 1904831 | NCBI WGS metagenome assembly QQTW01 (sample SAMN09435610, study PRJNA476489) | Subsurface metagenome, whole genome shotgun sequencing project.
ATCAGAGCCAGCAAAATCGTCGAAAACAGTCTGTTCAGATCGAGCTGGTCCAGGGTGATCGTCATCCGCACTCACTGAGATGGGAGAGGTGGGCTCATGCTTTGCGCTGAGCTCCGAGTCCGTCACCTGAGCAGTACCATCGTACAGCCGCCTCCGCTTGACAGCTTTGGTCTGCAGATCTGATGTTGGAAGAGGATTCCTGGCGACCTCAGCAAGCATGTCTTGATATATCGCGGGGATATCATCCTGTTCTTTTGCTGTTCGTCTGGTTGATGGTCGAGATGTGGATTTGAAGGTCGAAGCCGAAGCTGACCGCCGCCGTGAAGATATTGATGAACCACTTCACCTTGATCTCGAGAAAACACCAGGCCTAGAGTTTTCCTCACCCGAACATCGACGCAAGCCTGCCACTTTGGTGGAAAGGAAACTACGTCTTGAAGTGCACAAGTGGCATGTTCTTTGTTTGCTGGCTCATCTACAGCGACGGAATTACTGGTGTGACGATGAAAAGGTGCAGGCTATCCTCAAGCCTCTAATCCTGCGTAAGACGGTCAGACTGCTCCATTTAGATTCCAGTCAATCACAATATCAACGGAACCATTCTTTCAATGCAGCAATTGATGAGATTTCGAAGCTTTGGCGAAGCAAATGGACGATTACGCAGCAAGGCATGAGGAAAGCTTACTGGAAAGAGGAGCCGGATGAGCTTGATGATTTAGACGACCTGCCTGATCCGGTCGACATGGAGGACTTCAGAGACGCTGCCAAAAAAAGATCTGGCTCTCGAGATCTGGGAGCCCAGCTATTCTGCTCATTGCTGAGGGCAGTGGCTGTGGACACCAGACTTGTCTGCTCTTTGCAGCCTCTGTCTTTCTCGGGTGTAGCGAAGGGTACATCGCCGGGAAAGCCGAAACCACAATATATCATGGCTTCAAGTTTTGGACAACAATCACAGAAAGACCAGAACAAACAAAATTCCACTCCATCGAATCCCAGGTGGCGCCTCTATGGTGCGGAGCCGGAGCCATCTGCACCCACTCCTTCAAAGAGGCCAATGAAAAAGATACAAGATTCACCATACCCAATATTCTGGGCTGAGGTGTTCAATGAAGCACTTCAGAAATGGATACCGGTCGACCCACTCGTCCGCAACACTATCAACAAACCAAAGACAGGCTTCGAACCACCAGCTAATGATACGCTGAACAATATGTCCTACGTTGTTGCATTCGAAGATGATGGCTCTGCCAAAGACATCACCCGTCGTTATGTACAATTCTACAATGGCAAGACAAGGAGGAATCGTGTCGAGTCCACCAAGGGAGGAATGGAATGGTGGAAGAGGACCATGACTTTCTTCGAGAAGCCTTTCTCAGAAGACCGAGATGAGATCGAAAATGTCGAGCTGCTGGCAAGAGAGGAAGGTGAACAAATGCCAAAGAACGTGCAGGATTTCAAAAACCATCCGTATTATGCTTTGGAGCGACATCTCCGCCGCAATGAGGTCATCCATCCAAAAAAGGAGATTGGCAGAGTGAACGTGGGGCAGAGTAGAGGTGCGAAGCTGGAACCTGTCTTTCGACGGAAAGATGTGTTGATCGTGAAGACGGCCGATCAATGGTATCGACTTGGGCGAGATGTCAAAATTGGGGAGCAACCCCTAAAACGAGCTATCTCGCAAAAGAAGAGAAGTATGCCCGTTCAAGGAGAGGAGGACGACGAGGGCGAAGAAGGAGCAATGATGTACGCAGAGTCCCAGACTCAGCTATATATTCCACCAAGTGTGGTAAACGGCAAGATACCGAGGAACGCATACGGCAACTTGGATGTCTATGTACCCAGTATGATCCCAGCAGGTGCCATTCACGTCCGGCATCCGGACGCCGCCAGAGCAGCGAAGATTCTTGGTATCAATTATGTGGATGCAGTGACAGGGTTCGAATTCAAAGGTAGACAAGGCACAGCTGTTCTGAACGGCATAGTGGCAGCGGCAGAATATCGTGAAACTCTCACTGAAGTGATAGAGGCAATCGCTTACGAGCGAGCGGTGGCAAATACTGAGAAGAGAAGCGTAGCGGCACTTCAGATGTGGAAGAGATTCCTGACTGCTTTGAGGATCCGAGAGAGAGTTCACACCAAGTACGCCGAAGCGGGAAGCGAGGTCGAAGGCAAAGGTGAAAGGGAAGGTGAAGATGAAGACAGCGATATGGAGGATGAGACGTATCAAAATGACGATGAGGTCGACACAGACGAGGGTGGAGGGGGATTCTTTCCTGAGCAATCCAGAGCTTCACTCACGAATCCGCTGTCACCAGAGACTGAGCCGGAGCCTGCAGAGGGGAGAGACATTTTCGATCTTGGCCCTCCAACCGTCATTGAGATTCCCATCGTGATACACGAGTCACCACACACCCAGTCGCAGCTGCCACCTTCACCTAAATCAAAGCATCGATCCACCCCAGAAGACCCTGCCGCCGGAGGCTTCTTGCCAGACCACACCTGTTCTCCAGAGGCCAGAGGTGGAGGATTCCTGATGGATGATGATGGCGATTACCAGAGTATCGGAGTCCGAGCCAAAGCATCTCCATCCTCGAGATTCTCACCCTCATCCCCTCCTCCTAGCACACGCAATACCCACGCCTTGACCATCTCAAATAGTACGCCTAGCAACACGACCGGGATAGCAGCGCCAGAAGAGCTAGAACTCCAAGTCTCGGAACTGGAACCTCCCCCTCATTTTCCTCCACTCCCACCACAACACCCCGAAACAACACTCACCAATCCAGCAGCAGCAGCACAACCCCACGACGACGACGACCACAAAACCTCCACCGTCCCCCCCCGTCCACGACAGTCCAGACAGCCACTCAGACCAAACCTCCCTCCTGTCCCACGACCCAGAAGACGAAGACGCCGAGCCGGATTGGTTGGCGGATGTAGTGGGGGAGTCGGACTGAGAGGAAATTTCCTTGGGGGGGTATGGGAAAGGGGGGGAGAACTTTGGTTGAGAGGGAAGGGGGAGTAGTAGAGAGGAAGTCAGGTCAGGGCGTGAGCGTTCGGTGGGCAGAACGAGACACTACGACATAAGACCATGTTACATGACAGGCAACTATGTGGCACGAGTAAAGCGGCGGGATCAAGACTGCACAGCCCAAAGCAGCAAGAAGGCATCCTGGTTGCGATCCAACGAACGCGCCATCTGTTCGATCGAACCAGACAAGTCTATTTGGGGCGGGGATCAAACGACGGGTATATCTATGCGGTGTAGTTAGGTGGGATCGATTTAGATGCAGTGCCGTTGTCCTGATGGTTATTTTGGGATCAGGAGATCTGTATAAATACTTACTTACTGTTCATGGACCATATGTGACGGAGGACGTGGATGTACGACGAGCGAGTACTAGTTAGTTAGAGAGTGGAGCAGAGTGTCTCAACCCAGATAGAAGCACCTATTCATTAAAGCAGGGCACGCAAGCAGACATGGTTGTTCTGACCGAGTGCATCTCCACAGTGATGTTAATTACTGGTTATCAACGCTACTGCTATGCTTTGGCGATCTCTTTCCATGCATCAAGTCCTCACTCCAAGCACGCCGCCCATCAAGACCAGCAACAAATCCCTCCCCCTCCCCCCCTCCAAATTGGAAGCCATAGTAATGCAGACCAGCTCCGACAAATCCATCCCTGACGCCTCCTCCCTCCCAATTCCTCCCAAGCACCTTCCACCCCCACTCCCCTCCCAGGCAATCCCACCATCAAATACTCTCCCACCCGCCGCCGTTAATCTCGCCCTCGAGCTTCCTCGCCACCGTGCTCCACACATTCCCGTTCCGCATCAACCACACATCCCGCAACAGACGATCATACCGCTTCTGGCTCAGGATCAGCTGATGCCGCTGCCGCAGCCCCGGGTCGACCTCGCCGTGGCGGGTGAGGTAGGGGGCGTGGAACCAGCTGCCGTTGGACTTGGGGTCGCTGGGGTGGACGAAGGGGGAGGTTGGGGCGGAGGGGGGGAGGATGGAGGAGTGGGCGGCAGTGGCGGTGGCGGTGGCGGGGTTGTTGTTGGTGGTGGAAGAGGAGGAGGAGAGGTGGGACTGAGGTGCGGGTCGGGGGACGATGTGGAGGAGGAGGATCATGCATTTGCGGATGGAGAGGAAGATGCCGATGGGGGAGGAGCATCTAGAATTATGGAGTCAGTCTGCGGAAGGGGAGAAAGAAGGTTTCGAGGATTTGAATGACAATGGGGGGAGGGCATACTTCTCGACGTGCAGATTGGCCGGGCCAATATTATTCTCCATACAGCAAACGGCTTGACTGCAGAAGATCTCCCCGCAGAATAGGCAAAGTGCAGGGTCGGTGAGGTCTTTTCCAGTGGAGGGGCATCTTCTGCGATTAGCCTCTTCCATCAGGACGTCGAAGTATTTGGGGAGGCCTATGAGCTCGAATGGGGCTGGATGAGGTAGAGACATGTTGCGGGAGAGATCGATGATGAGGGACCCTACCGCGGGGTCTCCGAATCCTTCCGTCGAGGGACGAGGAGTGGAATTACCCCCTTCAATCCGTTTGCCATGCTGATACCGTGCGAGGGAGAGAATCCATTCGGACACCTGGTCCTTGATGGGCTGTTTTCCGGAATAAGGCTGAAAGTCGAATAATAGCTCACGTAGACTTGGGAGTCTAAGCAGTCGTGAGAGCCGTTCGAGTTCCGGTGATTCGTGGTCAGACAAAGGAGGGAAATCCACACCATGACTGACATTCAACAGGACCGTGGCTTTTCTCAGGAAGGTTAGGCTGTAGGAACGTAGCAGCATGAATAACGCTTGCCCGGAGCCTTGGACCGGTTTGCTAGGCATGTATCCGGCGTCATGTACTCTTTCGTTTATCCAATTTGTCAGGTTTGAAAGAGCATGTACTTCCGAGTCATTTGGCAAGTTTAGCTGAGGAGAATGTAGCCGTTGGTCTACTGACTTGTCCATCAGATCCGCCAAACCTCCAGGACTGTACATGTAGGCAAGGACGACTTGAATCATTTGGGCCACGTAGTAAAGATGCAAAAGATGGCGAATACTAACTTGCAGGGTCGGACCGAGGACGAAACAAGATTGAGTAAAGGCGTCGAAAACGTCCTGCAAAAGGAGAGGTCCTCGATCTCCGAGTGGGGATGCCTGAAGCATTCTGCTCTCGTCGTTTTGCAGTGCTGATGCTGATCTGACGAAGAGTTGGCTGAACAGTCGATTCTGCGCCGAGAAAAGGTTGTTCGCGGAGGATCCTTTAGGAGTGTCGCTCATATACAGGTATGAGTTGATAGTCTCTGAAAGTATGCGCAGATGTGACAGAGTCTGTGCAGATGTCTTGTTGAGGAGGGTGGCACCAGGCTCAACCGGGACGCCACGTTGCGCAATTTCGACTGCTGAGATCGAAGAGCCTACCAAAGAAAGTAGGACGTCCACGAATGAGGTTGGTTGCGTTGGTGTTGAAGTAACCTGTAATAGGCTTCGCCAATTGAGATCTATGGTATCTCTGAATCTTGTGAAGATGAGAGCCAGCTCTGCGCCTGAAGCCGCTGTGGGAGAGGTTATACCACTCAATGGAGTGATAGAGCTTGACAGGTGAGTATTTGAGCTTTGCGCACTTTCAATACTGCTTTGCTCATATAATCTTTGGCGGGGAAGTATATTGTAGGCTTCTGCATCGAGGAAGGAGTTGAGAGATTCTTCATTAGCTAGGACGCCAGGATAGGATTCCTCCTTTTCCCTCCAGAGGATTGGCAAAAAAGTGTTCCCAAGTGCTTTGCACAATGGACAAACAAATTCATGGTTCGCCGTCCGCTCCGGGTGATGTCTTGCAATTTGTGACGCATGACGCCTAACAACAGATCTGAAGTAGTGATCGAAACAAGCGTAATGCATTAGGTGACCACATCCAGTCGATATTGGCGACCTTCTTATGAAGTCGGCTGGCCAGCCTTTCCCTAGTCCCTGGCGGTCCGTCATGATCTGGTTGCCTTCTGTTGTAAGTCTCACAACTTGCTCATGGTTCTCGCCCGAGACACCAAATGGCCGAACGCGATCGATGGCATGATCAAGGCTAGTTGGAGTCGTCATCGCCTCGCTGACCCAGTCTGCATCTTCGAGATTGGTTTGGCGGAGCACGTTGCTTTCTGTGAACATCCCAAATGTACCGTAAAGCCGGGTATCGTTGGTTTCTTCCTGGCAGAGAATGCAGACACCGCTAGGAAATTTCCAGACCTTTCTCTCTGAAGAGACTGGTTCTTCAGGCAGGGAATCGCTCAGGTCCTCGTCACGCCAATCAGAGACTCCCTGTTTCTCCATGAAGTTTTGCTGTTGCCGATGAAACTGGGCCATCACCTTCGCCTTTCGTTCAAGAGCTTGTCTCTTTTTGGCTTCAAGCTCTTGGTCCATATTTGCGGGGGACGCAGAATCTAGTCTGCCAAACGGGAAATCTAAATGTGCTGTTGCTCGATTGAAGTCACGCAACCGCTTCCGATAGAATAATTTGAGCATGTGTTTGATCTTTGGTCTGCATGAAGAATACTCGTCCATATTCGAAAGCTGTTGTAAGACCTCAATGATGGTCTGATGGCCTCGAACCCGGGGAAGAGCTTTTGTTGTCAGGGCATGGCGAATGAAGGATTGCTTAGGTGCTTCGCTAAATTCATCCTCGCAGGTATTATCTTCTTGAGTCGCTATCAAGGCTAGTTGAAGAGTCACATGTAACAATGACTCGACTCTATTTGCAGGTACGTTGGGGGTGACGGTGGTCGAGACTAGAGCATATTCGAGCACGTAGTAGATAATCTGAGCAAACAAAGGTGAACTTGTACAGGAAGAAAGGTTCCTGAACATCCCGGAAGGTATGGGACGAAGGTGTGGCTCCAGCACGATCTCTTCAGCAGGTTTGCCTGATTTCTTGGACATACACCTTTTGTAGATGTTCTCAGCCTCGTCCCTTTGGTTTTTGTTGTAGTTCGTATTGTAAGGATCTAATTGTTCCAGATATTCGGCCTTCAACTCGAAAGTCCCCGAGTCGGTTAAGCCTTCTGGAGCCCGAAACGTGGTCATTTCTTCCAGAACACTTGGTAGGGCATGATAATCTTGAACTTTCTCATTGAGCTTCATGTTCAAGTCCGAAAAGGACAATGGCTTGAAGCAAAGTGCGTGTATGATGTCTTTGCGCGTAGCGATGAGTAGTGGATTGGGTTCGTCCTCAGTCGTAAGAAGAGATGCACGATCGCTCAGGATCATGATCAGCAGGTAGATGAAGTCTTCAACAATCTCAACCACCTGCAAATCTTCACAACCTTTTGCAAAGTCGTACTCCCCTCTCATCCACTTCTCCAACCCATAGCGGTCAATCATGGTAGCCAGCAACCTGCTGGGATCACAGCTTACGAATGCAGTTTGCATGAGGAAGATGTCACGGTGGTAGCCGACGTCGCGGAAAGTCACGCTCTTGTACTGGGACATTTGATGTCGCAGGCTCATTCCATTGCGTACCCATAGGCCTGCTTTCATTTGGGCGAGCCAAGCGCAGACCCTCAAAGGGAAGTCGAATACAGCCATCAATGCATCCTCGGGCTCACGGAATCCTTGCGCAGATAGCTCTGCGGGCCCATACTGCTTGAGAAAGTCAGAGCCTGCCTTGAGGAAAATTTGTCTCATTTCTGCCTGGGATAGGCTCTTGCCACCCTCGATCAACCAAGATAGGGTGTAATGTAACGCGTGGTGAAAACTGAGGGCGCCGTTTTCAATCACGAAATCAATGACCCGATAAGACTTCTCCACAGATTGATCTGTTACAGTCTCAAATGCGAAGGGTTCGAATTCCTTGAACTGGGCGAGCTCCTTGATTTCAGTCTGATCAAACCGTTTGCGTTCCAACCCAGTGGAGTGAATCATTGTGGAAATCGTGGAAGTGTATATCACAGACTTAATTTTAGCGCTGTCTTCGCCTTCTAGTTTGAGGGTTGAAAACGACTCGGCAAACTGACGGCAGAGCTTGTTGACTTCTCTTGTTAACAAAGATGCGCCTATCCAGGCATCTGTTTCGTACTCCACGTGTTCTCCAACAGCTCGTACATTGGGACAGATACCCTGGGACAGCTTGACAAGATCGATGAATTGGAGCAGATACTGGCTTTCTTCGCGAACCTTTCCTTGTACAGGTGCTGAGGACAGAAAATATCTGAGATCTGTAAAGAAATGGTACAGGCGTCTGTTGGTCACGGATCCTGTGTCGAACGCCAGCGTGGCAGAAGAACTGACATCTTGAGGAAAGCCTACCTGGCGAGTTGTGAGAAAAGTATATAGAATAGCCATCAGATTGGTCAAAAAATTGCCTCTTTCGATGACTTCCTTCGTGATGGACGGTGAGGTCAGCATCTGTAAAGAAAGATTGATGATCGAATGATCTGGCTCTCGATCTGCGATAAGGTAGAGCTGAGAAAGCGAGGTGTATAATCCAGAGAACCGGAGACCAAGGATACGCTTGAACGCTGGCACATTGACGACTGTACTGATGTAGAGGTCGCGAAGATCAATTCTGGTCTTCTTCCACAATCGCATGTCAAACAGAATCATGGAGTCGAGACGTAAGTTCTTGGATAAATCCTCGTGAGAAGGGAGGTCCGACGCTCGCGCTGAGCCTGATGGTGTGATGGCCCAGTGGGAAGGTTGCGATCCATCGAAACGCTTTCGCCGGCCAAAAGGCGTTCTGGGAATGTTGTGAAAATTTCCAGATTGGCCTTCTGGATTCGGCCCAGCATCACCAGAATCCGACCCTGCCGGCGTAAAGATATCGGCTTCCTGGCGATGGTCCTCTGGGTGGAAAGTCACAGTGGCTTCATGCTGTTCAACTTCATTCGCGGGAGTGGCTCCTATGTCGCCTTGCGCATTTAGAACCGCTTGAGCTTCTCGCATGAGACGTTGAGCCATTTGTTCAAGCTCCCTGTCCGCCGCCACCCCACCTGTTCCTCGCTCGGTGGCAGGCTCCTCTTCGTGCCCCGAATAAGGGTCTTCCACATCCATCTGGTCGGCGTCTCTCTCATCGACAGGATCCGTCACCTCGTCCTCATTGATTTCGTCGTCCTCCGTCGCCTCCGGGGCAATGTCTTCATCCTGTAACGCGGCAATGTCGGCGAAGCGATACGTGGTTTCGTTATACTCGTGGTCGTCGATGCCACTTCTTCCGATCTGTGCATTGAAGGCCTCACTGCCAATTCTCCATTCTTGAAGCATTTCCTCGCATATCGTATATCGGAGAATGTGGGGGTCGTCACCAACACTGCAGCCTGCGATGTCAGCGAGCCACTCGACGATGGTCCCGCACATGTGCTCCCTGAACGTATCTCTGGATGTCCTAATGGTTGTTGTGACTTTGATGCTCTCAACCACGTTCGACATCCTGATCAATTCCTTCAGATCTCTCGAATGTCTCAATATTGATCGTCCTACATCGTTTGCCTCCCAAGTCTTGCTGACACCAAATCTCGTTGTCTCCTTACAAGTTCTCAAATCGCTACAACGACAATGCTCGCACAGCCCTGCTAGAGATCCTCTTCAGATCACTCACGAACGACCGGCCTGATTACCTTTCCGGCCTTTTTCCTTCGGGATTTCCACCCTCATTCAAGCTGAAAGACGCTCAAGGGAGTGCAGAACAACCAGAGTACGCGGAAGCTGCCAGGGGTCATCCGTGCGGTCATATCTTCAAACAGGGCGAAGCTTCGTATCACTGCCTTACCTGTACCGACGACGCTACTTGTGTTCTTTGCTCCAGATGCTTCGATGCTAGCGATCACGAAGGTCACCAGTTCCACATATCCGCCAGTATAGGAAACAGCGGATGCTGTGACTGCGGGGATGTGGAGGCGTGGAAAAGACCAGTGAATTGCGCCATACACACAGCAGTACATGGGGCAAGGACGGGAACCCAGCCATCTTCGTTGCCTACAGACATTATCGATTCTATTCGGACGACCATTGGCAGGGTACTGGACTACTTCTGCGACGTCGTATCATGCTCTCCGGAACAGCTTCGACTACCGAAGACTGAAGAGAGCATAAAGAACGACAAAAACTTCTCACGCCTCGGCTCGGATTGGTATGCTGGGGGCGATGAATACGAGGCAAATCCAGAATACTGTCTAACAGTTTGGAACGACGAGAAGCATACGGTTGTCGAGGTCAGCGATGTGATCAAAAGAGCTTGCAAG
>QQTW01004736.1_pt1 | contig 10232 bp, 6 predicted proteins | sample 1904831 | NCBI WGS metagenome assembly QQTW01 (sample SAMN09435610, study PRJNA476489) | Subsurface metagenome, whole genome shotgun sequencing project.
AACCCATTAAAATCTTAATTAAATAATCACTGCATCTAAAAACCATGCTGGAACAAGGCACAATCAGTATCCATACTGAAAATATTTTCCCCATCATCAAAAAATCTCTCTACTCAGACCACGAGATTTTCTTACGAGAGCTTGTTTCTAACGCCGTAGATGCCATTGAAAAGCTAAAAATGGTATCCCGCGCCGGAGAATACAACGGCGACGCTGGCGAACCAGAAATTGTCATTGCCGTAGATAAAGAGCAAAAAACTCTATCTATAACCGATAATGGCATCGGCATGACCGCCGACGAAGTAAAAAAATACATCAACCAAGTAGCTTTTTCAAGCGCCGAAGAATTTATCCAAAAGTACGAAGGTAAATCCGACCAACCAATTATTGGACACTTTGGACTCGGCTTTTATTCGTCGTTTATGGTGGCGCAAAAAGTCGAAATCGATACCCTTTCTTACAAAGAAGGCGCGGAGGCCGTTCACTGGAGTTGTGACGGTTCGCCAGAATTTAGGCTAGAGGAATCATCCCGCACCGGGCGTGGTACAACGATAACCTTGACGTTGCAGGAAGAAGAAAGCGAATACTCAGAAACCGCTCGTATCCGCCAGTTAGTAAAAACTTACTGCGACTTTCTTCCCGTACCCATAAAGCTAGATGGCGAAGTAATTAACCGGCAAAAAGCACCTTGGCGCGAGTCTCCAAGTAGCCTAACTAAAGAAGATTATTTAGAGTTTTACCGCTACCTCTATCCTTTTCAAGAAGAACCCTTATTGTGGGTACATCTCAATACCGATTATCCTTTTTTACTTAACGGCATCCTCTACTTTCCCAAATTAGTACCAGATGTAGACGTTACCAAGGGACAAATCAAACTATTTTGCAATCAAGTCTTTGTCAGCGATCATTGCGAAGAAATTATCCCCCAATTTTTGCTACCCATGCGGGGAGTAATTGACAGCGTTGATATACCGCTTAATGTATCTCGTAGTGCCTTACAAAGCGATCGCACTGTCCGCAAAATAGCAGACTACATAGCGCGTAAAGTCGGCGACAGACTCAAAGAACAGTACCGAGACAACCGCGCCGAATACATTAAAAGCTGGCAAGATATTGGTACTTTTGCCAAGTTTGGCGCTCTCAACGATGAGAAGTTTAAAAAGCAAGTCGAAGATATCATTATCTACCGCACTACCAAAGCCGTAGCTGCACCAGAACCAACCCCTAGCGTTCAAGTACAAAGTGGCGAAGATGATGCTTGGCAAGAGGTGTCAACGCCTGAAACCGATGCAAACAGCCCTCAATACACCACAATTAAGGAATATTTAGAACGCAATAAAGAACGTCACGAAAACCGCGTTTTTTACTGCACCAACGAAGCCACCCAAGCAACGTATATAGAGTTGCACAAAAGTCAAGGTATAGAAGTCCTGTTTATGGATTCCTTTATTGACACCCACTTTATCTCCTTTTTGGAGCAAGAATACTCTAGCGTTAAATTCTCCCGCGTAGATTCCGATCTAGACGAAAGCCTGTTAGAACAAGACAAACCTGCGGAAATTGTCGATCCCAAAACCAACAAAACTCGCAGCGAGGTAATTAAGGAGATATTCGAGCAAGCCATCAATAAACCCAAAGTCACCATCCGCACCGAGGCGATAAAATCCGACAATCCCCAAGGAACGCCACCCGCGATTGTACTATTACCCGAATTTTTGCGCCGGATGCGAGACATGAGCGCCATGATGCAGCAACAAACCGCTCAATTCCCAGAGGAGCATATTTTGCTTGTCAATACTACTCATCCTTTGATTCAAAACTTAGTTAATCTCAACTCTGGCGCGATCGCAACTAGCGATGGATCTTCCCCTACAGCCGAACTTGCAAACCTGATCTGTCATCACGTCTACGACCTCGCACTGATGGCGCAAAAAGGCTTCGATGCTGAAGGAATGAACGCCTTTGTCGAACGTTCTAATCAGGTACTAACTCGCCTAACAGAACGCGCTGCAAGTAGCTAATTTGCTACGATTGGCGATCGCATTTTATGAAGGTGCGATCGCCTTTTCCCTAAGTACCGATACAATAAAAGACTGCACGTTAGTTAAAATCAAAACCCATTATGTCTCGCGTATGTCAGTTGACAGGCAAAAAAGCCAATAACGCCTTTGCAATCTCTCACTCTCACCGCCGCACCAAAAAGCTCCAAGAATCCAACTTACAATCAAAACGTATTTGGTGGAGTCAAGGAAACCGCTTTGTAAAGCTCAAGCTTTCCGCTAAAGCAATTAAGACCTTAAACAGCCGAGGAATAGCAGCTATGGCAAAAGAAGCCGGAATCAACCTTAATCATTTCTAAGTTATTGCTATCTAGGGCTAATGGTGTAATTTTGCTTCTGCTTATTGAACCATTAGCCTCAATTCACAAATTATTTCTTGTGAGTTACTTCTAAGCTTATTTTTGGGTAAGCTAATCTCGACAAGATATTTATAATTATTTTTTACTTAGAAAATTAAAATAAATAATTTCTGCCTAAAAAGCACTTATTTTTAGCGCAAAAATTTGTATTAGCAGTAATAATACGTACAAGTTCGTAGCAGTCAACCTAACAAGACTGGTATTTATCCCATATTTAACAATGGTTTTAACTGCTAAAAAGTAATAACTAAGTTTATTACTTACTTTACAAAAGTATAAAAGTTTTTCAGTACAAAAGTTTATTAAGTCCAAGTCTTCGCCGCCATCACCCCAGCATTTTTTCGTTGTTATCTGTAAATCCATCAGCACAAAAGTAGTTATGTCAACCAACAAGCAAGATCGCGCTAAACAAAATCTACTTAAGCAAATTGAGCAGCTATCGAAAATTAACCTCAAACAGCAGATTCAATGGTTGTTGGTAGTAGGCAAGTCTAACTTTTCGCAATCGGGGTTTGTATTACCTACAACGGTGATGATGTTGCTAGTGGCAACTTTAGTAGTTGGGGCATTATTATTTCGCAGCTTTAACCGTACAACTCAGGTAATTAGCGAACGAGAACAAAAAGTTATTTACAATACCGCTACCCCAGCCATTGACCGGGCAAAAGCAAAGATGGAATACCTTTTTAAAAAAGATAACCGCTTACCTAACGGAATCCCATCTGATGCTGTACTCATAAGCATGATGCTTAATGATGGTCTTAATGGTGTACCAAAAATTTTAAATTCGTCTGGGACACCAGTCGATAAATATACATTTCCCGGTGAAACGCGCTTAAATATTGGCGATACAACAGCCTTAGACAATGCTTGGGCTTTTAAAGTTGATAAAGATGGAGATGGAACTCCAGAGACGACTATTGCTTATTCTATTCTTTCAAATACACGTAAAACCGGAACTACCCCTGTAGGTATTAATGACTCAGAATCAATCAAAGCCAGCAATCTAATCGTTCGCAATGGCCCAATTGCTGGTTCTCAAGTCACGAATGCTAATTGCCTAGCAGATAGCCGACTTCCCGAACAAGGTTGGTATCCTGTCACTAATACCACTTTACGCAAGAGCTTTCAAATTAATGCTTTTGTAGTTAGCGATAATCCTACCAATAGAACAGTAACTACTCTTGAGGTACAACAAGACAGGCAGCTTAATCGTGGCAGCAAATGGGGTGCATGGTTTCGTAACGATTTAGAAGTTTTCCCCGGTCCTGCATTTAATTTTAATGGGGCTATGCACACCGAGGGCAGCTTAATAGTTGGGGGTAGTTCATTTACTAGCTATATGCTAAGTTCCCACAATTCTTGTTTTTATACACAAGAAGCATCAGAAATTAGTGTTGCTAAAAGTGATGCTTACGAGGGTCAGATTGTTGCTGGTCGAATAAATATAAACTCTTTGGGTACAACTGAGAACCCAGCCTCATCATTTTTTCACTTATTTAATGGTTTGGGTACTGCGCCAATTAGAACAACTACAGCAGGAGGAGTTACAAACCTAACATCAAATACAGATTCCATAACACAAAGTACTGGCAACTTAATTGAAGATATTTCTCTTGACCCAATAGCAGTATTTACTAGCAATCTATCTAAACACCGCAACTCTAGTACATGGACAAGAGATAGTAATTGGGCAGCTAGAGATTTTGTTACCAAACGGCGAATATTTAATGACACGTCTCCAGTACCTTACGTAGATGACACTTATCGAGCAGATAATCGTTATGGACCTAAACCAGGTTACAATTCTGCCCTAGTAATACCAACCACAAAAAAAATTGGCGATACCATTGTTGCTTCAGGTACAGTGACAGCTGATGACGTAACCGCTCTGACAAATGACGCTCCTGCGGGGGCGGCTAGCGAAGCTTATGGGTTTGATGGGTACTGGGAAAGACGCGCTCGTGGCAGTGGACTGCGGATAATTGTAGGACAACGGCTAGAACTGGGTAATGCTTATGGATGGGGCGGAGCAGACGACCCACTTAATCCGACTAATGCAGCTATTTCAAATGAACAAAGACAGCGACGCGCTTTGCGAGATAACTTAGCTGCCGTGCAAGCTACCGCCGTTTATCACCATGAAAAAAACTCTGGTTATTTTCCTACAGCTTTTGTTGCAACAACTGTTCATCCAGGAACAGCCAAAACTCTCTCTGAGAGCAAAAATTTTACTGATAGTTTAATAGGTACTCTCAATATCGATTTTCTTGGGACAACACCTATCGATCTTACTGGTGACGGATTCGCTGATATCAATATGCCCCAAGGAACTAATGGGTGGGAATTTGAAGTAGTGCCAGGACTAGGTGATGAAACGGAGGCAACATTTGCAGGACTTATTAATGACAGTACTTCGCCCCTTAGAAAAGCTTTAGCCAACCTTGCACGTTTTGCTGGCGATCCTGATGGGGCTTTTCCACCAAAGCAAGAAGCAAATGGCTCAAAAATTGTTCATCCTTTCCCGGAATTAACTATGTGGGGGAACTTTTCTAATCTGAGAAGAGTAGTTAGTGATTTAGAGGGTGGAAAAACTTACGCAACCCTCAGTATTGCAGATAAATCTACTCTCCATACGGCTGCTGGCACGTTAGGGATGTTGGCATACAATCTTAAAAACTATACAGATATTTACACAGCGATTGCTAATGATACTAACGGGTTAAAGGCTTTAGGTGTACAATTTTTCCAACTAATGGATGGCAATGCTACTAATGGTAATGGTGAAATAGGCAAAGGTGTCAATGGGCTTTGCGACTATAACAATAGTACAATCGACCCAAATGATACGTGTCCAGCTTTTGTTAATAGCAATTCTCCTGCTTACGACCCTACATATTATCAGCAGTTTACAGGAGACGATTATTTTAAAGCGTTCAAAAATAACCCTGGACTAGGTACAAGCGCAAATAACGCTGAACTATTACAGAAAGCTGCGCTCTTGATTGCAGTTTTTCAGGTAGAACGAGATCGTACCTTTGGTTTTACTTCCAGAACTTTAAGTGGACAACCTGGTATTGACTTACCTCCAGTAAATGTACCTGGTGAAGGTACGTATACATTTAAAGTAGGCTGTAGTCAACAAGAAATTGACGATCTCCAAGACGCTCTAGGAAACAATGCGCCAGATAAACCACTAACTGGTTTAGCATTGAGTTTATGTTCTCTCAAGGATCAACCCAAGTACCCAGCACTTTATTACCTCTTTCCTAAAGTCAATCACGACCATGATGGTAATAACGATTTACCTACTGGCAACAACCATACACAACCCAACACAGAACCGTACATCGGTGACTTACAGGATATAGATGGTGATGCAAATACTACAGAAAGTAATACATATATTACTGGAACTAATGTTAATGGCAACTATAACTACCAAGTTGTTAGTAGTACAGATCCTGATGACTTTTCAGGTATTTTACTCAACCCCAAAAACAAAACTTTAACTGGTGGCTGTACAGATATCAACTGGTGCTTACCTACCACCGCCACTAGCACAGATACCAAAGAAAACCGAATAACCAAGCCCGGTGGAACCAGTGTTGTAGTCCCATTTTTAGACACAGCATTTTCCAACGGTAGGGAAATGATGAATATAAGGGCGCTCAACATCGACCTAGATATACTGCGTCGCAATTTAGTTACTATCGATACTTGGCTACCGTCAATAGATGGCATTATCTATGCTTTCCGCGAAGATGCTGTCCGAGAAGATAGTATTGCCAGACCCAGATCCGTTGCTGGAGACGCGGCGACAGCTTGGACAGCTTATTTAGGTGCTTCAGCAACCGCCTCTTACAGAATGGATGTACCGATCCCCAAAGACCCGCCAGTAAATTCTACTAATGGCATTAGTCCCAAGCCCGTTGACTACTACGCCGACCCTGACCGTCGCCCTTACGGTTTCCGGCTCACCGATGGAGCAAGTATAAAGCGTGAAAATACAAGCATTACGGCGGCGAATAATATCAACGGATTATCATTTATTTCTGACAATGCCGTTTACATTCAGGGAGACTTTAACCTACATAGCACCAACGGAACCACCGCTAATCTAATTGAAGAATTTAGTGGAACCCCTGACCAACGTCTTGGTAGTGACTGGACTGCTAATCCTGAGTTTTATGGCGGTCGTACAAGCATTAATCCAAACTTTGCTGATCCAACTCAAGATACTTGGCGACCGACGGAAATTTTGGCAGACGCAGTTACTATCCTGTCTAGTGCTTTCAATGATGGTAAAGTTGAAGATGCTTTTTTAATACCAAGACCAAGCGCTTCTGCTGCTACTAATACTTCTTACCAGAACCAAAACCGTCCTACCAATACAGGACAAACTACTGTAAGTGCAAGCGGTTACTGGCTGCGTGAAAATATTAGTAATACTAATGCATTGCCTATCAAAATTGATAAATATGGTTCTCCACTCCGCTGCCTTGTGGCGATAGTCCCTTGCCCCTCTATTAGTCAAATCCCGTATACTACACCATTCAGAAGCTTTACTGAAGCAAGTTCCAATAGAAGGCAGGATCTTAACATTCCGGTGACAACTAGAGTCAATGCCATCTTTGTGAGCGGTCTTATACCTTCACGGGCAGGTCAAAGTTATGGTGGTCTGCACAACTTCCCAAGATTTTTAGAAGATTGGCAAAGTGGCAATGGCTTTCCTCTTTATATTTCTGGAGCTTTCTTACAATTGAACTTCAGTACCTCTGCTAATGCTCCTTTTGACCAAGATGCCTGGGAACCTACTGCTACTCCCGATTTAACTCAAGAAAGGATTGGATACTACGATGCGCCTTTTCGTCGCTGGGGTTATGATGTGGGCTTGCAGTACGCACCTTCAGGACCTGCCGCTCGTCGCTTTATCACTACTAGCAACACTCGTAGCGAGTTCTACCGAGAGTTGGCGGTAGAAGACCCATATATCAAAAATCTTCGCTGTGCTAGATATCCCGGAACTGACCCAATTGATACCAGCGCTACTTGTCCTTAATCTGAGGAAAAAAGATGTTACAAAGCCTAATTCAAAAAATATCCGTGCTTCAACTCAAGGGAGATAATAAATTATCTGCTCCTAATCAATCCACTCAAGGATTAACAATATTAGAGTGCTTAATAGCAATGACTATTGCTTCAATAGTGCTGGCATTGATTTCACCTCCAATCCTGCTGGCTGTAGCTACTCGCGTTCAAAATCAAAAAGCAGAACAGTCTTTTGAATTAGCTCAATTGGAAGTTGATAGAATCCGGGTTTTGTTGGAGCGAGGTAATTACGCAAATACCGAATTGCCCCCAGAGATTGGAAACACAGAAACTTTTGATAACTTCTCTGCTCCGGCTTCCGGCGCTGCTGGTTTTACAACTTCTCGCGCTTCGGTGACTAAGACTAAAGGCTTGGCTGTAGATGTTAATCAAGATGGCACTTATGACTTTGTAGTTCAAACTTTTCGAGATGACGGAGCGACGGTTAGTAGTACAGATACTAGCTTAATTACTTTTCAAATGGGAGTGCGAGTGTACACTTATAGAGCGCTAACGGGTGGTGGAACTCTCCAGACCCAATCCGCACCGTTGGGGCTTACATCAGGAGAAGGGTTTCAAAATACACGCCCTTTATCCGTCATCTACACTAGGTTAACGCGCAGTGACTTAAAAGAATCTTTCGACAAGTATGTAACAGAGTTAACACCTTCACCTAGCCCATCATCTAGTCCTTAAATAATAATTGAGCTTTGGTTTAGTTCGCTACATAACTTATTACCACCAAACCAGCATGAATTATTCTCAATTTTAAAAATGAAACCAATTATGAATACGCACTTATGGCAGTTTTTACTGAATCGATTAAAGCTTACTACACAAAATTCTAAAGCAGGAGGATTTACTCTAATCGAGCTTTTAGTCTCAATGCTGATGGCAGGGATTATTGTTTCAAGCTTGCTTTTTATGGTAGTAAATTTACTGAAAACAGACCAGAAAGAATCGGCGAACAATCAAACTCAAACTGAAATGCAATCGGCAATGGATTATATTACCTCAGATTTGCGAGATGCAGTTTATGTTTACGATGAGGTAACTAAACTTTTGCCTTATCTACCAAACTTTGCTACTACCCATAAACCAATATTAGCATTTTGGAAAGCTGAATCTGTTGCAGAACAAAACCAATCTCTTCCCTCAAACTGTACGCTCACAACGTTCACTGCTCTGCAAAAAGAAGAATGTTCCTCTCTTAGGGTCAGGCAAAATACTTATACTCTAGTAGTTTACTTGCAATCAACGGGTGAGGGTGGGGGATGGCAAGGAAAATCTAGAATCAGACGCTACCAATTGCGGAAGTACAAAAATACTGAGACTGAGAATATGTCTACTCTATCGCAGTCTAAAGGATATGTAGAACCATCTCAGACAAATACAAGCTTTCAAAAATGGCCGCTCAGTAATATAGATGGGACAACTAATCTTCAAGGTACGACTAACCGACCTAATGTAGACAATGGTGATGTTTTGATTGATTTTGTAGATGACCCAACTAATCAAGTAGCCGTTCCTAACTGTCCTAGCACTGATTATACCCGTACTCCCGTTATTCCCACTCCTCCCGCAGCGAATAACTCAACTAGCTTCTTCGCGTGTGTGCGAAACGAAATAAATTCTGTCGGACTCAACCAAGATGTAGTTATCTTCCTACGAGGCAATCCAGTCGGTAAATCTGGTATTTTTACTCCCAATCAACTACCAACTTTACAAAGCCAAGTAATAGCACGTGGAGTTTTAGACAAAACACCTCCTCAATAGTAACAATCAGATTTCTTGAGGGAAATTATATTTAATTAATAAACAAAGTTAGAAAAAATGATTAAAAAACAAACTATTAATCAGTCAGTAGCAGGATTTACGTTACTCGAAATGCTTGCTGTAATCCTTATGGTTAGTATTTTAGCAGCGATCGCTCTACCAAGTTATTTGGGTTTACTTAATCGCCAACGACTGAATCTTGCTCAAAATCAAGTTCTTGATATCATGCGTGTTGCCCAAACTAAGGCTAAAAGTGAAAAAAATTCTTGGGCAGCTTGTTTTCATGACACTGGAAATCAAGTTAGGTGGTCTATAAGTCGATTACCTGAAGGTGCTGCTTTGAGTTGTGCTACGGCTACAAACTGGCAACCTCTTAGCCGTGATTCTCAGCTAATAGCTATAAACTCAACCTATACTAATTTTGCTGTAGCTCCTGCTACTTATTATCCAGTACGGTTTAAATTTGATGGTAGTGTTGCGCCACTTGGCAAAATTACCCTGAACATTCGCAATGAGACTAACGGTATCAAACGCTGTGTATTTGTATCTACTTTATTAGGAGCGCTTCGCACCGATCAAGATACAGGTTGTATTTAATACATTGATAGTTTAAATTATGTTTAATAACAACAGCTTGCCTAATTGAGTATTCAACTCAATTAGGCAAGCTATTATGCTCGATTAATTTTCTCTGTTACAGTTGTTTCACTTCAGCTACTAGCTTCGCAACCATATCTTTAGCACTGCCAAACAACATAGTAGTTTTGTCTTTGTAGAACAACTCATTATCTACACCAGCAAAACCCGCACTCATGCCGCGCTTAATTACAATTGTTTGTTTTGCCTTGTCTACTTCCAATATCGGCATTCCATAAATTGGACTAGCGCTATCGTGACGGGCGGCGGGGTTTACTACATCATTTGCCCCAATTACTAAAGCTACATC
>QQTW01004737.1_pt1 | contig 10230 bp, 10 predicted proteins | sample 1904831 | NCBI WGS metagenome assembly QQTW01 (sample SAMN09435610, study PRJNA476489) | Subsurface metagenome, whole genome shotgun sequencing project.
GACGCGGTAGACGTGGAAATTTTAAAATCAATAGAGCGGCCCAACCTCAGTGCAGTGGTGGGCACTACCCTCCCGCCCGCAGGGCTTAGCGGTGCCATACGCAGGTTTGCATTTAAGTACAGCGAGTCGCACTACGGGCACTGGCTGCCGCTTATTCTTGCCGACCGCATAAACGTAGTAGAAGGTATTGTTGACGATCTGCGGAACGGACATATTCCGAACATTTTTGCTGAAAAAGGCTGGAAAGCAGAATGGAAACACAATCCAAAAGGACTGGTAACAAAAGTGGCGGTAGGCCTGGTGGTAACCGGAGCCTTGTTTGCACTGATAGCCCGCAACAAACGACACGCCTCGGAAGATTAAACAAATAAAACAATTGAATTACAGCAGCTTTTTTGGCTGCTGTTTTTTGTTATGCACCTGCCGGCTTGTTACAGGCAGGGTCAAAAGACCTATCCCGTACAACCGCTGCGTCGTGCAGCATAGCTTGCAAATAGGGCTGCACGCCCACTTGCTCCTTTATTGCAGAAAGATAAGCTCCCTCATGCACGTGCCACACCATAATGCAAACATTTGCTTTCTTATTCAGCAGATATAGACATTAATATATCTGATCCGCTAACAGGAATACTGTACCTTACAGATATTCGCTTAAAGTGGCTTTTAATTTACACTTAGCTGCACCTTCCACCGCGTCTTATTTTTCAATGCTTTCGCTGGTTTTTACAGTCAACACACCGCATAATAGGGTAGTGCAACGATGCTACATGATAGCCAGCAAATCCATCACAAAAAAAGATTTGCAGCTGTCATCTCTTTTCAACCTAAAAGAATAATTATGAAAAACAAATTCGCAATACTGCTTTTGACCTTCTTTACTACCGGGTTTGGCGCCACTGCGCAAACCTATCGCACAGCAGAAGACACGGTTAAGCTAAACAAAGAATACACCGAAGTAAGCAACGACATTGCCAGCCTTACGGCCAAACTGACTATTGCGCAAAACAATATGACTGGTTACCAGGCAAAGGCAAATACGGCAGAAACGAACGCACAGGATGCGGCCCTGAACAGCAGTGCACAGGCATCCCGGGCAACCGGCGGCGGAGTAAAGGAAGCCAGAAAAGCAAAACGCAAGGCCAAAAAAGCTTTCCGTGAAGCAAAAGACGCCCATTCGGCTACCAAAGACCGCAACAACCAGGATGATAAGGTAGCAAACCTGACGGAACAACTGGCTAAAAAGAAAGCACGTCTTGAGCAGCTAACTGCAATGCGTACAGCTATTAATACGCCACCGCCGCAACAATAAACGCAGCTTCATAAATGGCCCGAAACTTGTCCGGTTCTGTGTTTGCCACCAACCAAAATATTTATACCATGCTCAACCGTGCAACTGTGCTTGATGCTTTAATCAGGCACGAAACACTTAGTATAAACGACATCCGCAAACCGGAAAACCTGGGCCTGGTGCCTGAGGAAAAACACCTGCAGTTTTTACTGGACGAGCTCACGGAAAGTAAGCACATTACGCTATTGGCCAGCGTAACACCCCACACCTATACCATTACCGACAAAGGAATTGAAGAAGGAAACCGGCTGAAGGAAGAAACGAAAAGTACATCTTAACTGTATACTGGATTTGGCGAACAATAACACCGCAGCGGCCATATAAAAAAAAGCAACACATGCAAGCACAATATCAAGAAAACCTGAGTTCCGAAGTCATTGAACAACTGGGCCTGCGGCCGGTGCAGGAAGGCACTGTTGCACAAATGGCGCCCAATGCAAGGATGTTTGAATACCCCGGCCTGGATCAGGTATATGTTATGGAGAGTGATCTGTATGGTAATGCCATGCCGGAAGGTTCCCTTTTTCTGGCCTTCAATGGCAGGGTAGGATTGATCGGGCAGCACATAACGATAGAAGCACTGAAAAACAGCACCCAGTCTGATATCGAAAAACTGGTAGCAGATAACCGGGCAGGTTGATCTTTGGCAACTGCACTATTGCAGGTAATCGTTTTTATGTCAATCCATTTTCAAACGGACAGGTTTGGAATATTTATAGCAGACGTAAAATAACGCGGCGCAGAAATTATCTGCGCCGCGTTATTTTACGGTCAAAACGCCTATCTGCCTACGATTCAGATATTGTCAATGTCTGGGCGATAGAATTCCTTTCGTCGCATTAAAAATATAACACTCATTTGAAGAACTAAAGTCGAAATCACTTTCAATACCCCAATATTGACAATGTCATCTTATGTTTACAATTTGGTAGATTTAGGTGTTGATTATATAAGGTATAAGAAAATGGCAGCCTCATCATACTCATTGTGGTATCATTTTCCCGTACCTATTAGCGGTTTGGTCGTGCCAGGTATAACTCGTTTCGGTCAACTGCGCAATACTTGAAGTAAAGGTTCCGTTAGCATTCTTCACTTCTGTTTGTGTTTCCCCATTAAGGAACTTCCATGTTCCGGAGAGAACTGCTCCAGTCTCTGTGGTTTCTTGGTAAGTGCCATCAGCATTATATTTTACCTTGTTTAAAGAAAGATCCATCATATTATTAGCTCTACCACGTTTGTAGGCTACATTGGAATTTGCCTGGTTATAATTGATGATATACTCATCGTATATCCACAATTTAGAAGTCAACAGTTCTGTTTTCGACTTTGTTGTTGTGTTATTTTCAACTTCTTTCTTGCAGGAACTAAAGCTAAGCGTAAGACAAAGTAAGAATGCGGCGAAACAGATTGCTTTCATGAGGTACAGTTTTGTTTATCGATGCTAAGTAACGAAATTTCTCTCTAACAAATTTCATCAACGATAACTATAATTGACTGATTTGAATTGCCTACAACGAACAAATATTTCCGAAGATGGATATCTAAGAAACGTCAGCTGACAACTGAAGCTGAATATTTTTTTAAAATTTGAAGGTAAGCACTAAATTAATGTCGAGCCGATACTGAAGCTGATAGTTAACTGATCCGTCCTGCCCCAATAACGCCAAACCCCATCCTATTTTTATGATTCAATAATTTTAGTACGGAGGGAGTAAGAGATTAAAAAGAACAAAAGGCGGACTAAGACCGGAAAGCCCCATAGTCCTTTGAGCTTTTACACCATGTTAGCACCAGTTTATTGGTCAATCAACATACCAATTTAACTTTCCTTCGATTTCGGAGCATAGGCCAATGCCAGTCTTTCCATAATCATCAAAGGCCATCTGATATTCTATTGTCAAATCGTTTTCTTTTACCACGTCATTTAATTCAGGAAATGACTTTGATAAGTCTGAAAATGTGGATTTCAGATCGTCTAGCTCATGAATTATATCGTCTTTCGAAAAATTGTTTACGTCAATAGCGCTTGTCCAACCAGTAACTAAAAGCTTACCTGCATCATTTGTTCGAATAGTTATGTTGTCCAACATAAGTGGAATACCATCGGCAATAAGCCAAATTCTTTTTCTTATGTTCTCGTCTGAATACATTTCAAATTGCTTCCGCACCATAATTTCGATTTATAACCTTCAATTATGGTGCGGAAGTGTCAAAATGCAACCTACACCACAATAAATGCAGTAAACAGAATGCATTCCGCTTTTCGGAAAATTGTTTTTTGTTACAGTTTTAGGGGCACTTTAGCGCTGCTTTTTACAGCAGCATAAATGCCATCCAGCACTTTCATGTCCCGCACACCTTCTTCTCCGTTTACAGGTACTACAGGTTGTTTGCCATCCAGTATTATCGCAGCCATGCCATCCATCTGAAGCGTTTGGTGCGTAGTGTGCGGTAGCGCCAGCTCGCCTTTGTGGGTGCGGCCTTTAATGGGGCCGTAGCCACTTGCAGGCTGCAGCTCGCCAAAGCCTTTTTCGCCGTTTACAAAAAAACGGTCCAGGTTATTCATGGTGTACGTAGAAAGGCAGGATGCCGTGATGCCGCCGGGAAAATGAAGCTGAAAAGTAATGGTTTCGTCTATGCCGTCTTTAAATTTCTGGGGATCGGTCTTTGTTTCCTGCGCAGTAACCCACTCGGGCTCCAGGCCGGTAAAATAACGGGCAGCATTAACCGAATAAATGCCAATATCCATCAGGGCACCGCCGCCGGACAGCTCTTTTTTTAGCCGCCATTGGTCGGGATTGCCGATGCGAAAACCCGAAAGGCCTTCAAAAAAAAGCACCTTACCCAACTCGCCGTCTTTGCGCATGCGGATGATCTCCAGCGTATTGGGCTCAAAATGCATGCGGTACCCAATAAGCAACTGCACGCCTGCTTTTTTGCAGGCATCCACCATCTGCTGTCCTTCCTGTGCATTTACGGCCATGGGCTTTTCGCAAATAACATGCTTGCCTGCCTTGGCCACCCGCAGCGTGTGCGGCATGTGCAGCGCATTGGGCGTGATGATATATACGGCATCAATGGCAGGGTTGTTTTTTATGTTGTCAAAGTTGTCGTAGTTATAGCAGTTCTGGTCGGGCACGCCATATTCTTTTTGCCATTCTTTTACCTTAGCCGGCGTGCCGCTGATAAGGCCCACCAGCTTTGCCCGCTTGCATTCCTTCATGGCATCGGCCACTCTTTTTCCATAACTGCCCAGCCCCATAATGGCTACCCTTAGTACCGGCCCGTCATCGGCAGCGCAGCCGGCAAGGCTGCCAAGCAACGGCGTGCTTTGTAGCGACATCAGCGGAAGGCCCAGTGAGGCAGTAGTGATATTTTGCAGAAAAGAACGGCGTGTACTCATAATGTAATGTTTGGATAAAATGCGTTTGCTATTTCACTAAAAATAAATAATGTTTCAGCAAATACAGGATAGAAAATTTATGGCAATGTTGTGGCAAAAATTGGCGTGGAAAATAAAGTACTTTGGATCGGTTCTGATAAAAAATTAATAAACACAAACCCGGAAAATCCGGGATGGCTATTGTGTCCTTTCTTTTATTTTCCGCATCCGGCAGACACAAAACACCGGCAACATTTCTTTCAAAAAAATAGAGGTTTTTGCGCATACAAATAAAAAAGGCCGACTGGTAAAGGGAATCTGTTTGAACATACAAGGAAAAACCAGTAAAACAGATTTTTATATATCCTGCACATACAGCTAAGTACCAGGGCAAATAAAATACTTTTTATCGTTTGTCGGTAAGCGTATGCAAAAATGCAACGATGGCTTTTTTCTCCTTACTTCCTAATTGCAGCGAATCAAACGGAAGCGACTGAAAAGGCAGTGGGATGCCAATGCCTGCACCACCGCCTTTATGATAAAATTCCACCACTTCATCCAGCGTTTTGTATACGCCATTGTGCATGTACGGCGCCGTTACAGCGCTGTTGCGTACGGTAGGTGTTTTAAAGGCATAACGCAGCTCTTCCAGCCGGTTCCACTTGTAGCGGCCTTCATCCGGATCAATGGTGGCTTTCGACCATAACGGCTTTTGCGGCACGCCGATAATTTCCGATTCCGATTTGTTGTACCACGGCGGCACCGTGCCGTTGAACAGTGGAATAAAATGGCAGGTACCGCATTTGGCCTTGCCCGCAAAAAGATTGAAGCCAACCAATTCTTCACTTTTCATGGCGGCCCTATTGCCCTGCATATACGCATCAAAGCGCGACTGAAACGGGTTGAGGGTGCGGATATAAGCGGCCAGTGCATTGCGCACTTCGTAGCCGCCAACAGAGGATGTAGGGAATGCCGCGGCAAACAAAGGCTTGTAATGCTTATCCCTGCTTAACTGTTTTGCAATCTGCACTGCCTGCTGTCCAAACTCTTCCTCGTTGTTCATTACTTCGTTTACCTGGTCTTCGATCGTTGCAGCGCGGTGATCGTAAAACTGGTCGCGCTGCAGGGATGCGTACAGCAATGTAGGCGTGTTGCGCGGCAGCGATCCGCCATGCACTTTATTGGCGGCCTTGGGCAAGCCATCCGTAAAAAAGCGCTCCGGCTGGTGGCAACCGGCACAGCTTAGCCGGCCGCTTTTAGAAAGCCGTACCTCGTAAAACAATTGCTTGCCCAATGCAACCTTTGCAGGATTTGTTTTGGCTGATGCATAGTTGGTATAATAATCAGGGTCAAAACCCCTACCCTGCAGCAGCATGGCAAGCGTACCGTCAAAAGGCTTATTAAACAAACTGTCTGCCTTGTTTTTATTTTGCATCAAAGTACTGAGCGGTGCCAGGTGTTGCTGCAAAAAAAACATCCGGTCAAAAGCATCAAAGTCTGGATGCGCGGTTAGATAAGCCTGTGCTGCAGCAAATGGTGCTTTAACCGCCGCAGCCCTTTCCGGCGCATAGCTGTTGAGTGTGGCTTGCAGGCCTGCCAGCGCAGCACCCGCTTCCGGCAAAGAAAGCTTGCTGAGCGGCGCATCAAAACCGGTAATGCCCAAAGTGCCTATGCGGATGATCTGGTGCTGCATTATTTCGGCTACATGCCGGGGCAATATATCAGTAACGGCAAGATTAGCCGCTATAAATTTCAGGTCGGTTTGCAACAGCTTTATTTCGTTGGCAAGCAGCGGCCGCAGGCTGTCGGCAAAAGGACTATAGAGGTACTGTTCTATTACCTGAAAACCATGCGGCGGCCATACCTGGTTGTCTTCGGGCTGTACATCGGGCAGCGCCGGCCCATTGATGCGGCGGTTGAGCCCCTGAAAATAATATTCTACAATGCCTTCAATATGCTTATAACGGCTACGTGCAACCGAAAACCGGCTTTGCAGCGCTGCCACACCGGCCTGCCTGCTTACCAGGCTGTCCAAAACAGAAAGTTCACCCAACAACGCATTGCTTTCGGCGCCATACCACTTGCGTAAACCGCTTTCGCCCGCAACTGTTTTATCATTTTTGCAGGCAGGCAATAGCTGCAGCAAAAAAAACAGCACAGCGGTGCCGAAGAGCGGAATTTTCTTTTGGGTAAACGTACAATTCAATTGCATAAATGGGCTGCTGTGGGCTTGTAAGGTAAGCCATTCAGGAGGTAGTGTATAAAGGAGCCTGCGGGCGATAAAAGAAAAGTTTGTTTGTGCCGGCATTTTATTACAAAGCGCTCCTTGTCTTATTACTCCTCCAGGTTTTCTGCATGAAACGCTTGTATCCATAAAATTGGCGCATGATTTCACACATGCGCCAATTAAAAATTTATGTTCAAAATACCTACTTCAGTACAGCAACTATTTAGGCACATTGGCCAGGATAAGGGTTTGGCCGCCGGATTTATAGGATTGTGCCGATGATGCTTTGGCCGGGTTTTTAAACCGGTCGCCTTCCTCCCAGGTGTGCGGTTGCACATTGAGCGTAAACGTTCCCGGTACACCCACCACATCCGACACATCTAACATGGCTCCATACTCCCACACGCCAAAGCGGGTATCTTTTTCGGGGTTGTATTTACTACCCGAAAGGGCACGGTTGCGCATGGTCATAAAAGGTTTTTTGGCACCAGAGGCAATATCGTACTGCCAGATATAAGAATCGTGTTTTACGCCAGGGTAATAAGAAGAGCCGTCTTCCTGTATGTACACAAAATTTTGCGTAGCGCAAATATTGTCTGGGTTTACCAGGTCGCTGCCGGGGTTATCGGCGCCATCGGCAACAATAGCCAGCTTGCCGCTGAGGGGGTTGCCGGCATCCAGCTTTAACTGGTACACGCGGCCCCACTGGGTTTTTTCGGGCTGGTTGGGTACGCCGGTAACCGAAAAATAAATTTCCCGTCCTGCGGCACCACCGCCTTTGCGGTAATCCAGGTCTTCCACCCGTCCAAACTGTATGGCTTGCTGGGTCTTAATTACGCTTTCTATTTCGGCACCGGTAAGGCTTTTGGCGTTGGGTATTTCCTCAAATTCCACATCGTAGGCCTGTCCTTTAGTCATATCTGTTTCAACAGCGTTTTTGTCTTTGCGGCGCATGGCGTACAAAAGGCCCCCATCCAGGTCGCCGGGTGTGCTGCTTACATACAGGTACACCTGCCCGTTTGCATTGTCCTCGCCCAGTATCACCACGGTTTTGCCCGGGAAAGCATCTTTATGCAGGGGCACCGAGTTTTCGCCGCTGAATTTTCCCAAAGCTGGTTTTACCCGCGATGTGTTTGCCGGGTCGGCGGTGCCCAGCGGGTCTAAAGCATGCGTCATGGCATTGGCATTGCTTTCGCCGGTGGAAAGAAAAACAGGTTTTGGAAAGCCGTGTTCTTCGGGTGTGGCCAAAGTGCCGGAGCAAAGCCGGAATATGCCGCCGTCGCCATTGAGCAGGTATTCGCCTTTTAGCACGTTCAGTTTTTTATCGAGGTACAGCCGCGACACTGACCAAAGGTTTTCGTGGTTGTTTACCATCACATAGCCCGAGCCGTCGGGGTTTTTCAAAAAACCCGAACCATCCGGCGTACCGGCATATACAAAGTTTGGCGATGCGGCGATGGTATCGCTGCTGCTGAGGAGGGTATAAACAGCAACGCCGGAAAAGCCGGGGGCCATTTCGGAGAGGGCTTCGGCATTTGAGCGGTTTTTTAATTCGGCCACTTCGGGTGCAGGCTGGGGGGTAGGTGTAGGGGTGGGCTCTATCTCGCCATCTACCGGCTTATTACACCCAAGCATCAACAGAAGGCACAGAAAAACACCAAATATCCTTTCATTCATAGAGAGATTATTAATAAGGTCAAAAGCACTACCTGGTTAAGAAAAAGAATCCGCCGGGGCAAAAATAAAAAGTATTTGTACGGCGGGCATTTCGGTGGGGATATTGAATAAAAGCGGCAGGTACCTTGGTTTTCATAAAAAAACGCTGTGTGCCCGGATGCCGGTATTCAAACGCTGAAAAAAGCCATTCATTTTACCGGTGCCGGATTATAGCTTCTTTTTTTAGCCTGCACATTCGCTAAGAGGCTATAGCCTGAGCAATATTCACGCCACTATAAGAATGGCTAAGCACAGGAGCCTTAATATAAAGCAAATTATAAACGGGAAATTCAAAGGAATGATGGAAGAAACCGGCAATCAACAAATGAAGCCGCCGCTAGTGCTGCAGGCAGCCACAAATTTACGGACATTGGCGGTAATGACCAAGATACAACAGTTGCAGGTAGCGTTCACCGTTTGGCTCGATGATGCGTTTTATTTTGAAGCACTGTTTATATAGTGGGATGATGCGGCTGTAAAAGCGGGTCGGCACAAGGTTATGCCGGCTTTTTCCTGCGGCTGCGCAACCATTCTATAACAGGCGGCAAAAGCGACAGTACAATAATGGCGAAAATAACAATGGTAAAGTTGGATTTAATGATGGGTATGCCGCCAAAAAAATAGCCTAAAAACAAAAAAGAAGTTACCCAAAGCACGCCGCCAATTATGTTGTACGATGCAAACCGGCTATACCGCATGGTGCCCACGCCAGCCACAAATGGCGCAAAGGTGCGCACAATAGGCACAAAGCGGGCATAGATAATGGTTTTGCCTCCGTACTTGTTGTAAAAAGCCTGTGTTTTATCCAGGTATTCCTTTTTCAAAAGCCGGTACCGGCCGCTAAAAGCCCTGGGCCCAATGTAATCGCCGATATGGTAATTTACCAGGTCGCCGAGGAAGGCAGCTACAATAAGGATGAGACACAGCAGCCAGACGCTCAGGCCGCTTTCGGGCTTGGCCACAATGGCGCCTGCGGCAAAAAGCAACGAATCGCCGGGCAAAAAAGGCGTAACCACCAGGCCGGTTTCGGCAAAAATGATCAGGAACAGGATCAGGTACGTCCAGGTTTTGTAATTGCTTACGATCTCTACCAGGTGCTTATCTATATGAAGGATAAAATCAATGATGGATTGAATAACTTCCAAGGTGCGTGTGGTTAAATAAAAAGATAGGTTTTTGGGGCCCGCAGCGTTCAGGCCGCAAGATACAGGGAACGGCAGATTTGTATGCAAATAATGAAGCGATTTGCCATCCCCAAAAGCCTTACCAGCCGCTATATTTCATTGGGAACATAAGCTATAAATCAACAGGGTCAAAACAGCTATAGCTGTTTTGACCCTGTTGCGGATAAGCACATGATTGTAGGCAGGCTGGCTTACCTACTTATTTTGCCCGTTTTGCCAACTCGCTTATCGGCAGGTTGATGATGCGGCCTTTTTGCTCATTGCCCCGGTACGTTACCACCTTCAGCATCACGGCGTCTTTGGGCGGAATAAGGGCGCCTGCAACTTGGAAGTCATTCAGTCCATCATTGATTTTATCCTTCATATAGATAAG
>QQTW01004738.1_pt1 | contig 10229 bp, 7 predicted proteins | sample 1904831 | NCBI WGS metagenome assembly QQTW01 (sample SAMN09435610, study PRJNA476489) | Subsurface metagenome, whole genome shotgun sequencing project.
CCAAGGCGACCCGCCCCTCGCCTCAGTGACATCACTCAGTATCTCAAACACCGTCTTATACCCCAGGGGCACGTAGATCATTCCATGATGCGCGAGCGTGCTCATGGCCGAGATGCACGTCGACTCCTGGCCGCCGCCCATGCCGGCCGACGAGACGAACAGGCCGGCGTACTTGCCCCAGAAGGCGCCGCGCATCCACTGGCTGCCGGTCCGGTCCCAGAAGGCCTTGAACTGCGCGGGAAAGTTGCCGTACCGCGTCGGGATGCCGAACAGGAACGCGTCGAACTCTTCCAGTTTGGACGGGTCGTGCAGGGTCTCGATGGAAGAGTCTTTGGGGGGCGCGTGCATCTTGGTGAGGACCTCTTCCGGGAGGGTTTCGGGGATTCTGGGGGATGGGTTAGCTTTTTGAGTCTTTGATGGTCGGTATGGCCCTCTCTCGGATCGTTCTCATAGCCATTGAGGTGCTCGAAGCCGAATTGGGTGGGGAGATTCGTTCAATCAGGGGTAGACATACTGGTAGACGGTGCATGTCCCGCCAGCAGCTTCGATGCCAGCTTTCTCGGCCAAAGCAAGCTGCTTGATGTGGCCGTACATGGAGTACTAGAACGACAAGCAGATCCATCAGCTTTGATCAATTGAATAGCAAGGGCGTCGTTGTCAGCCGGGACAGGGAGCTGCCGAGACGTGCCCCTCCCCCGCCATGGACAGCACTTACAAACAAGATCGCGATCTTGGGAGCCATGATGAGCGGAGGATGAGCAGTGATAATTGAAAAGAAGCTGAAGCTGGACGAGCTGTAGACTACTGAGCTGAGGGAAATTGAACCGAGACGCAACGAACGACAAGCTCAATTGCTGCTGGGAATCACAGGCCTTTTATCGATTGTCCGGTTCACGATGGGATGATCGGGATACTCAGGTACGTGGGCCTGGCTAGACCGGAACAGGACAAGGGCAGGAACCGGGGAGCCCGATCGGGACTAGAAGCTGGGCTTACGAGATCTTTACCAATTGTCTTTGAGGTCGCTTACGAGGCCGGTTGCTTTGAAACTCACAAGGCAACTCAGAGGCGACGGAATGGATCCGCTCAGTATGTAGTCATCTCCTAGTGCTTACTTGTCACGTGCTTATCAAAAGAATCATCCGCAAAGTACAACGACACAGAAATCCCGCAAGGCATCTCTCCGTGCTCAGCAGCGCCATCGAAAGGAGACACCGCCGGTCCTGAGATGTCGGCACGAGAGGCCGTGCTCTCTGTTCACCATCCACGGTCCAAGATTTCCTTGTGCCCTTTTGGCATTGCTTCTTGCAGCTCAGAGGTTTACCAAAGTATAATGATAACAGCCGACCCACGGCCATGTCGTCGGCCCTGCTCTTTTTCAGATTTCTTCTATTCGATATAGAAAATCACTTCTATTAGAAAGAGCGACAGGTCAAGATGCTTTTTGGTCGCGCTGCCGCATACCGCCTCATTGTTGCTGCCTTGATCGGAGGCACGACCCTTGCCCTAGCGCCTCGTGCTAGCACCGGGCCTGGCAAGTTCGACGCTTCCGACGTAGATATATCCCATTTCGAGGACGAAGGACTGTACAACCTGTCTTTCAGCATCAGAGACCCGTCTCTCGCCAAAGCCACCGATGCTCTGGCAGACTGTCAGCACACAGATGGCAGGTCCAACGAAAGAGAATGGGTTGGTTTATGCAAATCAGCAGCGGCAGCAGTCATTGGTCGCTGATGACACTCCTTCCCGCAGAAAGACTGTTTCTCCGCAGCCGATACCTCATACTCATTCCTCATCCCCACTCAAGACGAGCTGCGAAACAGACGCTTCACGCTGCAGATGAAGCAGCAGAAGAATAGCCAGGAACTGACTGTCAAGGAACAGCTCGTTCCAGAAGACTTTGGAAAGCCGCAAACAGGCGTCGTGGTAGTAGCCGGTCAACAGCTGCCGCGCTTCTACGACTTTCCGGAACTTGGCAAGGGACTCGTGGTCAAGGATGGAGTAAAGACGTATAACCTCGAGCCTGAGGACTTTGATGAGCCCAAAGAAATCGTGATTTTCGTAGATGAAGGCAAGGAGATGCGACGGTCGAGAATAAGGTACAGAATGCTCGAGAAGAAACCATAAGCGTTGGTAGAGCCACAATAGATCACCGGAAAGTTATTCGTATTTGTACTACCAATCTCGATAAGGAGTTAGGGATGTTCTTCCCAAACAGCATTAGAGAATATATGTGGATCTCGTACAAGTCTGCTTTGGCAGTGCCATGTCTATTCGATGGCTTGACTGAACACGAAAGTAGGCTCTGTGGACCTTCTCCTATGAGCCCAAGTCAGAAACTATAAGGAGGTTGAACAATCCTTCATCCTCGACCGATAAAGATCAAGAACAATGTCGCTTGCTGAACGGAAACTCTCGTAATGACACGCTCCGAGACACACTCCGGGACACCAGAGCAATATCACTCCGATCGTCCACCTCATCGAACATTGATCTGGGCCTTTTCTTGCCAATGCTGGAAAGCTCTGACAGGTCCACATTCTTGAACCCAGCTGTCGCAACCCACTCGCTCGTTGGCGCCACAGGGTCGCAGAGTTCCGGATACGCAATCGTGGTGACGACACGGCCCACGGACGTCCGATTGAGCAGCTGTCGCATTCGATCGATGGACAACTTGAACCTGAACCAGCTCATCAAGGCGATTATGAGTGCCGAGAGCCAGAGTGCAAGGAATATAATGGCTGGAATGCCGTAGACATAGTTGTAGGTTACGATCTTGACATGCTTGAGGACGGTCCACTGAGCTGACGAAGCTGATGATGTCGTTGCTGCAGGCGAAACCAGTGACTTTGTGCCTACCATTGCAGATGCGAGGAGATTAGTGACGATCAAATCGATGACTTGCGGCGCCGTAGACGCTTCTTGTGAGAGCTGTTGCCACAATCGAAACATCACATAAGTTGAACCACTAAAGTCACCTAGGCTGCGCCTGGCGAACGTCGATTGTGAGGTAGAATCTTCTATCGTACTCACTAAAGCCCCCGCAGGAGCATTGGCACCAGCGACACTGTCGCCAGCCTCATAGATGTTTCGCCGTTTATCAACCGCAGGCAGCCACAATTTTTCAGCTCGGTATGTCCAAACGCCCTGGGCATCCGCGAACTCATCACTGACAATTCCCCAGAGCGGATTCGCACGTGTGACGTTCAGTCCCGTACGTTCCACGGCCCAGAGTGGTTTGGCGTTGTCGTCACTGTATATTTTGTCTTCAATCCTAGCAACTCGTAGATTTTCCAGATCTGACGTCCCGTTGAAGGAAAAGTCGACCTTCTTCACGGAGGCCCGTATACCACTCGCACATATATATAGAGGCCGCTCCCACTGTGATACCAGGTGGCGAGCAGCCGGATCTCCGACACTCCGCCAATTTGGTATTCCGCGAAGAGACGAGCAATGGACATGAGGAGCGAGTTTTTCCGCTCTGTCATAGCCTCCGATGCCTTGGCAGACAGTTTCTGGTTTAAAGTGAGCCTTGCGGACAAACAAAAAGTCTGTCTGGAGCCACTTACCCAAAAATTTGAACGGGTTGCCTTTCAGATCAGGTCGGAAGCTCAACGTCTCCTCGAGTTTCAGAACTGCTTCATCGAACATATCAGCCGATATCGGACCTTCCCGATGTAAGCCGAGGTGTTTGCCGTAAAGGGCGCTGATCTCGATGCGGTGCATACCGCTCAGCAACTCCGATAGCCTCTCATTTCTTACTCTGTCGTTGGCTGCAATCGTCAAATTATATGTTCCGAACTCTTTCCCAACGTGACTGTCAACACCCCCAGGCCGGTCCCATGGAGATCCGTTGACTGTGAGGTTGAAATGGATCATGCTTAGTACGTTGTTGTGCCATGCCGCTCTGTATGCTCGCGCTTTGAGGTCCAGATCTTGGCCATCATTCCACCGACCTTGGTGCGGCTCATCCTTTGCCAGGTGTGCGAATCCTCCTTTATCTACCAAGGACCCCTGTTCCCTGAAATCCGACAGGTTCAGCACGACCTTGTAACTGAGGTTGGTATCAACACATTCTGTAACGGGTTCGATCCAGGTCAGGTCTTCGCTCCACGTTGCGCCGTTCCTCAGCCCAGTCGGAATGCTATGGTTTCGAAATCCGATGCCACCGTTGACCGTATCCACAACTAAGCCCTCCACAATTTTCGTGGTGTTGTGGGAGAAAATTGAATCCACCGATCGATAAACCCCAACCGGGTATGGCTCAGGCTTTCTTGCGTCAAAATTGATCGCAGTATTCCACAATCTGTACTGCATGTCGAACAGTCCTGAAACAGTGCGGTTGTTCAGGGTGCCACTTGAAAAGATTCGAGTCAAGTTTTCCGGTATATGTAAATCGTAGGTAGACCGGTTCATATGCATGGGCAATTCAGATGATCCAGGGCAAGCTTGATTGTCGCAGTGACGCGAGAAAGGCATGATGGGTCTAGGTGACGTAGCGAACCCCCAGGCAGATAAGTCTTGGGCATACTCAAAATTAACATAAGCGCTGGTATCTTTCTTGATCGTGTCGTTCAATCCAAGGGGCGTGATGATACTGGCAATTAGCAACAACAGGGAACCTGCTGTCAGCAGGTTAGATAAGAAAAGTACATCTCGCTGTACAAATCTCGAAGCCGCTGTGTCGGTTCTTAGAAGTGTCGGCCAGAGAGTAGCTTGTATTGTGCTGCTTATGACAGACCTGCATATGATCAGCTTGCTCACTAAGCCTCACGGAAAGAGTAAATTTGACTTACCAAGAAACCGCGTTAGATGTAGTTGGAAGCCGGCTGGCGAGAATAACTGCTATGGCTAATGGCCATGATTTCTGCACTGAAGACGAAACACTTCATTACTGTTTGATTACGGATGATAAACATACGCAAGAACAGAAGATCGAAAACCTACTGAGACACGCTAAAAGAGCTATGAGCGCCGACGCCTGCCCTTCAGTGAAGTTCATTGCATAACTCGAGAAAGAGGAAGCTCCCCCTTAACCCAACCAGGTATAGGTGCTGTTACTGAAGAGTGTAGAAGGTTCATTTTGGTAGAGCCTCAATGCTTGTTTGACTTCGAACGTCAGAAGAGAGCTGCGCGGCGAAGCAATCAACTTCAAAAAGCATTTTGCGGCAAATCTGATGAAATGACATCAGACCAGAACCGACTTTCCCGTGACGGAAGTATCATACCTAGGTAGTCTGCCGTGCATTCTTAGAAATGACAATAAGCAACAGAGACTTGATATATGAAACAGTGAAAAGCGGAAGGAAAACAGTAGATGTCCTTGTCGCCTATTTCAGGTGATGTCAACGCTGTTGGGACTTCCAAAAGCAGGTAAATGCTCAACAAGCCACCCAGTGGTCGATGTACTCATTGCCTGAAAAGCGAGGTCAAAGCTTCCAGAGCAGCAGGATTGGCTAATGAGAGGAATACAAGTCAGACTTACGATCACTTTCAAATGAGCAGGGATAAAGCCAAAGTCGTTCGGCCAGAATAGTACGTGTTCGGGCACGGGCACGTTAGTGCCCACGATATATACCGAAGCAGCGGGGCTGTACAGAATGACAGATTATTGAGGCTAGTGGTTTAGAATAGTTACCACCTGCCAAGGTGGGTGTGAACAGACCAGACTCCCAACGATGGTCAACTTTACCGCCAGCAATTCTGGAGTCCGAGAGGTATGGACACCGTTTTTGCTCTTTAGACCACATAACCTGTCAGTTTTATCCTCATGAGGAGCATAAATCTTTCTATCCACCCGTGCATCGTTTTCTGAGTTATCAAAGTTCAGTCAAACTCTTTCCTTCTTCCGCTTTCTGCATGCCGTACTTCTTGAGACGGATAGCATTGATGTTGATGAAGCCAGCTGGGGAGTCAGGTAGTTAGCGTGGTTCTTGCAGGCATGACAGGCAAAATTGCCGATTATCGAGAGGTGAATACGGTACTTACTGGTATCGACCGGGCTGAAGTCGTCAAGCGAATCCATAGAAGCCTCTTCGGCGTCGTAGAGCTTCTCAGTCTCCGAGCTCCTACCGAGAACCCATACTGAGCCCTTGTAGCAGCGAAGGCGCACCTCGGCATTCTAGAAAAAGATAGCTATTAGCGGAAAGGTAAATCTCAGCGGGATCGATAATTGCATACCACACGTCGCTGGGCGAATATAAGAGAGTTCTCGATGAATTCCCGTTCCGGTGAGAAGTAGAGACCCTTATACAGAAGCTCTGACCAATTATGGGTAACAAACTGGTCTCTAAGTGAACGTACGGCACCATCCATGACGAGACCTTCGGCATCAAGATGAGCCAGGCGAAGAATAGTCATGGCGGGCGCGTCGTAGCAGCCGCGACTTTTCAGTCCGATAAAGCGGTTCTTTAATATCAGTTAGTTTGAGAGAGACTCGTTGAGATGTGCCTCTTACCTCGACAATATCGACGCGTCCAATTCCCGCAGCCTTTCCGATGGCATTTAGCGCCACAAACAGCTCGAGACTATCAGTGTACACCTTATCGCCAGCTTGGAGCTTGACAGGCACACCCATTTCGAAGCGAATTACGACATCGACTGCTTTATCTACTGCAGCTTGAGGATCAACGGTAAGGGTCCACATATCCTCTGGAGGAGGAAGCGAAGGGTCTTCGAGAATACCGGCTTCTATATGTCGTGTCAGCACAGTCACGGACCTGCGTGTTCCATTGAACAAAGCTCAAATGAGGTGTTGAGAGTCCCGCGGGTGTCGGGGCTAGATAGTCCAAGGCAGGTGATCGCAGCCTGAGGTACTCCCAAGCGGCCGCCTCACAGATCGACAACATGAACAGATATGAGAACTAACCGTACTGTATAACCGAGTCAGTACATATTTGGGTTGAGCCAAGATACAGTTCATGTCAAGGCAGCATGTACAGACGGGGGAGACTTACCGACGTGTGGCTTAAATTTGCATCCATCTCACCAGCGTTAATAGAGCTGTCGATGACTATGGGTGGATAGTACATACGGAGAATGGTTTAGCCTTGGTAGATGTCACAGGGATATTCTTAGCAGCAGCATAGTCCAGTAAGTCGTTACGTCCTTGGAAGCGATTAAAGAACGCAGGGATCCTCCACGGGGCGATGATCTAAAAGTGTTAGTCAGTATAGGTTGCTATAGTGGGTCTGGTCCTTACCTTGATAGTAGGCTGGATAGTGAGGAACGCCAGCTCTTTAGGCACGCCTTGTAAGCTTATGGAAATATAATTGATGGAAAGGTGAACTGACCGAACCGAACCTAGAATAGCGTGTTAGGGTAGAGCATCAGAGTGGAGTATAATTAGTAATTGCCTGATCATTTCCTTTCCCCTGAATTACATGTCAGCTACGTCTAAAGAATAGACTTTAGGTTGAACGCTGAAGGAAAACGGGCCAACTTACCGTGCATCCATGACTCACGAAATCACCTTGAAGTAGTGATTAGTACAGTTTAAGAAAAGCAGAAACGGTGGCCTACAGCCTTCCTCCTTAGCAACCTTCATCTGAGCGCGAGCAATAACGGGGCGAGCAAGACTCGTTCCTGATAGAGCCGTAAGATGTGAGATCCATATGAAGCACAACCTTTAGCAATGATATACCGAGCAAGCTGGATAACAGATTTAGTGATTGTCAATCATGAGCAGCAGGAAACTTACTATCGACCTTCATATTGGGCATTGCACTGAATAGCACGGAAACAAAGCTCCTCGACGAACTCGCGCTTCAGGTCCTGGACGACCATCTTGGTAGCACCAATCTGCTTCGCCTTGGCGCGGACCTGGTCCCAATCCTCTTCCTGGCCAACATCGGCAAGAAAGCAGACGACATCGTAACCCTCGTCGAGCAGCCAGCGCAAGATGGTGCTGGTGTCGAGACCGCCTAGTAGAGTCAGTCATCGCACCGTATACTGAGGTTGAAGGTGAGACGTACCGGAGTAAGCCAGGCAGACTTTTCCTTTAGACATTTTACGCGTTGTTGAGGAGATTCTTCCAAATTAAATAGAGAGATAAGAGTCACTTTACAAAGGTAATTCGGCCTGAAGTACTGACTGGATCGTCAGGGGGGTTTAAAGGGTTTTTATGTTGGAGTCTCGCTCAATAAAGCTCACTCTACACAAAAAATAAATTACGGCGGACTACTAGAAGTGTCAGATGCAATATGCCGAACATAAGCAGTGAACATAAGCAGCCAACATGAGCATCGACCATAAGCATAGAAACAATGTTACAGCGGACTACTAAGTGTCAGAAACAGTCAGATGCAATATGCCGAACATAAGCAGCGAACATTACCATCGTAAGTTCATCACATCTCTTCCATATGATACGTCTCTGATAGTAACGTAAAAGGCCTCATACCGACTCCATCACGTCAAACTCAAGCCTAGGGCTGAATAGAATTACAGAGTGGAGGCTAATAAGGCTGGCACGGCTATAAAATAGCTGAAGCTACGGATAACTTCGCGATTCTCTTTACGCGGTTCACGAATCGCCGTACAACCTAAGCGCCATTCACGAATCGCGCCGCCATTCGCAAATATGCATATTTCTGAATAGCGTAACGCGATTGGTGAATGGCGGGAAATCGTGGGCGTGGAACATAGCTCGAGGGTGTTGGTGATGGGATCCCCTTGCAGGCTGCCAACAGCGAGCTTACGTGAATAACAACCTTATTCAGTGTCACCTTTGAGAGTGCACAGCGACGCCAACCTCTGGCTAGCTGTGTGATCGAGTCCACTGGAAAAACCCAGGACCGTTCTTGTAAATCAAGGACTGGTTCTCTACACGTGGGTGAGGATTTGTATTCAGCAACAACTTCAGCAAGGCAACAAAGCCCCTTTGTACCAAGGGGCTATAATCTTTAGGTGCACGAATAAAGACCCTAGAAGATACCTAGGTAGAGGTTGTTACCAATGTTGACCGTTTTGGCAAATCTTCATTAACATTGAATGGACTACTGCGTATGAGGGTGTTTCAGTCATCGGACGACCTAGTCTAACACTTTCTTCCATAAAACACGGAGGACTTTCCAAGATTTCCAACATCCCACCTCATTTCTACACTTCACAAATGAAACTCCTCATCGCTTGACATACTCTCCAGCTCACTATCATACATATCAAGAGAGGAACTATAAGTGACGATCTTGGAAGAACAGCATCATTGTGATCGCCGGCCCTCCTATGAGCAGCAGTGAATTTTTTAGCAAGCCAAGCAACACGTCGTATATCCGGCGGTATCCTCTGACTGAAGTTTTCAAGACGTGCATGCGAGACGCTTCTCAGCGACCCTGAAGTCCCGGTGGTGCCCTAGCCAAACGGGGTAACGTTGGCTCAACCCTTGCAAGCATCTCCGCGACCTCTGCCAGCTCTTGCCCATCGGTCACCTCGTGCCACGGCTCCTCCCCTTCGCGAGCCTTGATACGTTTGGTCGAGGATGATAGCGCCGACGTGCCGAGCCACCACTCCACACAACCATAACCATCGTTCTTCTCCACGAATGCACCCCCATAGGCGTCGTCCGGGTTATCGCAAGCAAGAATGAGTGTTTTGAATGTATCGACACACCAGTCACGCAAAGGCACATCTTGTTGTGGGGGGCAGCCGTCCTGACTGTTGGCCCAGGTAACTGCGACTAACAAGTCGTCGGGCCCGCGAAGGGCGTGTCCGAACGTGTTGGTAGGGTTAAGCGCATCTGCAACGCCGCATAGTCGTTCGATTGAGTCGATACCTACTTCATCTGGAATAGGTCTGTACAGGCCATCCTCGTTGTGGTCGCGGAAGCAGTAAGGATTGCCTTCGCCCGGAGCGAAAGTAGGGAGCGGGGGCTCGTCAGGCTCGCTGGTGGTAGTGGGCTCGCTGGTGGGAGAAGGTTCCATCGTGCTGAACACTCCAGTGCTGACGAGAACGCCGCCGAACTCCCCTTCACCGATCCTTGGGACTGGCTCATCCCGGTCGAAGCTCGGATACGGTTCTTGCGTAGGACATGACATCGTGGTCGTCGTTGTGGTAGTGCTTCCAGTAACCGAGCATGCCGTAGTGGTGCGGCTGCATTCGGGTCTTTCGCAATATGTCGATGCGGTTTCAGGATACTCAAATACCGAGCATTCGACCTCGCAGAACGAGGCGGTGGTTTTGCTTCTGCAGCTTGAGTTTTCTTCTCCTTCTCCTCCTCCTCCATCTGCACC
>QQTW01004739.1_pt1 | contig 10227 bp, 6 predicted proteins | sample 1904831 | NCBI WGS metagenome assembly QQTW01 (sample SAMN09435610, study PRJNA476489) | Subsurface metagenome, whole genome shotgun sequencing project.
ATAAAACACATGAAGCCGGAAACATCCTGTCTACTCACGGCCACAAGTATGCGTTACCCAAGAACAGCGAACGTCGAGAACATGAGGTACATGATAGCTTTCATGGTGTGCATAGGGTCACATATTTACTCTGAACATAGAAATTCGAAGAATACTCGATCCCGGCCGCAGAAGTTGGTGTGCTGGCGAGAGGGCAAGAACTTGTCAAGATCGACAAGATGGACGGTCTCTGTCGAAAGACGTTCCGGGGTTACCAGGCCTTGAATAGGATGCAAAGCCTCGTTTACCCCGTAGCATACAAGTCCAGTGAGAATATGCTGATATGTGCGCCGACAGGTGCCGTGAGTAGCACCATCATCGCCACGCATGCCGATAGGACTCACTAATACTGAATAGGGCAAAACGGACGCAGCGATGCTGACGATTCTGAACACCATTGCCAAAAACGTTGTTCCATCACCATTTGACGACAGCGAAGCAACGGAATTCTCCGTGCAAGCGGAGAACTTCAAGATCGTTTACGTAGCCCCGATGAAAGCGCTGGCTGCCGAGGTGACTGAGAAGTTGGGGAAACGTCTGGCGTGGCTTGGTATACAGGCACGGGAGCTGACTGGAGACATGCACCTCACGAAAGCCGAGATTGTTCAAACGCAGATCATTGTGACGACCCCCGAGAAATGGGATGTTGTGACCCGGAAGAGCACGGGAGATACCGAGTTGGTGCAAAAGGTTCGCCTTCTCATCATCGATGAAGTGCATATGCTCCACGACGAGCGCGGTGCGGTGTTGGAGTCTCTGGTCGCTCGAACGCAGAGGCAGGTCGAGAGTACCCAATCACTCATTAGGATCGTTGGGCTATCCGCGACTCTACCAAATTATATCGACGTCGCAGACTTCCTCAAGGTGAATCGGATGGCCGGGCTTTTCTACTTTGATCAGTCTTTTCGTCCGGTGCCTCTGGAGCAACATTTCGTCGGCGTCAAAGGCAAAGCAGGTTCTAAGCAGTCTCGCGACAACTTGGAGCAGGTGGCCTTCTTAAAGGTCAAGGGAATGCTAGAAATGGGCCATCAGGTCATGCTGTTTGTGCACTCCCGTAAGGACACGGTCAAAACTGCCAAAAGCATTCATGTGAGCGCACTCGATCAGCAATGCGCCAACCTTCTGGATCCGAGTGGTCACCCTCGTTACGAGTCTGCTATGCGGGATATCAAGAATTCAAGAGGTCGCGAGATCAGGGAGCTTCTGCCCAAAGGCGTCGGCACTCATCACGCTGGAATGCCCAGATCAGACCGCAACCTCATCGAGCGGCTATTTGCCGAGGGCGTACTGAAAGTGCTCTGCTGCACAGCCACGCTAGCATGGGGAGTCAATCTGCCGGCTGCGGCGGTCATCATCAAGGGCACTCAACTCTACAGCGCTTCCGAGGGAAAGTTTGTGGATCTGGGTATTCTGGACGTGCTGCAAATGTTTGGAAGAGCCGGCCGTCCTCAGTTCGAAGACCGTGGGATTGGTATCATATGTACCACTCACGATAAGCTTCAGCACTACTTGGAGGCGGTCACGCAGCAACATCCGATAGAATCCAAATTCTCCCGGAAGCTGGTGGACAACCTCAATGCGGAGATCGCTCTCGGAACCGTAACTTCCGTGGCCGAAGCTGTCCAGTGGCTAGGTTACACCTACCTTTTCGTGCGCATGCTGCAAAACCCGCACATGTACGGAATCGACTGGGCAGAGAAAAGCAACGACAGCCAACTCGTACAGCGACGGCGGAAGTTGATCATTGATGCCGCGCGCGTTCTTCAGCAGAGTCAAATGATCATCTTCAATGAATCAACAGAGGAGCTTCGCGCCAAAGACGTAGGTCGAATAGCGAGTCAATACTACGTCTTGCAATCTAGCATCGAAGTTTTCAACACGATGATGAGAGAGCGCGCAACTGAAGCTGATGTGCTCAGGATGATCAGCATGAGCGGCGAGTTTGACAACATACAATCACGAGACAGCGAAAGTCAAGAGCTTCGGCGGCTGGTCGATGAAGCAGTTCCTTGTCAGATTAGAGAGGATACAACCAGCCCACATGTGAAGACCAATATCTTGCTGCAGTCGTACATCTCGAGGGCCCGCATTGAGGATTACACTCTGGTGTCTGACAGCGCCTATGTGGCCCAAAATGCAGCCCGCATATGTCGAGCCTTGTTCATGATCGCTCTGAACAGACGCTGGGGCTATCAGTGCTTGGTATTGTTGACTTTGTGCAAGTCGGTCGAGAAACAAATCTGGCCGTACGAGCACCCGCTTCATCAGTTCGACCTGCCTCAACCAATTCTCAGAAACCTCGATCAAAAAGGTTCGGTCGCTTCGATCGACTCCATGAAAGATATGGAGTCCGCCGAGATAGGGGCGCTTGTCCACAACAACAAGATGGGTGGCACTATATCCAGGCTGCTAGAGAACTTCCCAACTGTGGGCATAGAGGTTGAGACCGCCCCTCTGAATCGAGACGTTCTCAGAATACGACTTCATCTTACCGCTGAGTTTTCTTGGAATGACCGCCATCATGGCACATCCGAGTCCTATTGGATCTGGGTTGAGAACTCAGAAACCTCTGAAATATACCACCACGAACTGTTCCTGTTGACTAAGAGAAAGGTTCACGATGACCATGAACTCAATTTCACCATTCCACTCTCTGACCCTTTGCCTTCTCAAATATACGTGCGCGCCGTTTCCGATCGCTGGTTAGGCGCAGAGACGGTGATACCGGTATCCTTTCAGCACCTTATCCGACCAGACACCGAGAGTGTGTACACTGATCTTCTTGACCTGCAACCTCTTCCCATCGCGGCACTGGACAATTCACTCCTAGAAGAGATATATGGACAGCGGTTCCGATTCTTCAATCCCATGCAGACACAAGTGTTCCATTGCATGTACCACACGCCGGCAAATGTACTCCTTGGGTCTCCCACTGGCAGCGGCAAGACTGTCGCTGCGGAGTTAGCGATGTGGTGGGCAATGCGCGAGAAGCCTGGATCCAAAGTGGTTTATATCGCGCCGATGAAAGCGCTTGTACGCGAGAGAGTCAAGGATTGGACCAAACGTCTGGCGAGGCCTTTGGGCATGAAGCTTGTGGAATTGACCGGCGACAACACGCCAGATACTCGAACCATTCAGGATGCGGATATCATCATCACTACGCCAGAGAAGTGGGATGGTATCAGCCGGAGCTGGCAAACCCGGGGCTACGTACGCAAAGTCAGCCTCGTTATCATCGATGAAATCCATCTGCTTGGAGGTGATCGAGGGCCGGTTCTGGAAATCATCGTGTCGAGGATGAACTACATTGCGTCGCAGAGTAAAGGCGCGGTGAGGCTCGTGGGAATGTCCACCGCCTGCGCCAACGCCACGGATCTGGCACATTGGCTTGGTGTCAAGGAAGGCTTATTCAACTTTCGTCATTCTGTTCGGCCGGTGCCGCTTGAGATCTTCATTGATGGCTTTCCGGAGCAGCGCGGCTTTTGCCCGCTCATGCAGTCGATGAATCGCCCTACCTTTCTTGCGATCAAGTCTCACTCTCCAGAAAAGCCCGTGATCGTGTTTGTTGCTTCCAGGCGGCAGACAAGGCTGACAGCCAAGGATCTAATCAACTTTTGCGGAATGGAAGATAATCCCCGTCGGTTCGTCCGCATGGCCGAGGACGATTTGGCTCTCAACCTTTCCAGAGTGAAGGACGACTCTCTACGTCAAGCGCTGAGCTTCGGCATCGGTTTACATCACGCTGGTCTCGTTGAGTCTGATAGGCAGTTGTCGGAGGAACTCTTCGCGAACAATAAGATTCAGATCCTTGTCGCCACCAGCACGCTCGCCTGGGGGATCAATTTGCCTGCGCATCTCGTTGTGGTCAAGGGAACTCAGTATTATGATGCGAAGATGGGAGGGTACAAGGACATGGACCTTACAGATGTTCTGCAAATGCTGGGACGCGCCGGCCGCCCGCAATTCGACTCTTCAGGGATCGCCCGGATATTCACGCAAGACTCAAAGAAACCATTCTATAAACACTTCTTGCACACTGGCTTCCCGGTCGAATCTTCGCTTCACAATGTCTTAGACAACCACTTTGGGGCCGAGATCTCTGCTGAGACGATCCAGACCAAGCAAGATGCCCTTGATTATCTGACGTGGACGTTCTTCTTTCGGCGACTACATAAGAATCCGTCCTTCTATGGTCTTGAAATCTCTGCCGAGGAGCACAACACCCTTGCAGCGCAGGCTTCTGCAAACGAATACATGATTCAATTAGTAGACACTTCTTTAGCAGAACTGGCCCATTCGGGATGTATAGCCGTCCACTCGAACGGTGATGTGGAAGCGACCGCCATGGGTAAGATTATGAGTTATTACTATCTCTCACATAAGACGATACGCCAGCTTCTCCAGAAGGCCACGCCCGACGCCTCTTTCGATGAAGCACTTGCGTGGATATGCTCCGCCACAGAATACGATGATATACCAGTGAGACACAACGAAGATATCATCAACACAGAACTGTCGAAAGCACTCCCTCTGAAGGTCGATGTCATAGGAATGCCAATGGGCGATCCGCATGTCAAAGCTTACTTGCTGCTTCAAGCCCACTTCTCGCGGATTGATCCACCAATATCAGATTACGTGGGTGATCAGACATCGGTGTTGGACCAAAGCATACGCATAATTCAGGCTTCCATCGATGTGCTCACCGAACTCGGTCATCACGGAAGCTGCAAGACCATGATGACTTTGCTTCAGTGCGTCAAGTCGGCGCGCTGGCCTTCTGATGGTCCTTTGAGCATTTGCCCGGGCGCCGATGTTTCTGCGGAGGGCCGGCGCCTCGAAGATCCTTCGGCTCGACCTCGTAATCTCAATGAAGCCAGTACCTCACCGCGCAGCGTTCTGCAAAAGGCAGCTCAGCAGCTAGGCGTGCCGACATCAGCCCAAACCGCCTTTTTCAAAGTGTTGGAAACACTGCCGAACATACGGCTGAAAGTCGCTGAAGTCAACTCATTGGGTCTCACGGTCGAAATCTCAAGGGTGAACTCTCTCTACGATCGAGAAGCTCGCATGTACGCGCCGCGTTTCCCAAAACCACAACCTGAAGGATTCTTTGTTGTAGTATCCGACGACTCGAGCGGTGATACCCTCGCTCTGAAACGGATAGGTTGGCCGGTTGCAAAACAGGGAAGAGCAATGCACTCAGGCGAGGTGAGGGCAAAAGCGGCTTTCAGACTGCCGGAGAGCCTCAAAGCAAGAAGTATAAACGTTGAGGTTGTAAGCGATGGCTACATCGGGATGCAGTGGCGGAAAACCCATGTGGAAATACCACCTGTTCCAGTGCCGGAGGAGGGGAAACCTAGTAAACCCTGATGCGGAATCCTCTTCATTGTATCTTTAGCTCACATAGACTCGACTACTCGGGAGCATACAGAATCATAGATGGTGACTCATGAATCAAACGTATTGGGAATCGATACACGCGATAAGTCTCCGTCGTGTAGACGAAATGGACATTGTGTTGTGTTGAGTTCCATTCAGCTCAGAACCTAGCTTTGAACACGACAGAAAGAAGTCTCACGCGGGATAGGCTACGTAGGCTCGCGTTATATCCCTACATAACCTGCTTTTGAGGCTTGGTAGAAGCCCGTCGCCGGCAGCAACCACGTGAAGCATGCCGCTTGAAAATCAAAAGACTTTATCCTGACAACACTGGCAGACTGTGCGATATGAAAGGAGTTGGTCTGCCATCGGACAACATTTGTCGCAGCGGCTTCTTATCGTCGCATCACGATGCATCTGTACAGGGCTCGTAAGGGCATTTTCAGAGTCGTATGACTACATTAGCTCCTATGCGGACATCAGGTTCTGTGATTGCAATGGTGTCAACCTCGTCAAGCTTACATGCTGTATTTTCCTTCGCCCTGCGCCTGACGATGCATGTCGTCCGTTTCGAGCTTGTAACTGATTCTGATGTCAAGGTCGCGGCGATTGCGATCGTTGGGTTTACAATGCAGCGTGCCGGTCACTCGCTCGCCCTCCTCCACGGTCAGAACGTCGTCGAGGTAGAAGACCGTCTGCTTCCAGTGCGTGTATTTTGTGTGAGGGCCGGTGGAGAATCGAATTGGCTTGTGGCAGGCGCTGAACTCAATGTCGAACCAGGCAATCAGCGCGTGGATGAAGTCGTTACGCCTGATGCTGAGACCAAAGGGCACCGAGAAGGTTAGGTCGGAGGTTTTCACGGTGTAGAGGTCGAGCGTAAGGACGGCATTCGGATCGGTCACAACTGTCTTCATGTCGACCGTGTCCACGAGTGGCTCCGTCATGGCCGTTTTCTTCAATGGGGTGTAATCAAACCCCCAGACACTGTCCCAAACTGCGGCAAAAGTCAGAAGGCTGCATGCGCAAGTTACGGTGGTAATAACATGCATCCAATCTTCTCCTCCTTGTACTCGCCGTCTTCAATCCCCGCCAGAAAGAGGGTAGCCTTGTCGGGGAAGATGAGGCCGTCAGGTACGAGATACTGGTCGCGCGCGTAGAGAACCGTGTCCAGCATGCTCTCGTAGAGTAAGAAGTATCCCATCCACTCGGAGATTATGATGTCCACTTTGTCGAAGGGCAGCTTCACTTCTTCCATCTTTCCCTGGAGCAGCGTGATTTTGTCGGACAGTCCGTTCACCGCCACTATCTCCTTTGCCTTGTCGATGATGGTGGACATGTCGACTCCGATGACGTGTTTTGCGCCTGCCCGTGCAGCAAACCTAGCAGAAGAATCTTGTCAGACGCTCGACTCAGGAGCACGCAGATGAGGTCGTGAGAGGGGCGCAAACATGCTAAGGATGGATGTACCGCATCCGACGTCCAGGACGACCTTGTCTTTGAAGAGGTGCCGGTTCTGATAGATTGCGTCTCGGTATGATCTGGTCCGGACCTCATCTTTCTACACGGGTGCGTTACAAGATTAGAACCATCCTGCTACTTACACGCATGCGACTGGGCGTTTGTAGTGGGCGCTGCGGCTACACACCAGCATTTCCTCGTGGATCCCTGAAAAGCCAGTCTTTAGCAGGCGCTACGAGACGATGAGCGAACAGCGACTGACCATGATGGTTGTAGCTAAGCTTCAGTCAGCAGAGAACAGACTGAAAGCGTGTGGGAGCATCGCATGCCTGTTAAAGTAGTGGGCCTCTGAATGCGCCATGCCGGCCATGGGATCAGCCGCTACTTGCGGTTGATCGCCTACAGTGTTGGCCATTTTGCAACTCTAAGAAGATGAGCCCAGGCAACGGATGGTGAGAGTACAGTGGGTGCTGCACTGAACTTGCGACTGTCGTGGGATTCAAAATATGTGAGTTGGACGAAGAAAATTCCGTTCCACACTAGTGGTTCAGAGCTTCTGCACAGACCCCTAGGTACCTAGATGTCGGGACCCGTGGGCCAATTTTGTGCTAGTCCAAAAATCTCAAGAATTATAGGCAAAGTCATGGTCTCACGGTTTAGTAGAAAGCTGAAATGCTTCTTTACTAGCTAGTATGCCACTCTGATTGAAGTAAAAGAGTCATTAAAGACAACAGGACGTTCTATTTTCTGAGAGGACAAAGTTCCGTAACATGCTATCAAACAAAGATCACGCATAAAGACCCTTAGTCCACGCGTAGAATTTCAGGGTAACAGCCTGTCAACACCGTGGCCGTATGCAATAGTTTTGGTGGAGCGGGGTATCATGTCCGTCATGACAGTCATAAAGATCATAAGTCTTGAAGATCGTAACCTCTTGCCAAAATGTCATCAATTTCGTCAATCAAAGATTTACTTCATCCTGATGTGTTTGAATGTCTCAACGAAGCCATCAGCATCTATAGTCGCGGTTAGCGATGGTGCCAATCGGAGACGTCCACGGGGAAGGATCGACTTAACATACCTTGCTTGCTGGTGAATCGCAATTCAAATGCCCCAGAGGGACCTCGGGGAGGCAAGTAACCGTCGCAGAAGACATACGGTTGCAGCTCACGTAGTCTGACGACCCTTGGTGAGACTTGCCGCAACCATGTCCGAGACCCAACATAGTGAGTGACAAAGGCAGTCCATATGGGTGTCTTGATCATCGGACCGCGGCGCGCCGTGGCCTCGAAGCGGATGCAGCCCGAGTCCGTGTCACGGAAAACGCGAAAGGCGTGGAGGTAATTGTCGTCTTCGATCTCTCTTCGAGCAGTCAGTACGTCACGCGACCGCAGATGAAACGCTTCTCACCCGCCAAATTCCTCCACCTCGCCCACCTGGAAGAAATCGTCGAGACCGGACGACTGCTTGATCGCGTCTTGTCGTTTCATGGCTACGAAGGTGGAGTAAAACAAGGCCATCCCTGAGAGCAGTTAGATCAAATCTTAGCTAAGGCGCCGTTCATACAAGCATACTTTCGTAGACCGGAAACTTCAACGACGCCCACAGGTCAAGCTTGCCGTCTGTCCGATTGACCCGGCACAACCGCAGGCAGTTCCCAGACCGAACAGCGGCCAGGGCGGTAAGCGGAATGCAGCAGCGAAGCAGCCTCCCGGTGCGCTTGTCCGTCGTCAGATACAGGATTCGGGCGCGATGGTCCGTCGGCCTCCAATACAGTTGGACAGTCACATCGGTCGCTTCGAATGGCCTGACATAATCAGCATCTGTACCGTTAGACCCAATACAGGGAAGACGTACAGGCTAACAACACGCAGGAACCTGTCCGTCGCCAGTCGGTGTTCCGCTGACGGCTCGTCTCTGCCTAAACATTGGGTGCTTGTCACGCCTGGTCAGTGCCCCACACGCATAGCGTATCTGTGATCAGCGCTTACGGGCTCCCCGAGATCCGAAAGGGGGTAGATGAATGACGTCCATCAAACACCTTGGTCGCCCAATGCCGTGGCGGGCCCAAGCCGTTGGATGAGTCGGAAGAAAAGGTCTGGGTCGATGAAAACGTTTGCGAGGAGGATGTGGAGAAGGTCGGAGATTGAGGAACCTCTGGAGCGAGGGGGGGGATCGGCACTTCCCAGTCGTCTAAGATTGGCGAGGTTGGTGGGTGAATCGGAAAAGTCGGGTAAGTGGGATATCTGCCAAAGGTAGGTCTGGGTGTTTTATGGCCTGATCACATCAGAACGTCTGCACAAGATTGCCGGCACTCATCAGAGGGCCGTACCTTCCATGTTGAGCCTATCAAATTGAGACTCCAGCGGCACCTGCACCTTAACCAACAGCATGAGACGCGTATTGAGCATCCGCATGTCGGATTGGGGAAGATGGCTGGTTACGCATCAGCGACTGGCTGCTCTCAACGCAATTGCAGGGGAACCACTGACCCCCGAAGGACGTCGAAGAGTCCTTGGATGTAGACCCGGTACCACTCGAGCCGGGAACAGAGCAAAGGCCCTTCATCTCTGAAGCGCTGACGGAGGGCGTTCCACAAAACATCGTACGGAGGACGACCGCCGTATTTCTCAAAACGCGACTGACCGAAAGTCTCTCGCACCGCTCCCAGCGTGTAATCCAAGCTTTTGAGGACGAGGTCAAGGTCTTTCCTGATTTTATAGAAGCCAGAGCCATATTCTAGCGGATCATGAGCGTTGTCCAGGGTCCGGAGAGCGGAGCTGATGGCGAAGAGTTCGCTGATGTTGGCTGATATATCTGTGGCACAATGAGGGATTTCGTCGAGCCAGACTTGCAGGCCCGACGCGATATCTTCGGCGCGCTTCGCCTCGAGGACGAGAGACCAATCCATAACGGCGGGCGATCAATCGGAGCCCGACGCCTTGCAGGCGTGTATTTAGTGTTGTTGTGATACTGCGGCCAAGATGAGAAGTGCCCGACAACCAACAGCGCAGATCCTGAGCTTAGCTAAATATGCATGCTCTGAAGATTGACAAGGCCACCACCTCTTTGCCATTCGACTACCTTGGCAGCATTCTCGCCGCGCCGTCAGATTGAAACAGCTCGCACATTCCCCCGGGCGAAAGAAAATCTGTGCCGACCGCGGTCTGACGTGGTCGGGCCAGCGCTCTCTTACGGCCAATGAGATTGTGCCGGCGCCACTAATGATACCTAGAAAGAGTCAAGGGCCGACATGCATAATCATGCAGTAGGGTGATGCATGCGGCAAAGCGCAACGAAGCGTTAAAGGGTTTGTGCTTGTTGTTCTTGTATCATACCCATGGAAGCTTCCTG
>QQTW01004740.1_pt1 | contig 10227 bp, 8 predicted proteins | sample 1904831 | NCBI WGS metagenome assembly QQTW01 (sample SAMN09435610, study PRJNA476489) | Subsurface metagenome, whole genome shotgun sequencing project.
TGCTGCGCGACGCTCTGAGGGGGCACGCCGAGGAACTTGAGCTAGGGGATAACGCCGCTGAAGCCCTCGTCCTGCTACACCGCCTTCTTGCCCTCGATCCACTTGATGAGAGCGCACACCGCATGGTGATGCGGCTCGAGTTTGGGAGAGGCCAGCTCGACGACGCCCTGGCTCAGTTCGAGCGGTGCCGCCGCCAGTTGGCCGAGGAGCTCGGTTTGGAGCCCATGGCGGAGACGCTGGAGCTTGCGCGGGCGATTGAACAAGCCGTCTTGAAGCCTCAGGTTGAGGTTCGCAGGAGCGTCAAGCGGCGCATCCCGCCTAAGTTGCTGCGTCCCCCCGCGCTGGTCGGGCGTGAGCGCGAGTGGGCGGAGATGGAAGCGGCCTGGAATGAAGGCAAACTGATTTTCATCTCGGGAGCGCCGGGTTCCGGTAAGTCGCGGCTGATGCTGGACTTTGCCCGCACCAAGGGCCGCTACATGGTGTCCGGCGGGCGACCGGGCGACGCGGCAGTTCCTTTCAGCTCGCTGGCTCGGATGCTCAGGCAGCACCTCGACGCCTACCCTGAAACCACGTTCGAGCCCGTTGTACGCTTGGAGTTGGCACGGCTCGTCCCAGAACGTTTTCCCGAGCAGCCTGAACCTATCAGCTCGGAAGCGGAGCGGTTGCGCTTCGTAAACGCGGTCGGTGTCTTTTTGCTGGCGGCAACCCACCAACTCGATATGCTGCTCACGGACGACATCCAGTTTTACGACACCGCCACCTTCCAGACCGGGATGTACTTGAGCCTGGCGCTGACCGAGCAGGGGCTAGCGGAAGGTCAGGCCCGCGCCGTTAGCTGTTTTCGCAGCGGCGAAGTACCCCCTGACTACGAAAGGGGCGTGCGGGAGGCTGCGGAGCAGGGGGCGGTCGTCCACATCGAGCTGGAACCCTTAAGTCAAGAAGCGACCGGGGCGCTGCTCGAGAGCCTCGAGATTAGCGCTGCCGAGGGGCTCGTCCCGCGCCTGCACACGCTCACCGGCGGCAACCCGCAGTTCATCGTGGAGGTGCTCAAGGTGGTCTACGAGCAGGGCGAGGGGAGCATGACGTTGACCCGTCTCGCCGACGTGGGGGTACCCGAACGGGTGGGCCTCACCATCGAACGGCGGCTGAAGAGGCTTTCCAAAGGGGCCTTGCGTCTGGCCCAGGCCCTCGCCGCCTGGCAGACGCCCGCCCCCATAGAGGCGCTTGCGGCGGTGCTCGAGCTGCGCGACCGTGAGGTCGCCGAGCTGTTCGCCGAGCTGCAAGGTGCGCAGATTTTGCGGGAGAGCGTTTTCGTTCACGATCTCCTCTACGAGACGGTGCGGCGCACCACCCCGCTCGAGGTGGGGCGGCTGCTCCACCGCCGGATCGCCGGGGTGCTCGAGCACCGGCGCGGCGAACCCGCGCGCGTCGCCGCTCACTGGGAACGAGGGGGCGAGCTGGAGAAGGCCCTGCCCTGGCGGCTTAAGGCAGCCGAAATCGCGCTTACGCAAGGCTCTTTTGAAAAGGCGCGAGTTTGGCTCGGACAGGTGCTCGAGGTCGCCGAACCTGGAAGTTACATGGTCAAGGAGGCACAGGGGCTACTGCAGAAAAGCGAGCTAAAAACCTGATTGCGCAGAAATCAGCTTGCCCGTTAGGGACGTCTTTGTGACGCTTTTGTGACGCCTCGGCCTTACAGTCTGAAACCAAGGGCCACCCTGAACGCCGGGTCGGGATACTCGAGCTTGGAGCGCTTCACTGTTTCCGGAGGATGTTCTGCCGTGAACTGTACAGTGCTGCCGCCACACGAGCAGAGATGGGCAAAGGAAAGCCGGAGGAATAGCGGTATGAAACGACACAGGATAGAAGGTCTGACACACCACCTCACAAGAATGGGGAAGCTGCAGATGCCCTTAGGTCTGGTCCTCGCCTTAGTACTTGGGGCCTGCGTTCAGACCCCAACGCCGGTTTTGGAGGACGAGCACGAGCTCTCGACCCTAGCGACCTTCCGCGTGGGTAGCCGCGCGGACGCACCGGACGCTCGCCTCGGCGACGGGCGCTGCGCGACGAGTGCTGGGGTCTGCACGCTGCGCGCGGCGGTTCAGGAGACCAACGCCCTTCCCGGCGCGGACAGCGTGCGCTTGCCGGAGGGCGTGTTCAGGCTCACGTTGGGCGAACTCGTCATCACGGACAGCCTGACCCTTAGCGGAGTGAGCCAGGACGCGCTGGTGGAGAGCCGGGGCAGAACCACCGTGATTGACGCCGAGGACCGTTCGCGGGTCTTTTTCATCAATAAGGTAGGAGCTCGGCCCATCGTGACCCTGCGCGGCTTAACGGTGCGCAACGGCAACGAAAGAAGTTCAGGGTATGGGGCGGGCGTCGCCATCTCCGAGTTAAGCACCGTGACGCTCGAGCGCCTCCTCATCCGGGACAACGAGGCGAGAAGTTTCGGGGCGGGCATCAGCAACTTCGGGTTACTCACGGTGCGCGAAAGCACCGTTTACAATAACAAGATGCCGACGAACGGCGGCGGCGGCGTCGCCAACACGGGCGGCGGCGTCTTTAACAGCGGCCTCCTAGCCCTCTATGACAGCACCATCTACGGCAACGAGGCTACGCGGGGCGGCGGCCTCGCAACACTTGGGAACAGCATCACTGTCATCACCAACAGCACGGTGAGCGGAAACAGGGCGGCGGGGCCTGGCGGCGGTATTCACAACCGGGACGGCACGGTGAACATTATTTCAAGTACGGTTACGCGCAATGAAGCGTTCGCTTTTGGCCGCTTTCTCTCCCTCAGCGAGGCTTACTTCGGCGGTGGAATCTACAACACAGGCAAATTGGCCCTGTTCGGCACCCTTTTGGCGGAAAACGAGGCGAATCTGAGCGCGGGCGACCCCGGCTTCGCGCCCGACTGCTACAGCCTCGGCTCCACCCGCACCACATACGTCCGCACCTACGGCGCGAACTTGGTGGGCGTCGTGAACGACAACTGCACCTTCCCGGTGGCGCGTCCTACGGGCAGGCCCCAAGACCTCTTAGGCACCGAGGCTTCACCCGCCAGCCCAATGGTTTTAGAGTTGGCCGACAACGGCGGCCCTACTCTAACGCACGCCCTGCGACCTTACGGCCCGGCCAAGGACGGCGCGGGGCTGCCCAGCGAGGGAGCCTTTACCTGTACCACAAACGACGGGCGCGGTGAATGGCGGCCCTTTGACGGGGACCGCGACGGCAGCTCCCTATGCGACATCGGCGCGTTCGAGGCGCAAGAAGCGCCCCCGCGCGACAGGGTAGCCCCCACATGCCAGGTGGAGCCTAGTCCGTTTCGCCCCGATGAGGAGGTGCGTTTCACCTTTCGAGACGAGTTCAGCGGGAGCGGTCTGTACCGTGTCCACGCGACCTACTCCTACAATGTTTACGTCGGCGATATTATTGGTCCTCGCGCCGTTGACTTCGTTGCGGGCACCATGTTTTCCGCGAGTATGTTTGTTGGTCGGCGTGATCCGGAAAGACACGCCTACGTCCTCCTCGTGGTGGAGGACGCGGCGGGCAACCAGACAACTTGCCTGAGCGCGGTTCCCATCGGATGAAGGTCAAGGCGGAACGGCCCACGGATGCTTTCCCTGCCTACTGCCCCACGCGCAGGTAGGCGGAGTTCGGTTCTTTCATGAGACTAGCCTGTTTTTAAGAGGGGCGTTTTAATGGGGAAAACACGGCAACGCGACCCCGACTGTTACGACGACCTGAAGGGGGCAGACGATGCGTAAAGAGTTTAACCGGCTCGGTTCCCTCGTTGTTCTCGTGCTCGCACCGTTTAGCCGGGTTCTGGTCAACAACCTGAGAGTCGCACGTTTTCACCGCGCACACCTTCCAACTGACACGCCGCTCGTGGTGAAGGCGTTCGGGATTTGCTGGGAGAGCGAGATAGAACTCACTGCGGGAACTGCGGGGTTGGTAGAAACACCGCGGTGAGGGCAACCGCTTTTCTCCATGACCAAGAGGATGCGGTTGCCCTATGTGGTTCTCCCGCCCGTGTATCATGAGGCCGTGCCCGAGCACGACTTCGCCGCGCTAGACAGCCTGCAACTCCTGCCGCGCCTGCTGCACGCCGTCAGCGACCCCGACCTCAGCCTGACGCTGCTCGGGCAACGCCTCAGCGCCCCGCTGCTGCCGCTTTTAGAGGCTTACGGCGACGCCGAGGGCACGCTGAACGTATTGGACGCCGAAGCCCTGCTCCGTCACGAGGGTACGTTCCCGACGCATCTGCCGCTCCTCAAACCCGAAAAAATGGGGCTGCTGATGCCCAAGGTTCGCAAACTCGCCGCCCGCGGCGTGCCGGGGTTCGTCCTCGACCTGAGCGTGTCTGCCGAGCTGCCGCCGTTCGGCAAGCTCGAGTGGCACCCCCGCACCCGCGAGGATTTGGCCGAGCTCCGCGCCGCCGCCGGGGTGCCGGTCTGGCTCTACGGCGTCTGCAGCGTCGCCGACGCCGAGGTCGCGAGCGAGGCGGGGCTCGAGGGCGTCGTCGTCAACACCGGGGCCGGGGTCTTTCTGGGTTCGCCCGCGACCGCCGAGGTCTTTCCCGACATCTTGGACGCGGTCGCCGGGACGATCTCGGTCTACGCCGGGGGCGCGGTCCGCACGGGCGTCGACGTGTTCCGCTATCTCGCACTCGGTGCAGAGGCGGTTTTGGTCGACACTGACCGCTCGCTCCCCAATCTGCGGGCCGAACTCGCCTACGCAATGCGCCTCACGGGCTGCGGGACGCTCGCCGAGATTTCTTATGAGGCGATTTTTGCGCCGCTGTTCGGTGAAATCTGACCGCGCGAGCTGGCCATGAAAGCAAGCTGGCCGTAAAAGCCAATCGCGAAAGCTGACTCGAGCCCCGAGACCGCCGCGTTTCAAGCGTGGGCTCAGGTGTACGCCGCCATAACGAGTTTCGCCGCGTCTCCGGCCCGTTGGGCGTGGTTGCCCGGCCCGAACACGCGGGCGGCGGTCCAGGCCCCGTCCATCAGGAGCAGGAGCGACTCGGCGACCGCCCGGGGCTCCCGCAACCCGGCGGCTGCGGCGAGCCCCTCGAGCCTGCCCAGCACCGCCTCTTTGTGCGCCAGCGCCGCCTGGTGCCCCGGGTGCTCGGGTTCGGGAAACTCCCCCGCCGCGCCTGCAAAGGTGCACCCCAGGCACGCCGGGCTGCTCGCCAGGCGTCCGACGCCCTCGAAGACGGCCTCCAACTGCCGCTGCGGGTCGCCCGCAAACGGCCCCGTGACCTCGTCCCACCACCCCCAAAACGCCTCGTTCGAGCGCCCCAGATAGGCGACGACCAGCGCGTCTTTGCTCGGGAAGTGCTTGTAAAGCGTCATTTTCGCGACGCCCGACGCGGCGATTACGGTGTCGACGCCGACTGCCCGGAACCCGTGACGGTAGAAAAGGCCGCCCGCCGTCTCCAAAATCTTGTCCCGTGCAGACCCCCTTGTTCGCTTTTCAGTCTTCTCGGTCATAGCCTCCCCCTCTTGACAAGTATACAGACCTTTCTATATGGTGTCGGGTGTCATAGGTAGACAGGTCTGTCTACTACATAACTGACAGCTGCAGAGGAGCAGAAATGAATATCGGCATTTTAGGTACGGGGATGGTCGGACAGGCGCTCGGGAGCGCCCTCGCCGCGAAGGGTCACGCGGTCATGTTCGGCACGCGCGACGTAGCGAAGTCGCTTGCGGGGGAGGGCACGGACGCTCACGGCTTTCCCGCTTTCGGCCTATGGTACAAAGACCACGCTAACAAAGACCATACCAACAAAGACGACGCGAACCTGGGGCTCGGCACGTTCGCCGAGGCGGCCCGCTTCGGCGACCTGCTCGTGAACGCGACGAACGGGTTGGGGTCTTTAGAGGCGCTGCGCGCGGCGGGTACCGAGAATCTCGGCAACAAAATTCTTATCGACGTTGCCAACGAACTCGACTTTTCCGGCGGGATGCCCCCGCGGGCGCTCGCGACGACCGACCGGTCGCTCGGCGAGGCGATTCAGGCGGCGTTCCCGAATCTCCGGGTGGTTAAAACGCTCAACACCATGACCGCTTCGGTGATGGTCGACCCCACGCTCGTACCGGGCGGCGACAGCACGGTCTTTATCAACGGGAACGACGCCGAGGCCAAAAGGCAGGTGACGGAACTGCTGAGGAGCTTCGGCTGGCAAGACGTTATGGACTTGGGCGACGTCACCGCCTCGAGGGCCGCCGAAATGCTCCTGCCGGTGTGGGTGCGGGCGTGGGGCGTACTCGGCAACGTCTCCTTCAACTTCAAAATCGCGCGGTAACGGGGCGGACGTTGGCCGGGCGTTCACCGGACGTTAGCAGGGCGTTTTCTCGCAGCCGTTTGCTCGAGCGTTGCGGGGTGCCGGGGCGGTTCCGGTCAAATCGTTGACGCTGCCTTGACGCCCGCTCAGCTACGGTCTCTCTGTCCCCGCGCACCCTCCTCAACTAAGGGCGCGGGGCTTTTAGGTGGGGACTCGAGCCCCGCTTTCTAACCCGTTTTACAAGCCCTACCCACAAGCCACTCACCACAAGCGACGGGCTACTTGTCGCTCGAGAGCGCAAACCCCCGCATAAACTGTTCCTGCAACAGCCCGAATACGAGGAGCGGCGGAATAATGGTAATCAGCGCCGCCGCCATCACCGGCCCCCACTCGACTTGGTCGCCCGACACGAGCGCGTTCAGCCCGATCTGCACGACCTGCGTCTCGCTCCGCCGGATGATGATGCGCGGCCACAGGTATTGGTCCCACACGTAGACGAACTGAATCACCGCCAACGCCCCGATGGTGTTCCAGCTCATCGGCACGAGCACGCTGCGGAGGAATCTAATCGGCCCCGCTCCGTCGATTTTGGCGGCGTCGGCGAGGCTGCGCGGCAGCGAGCGGAAGTGCTGATTAAACAAAAACACGCCCGTCGCCGACGCCAAAAACGGCACGATGATGGCCCAGTAGGTGTTCGCCCAGCCGAAGCCGAAGACGGGCGGGTTCAGGAAAATCCCCACCGGGTCGCGGAGCCACGCCCACAACACCCGCCACGACCCCGGCGGCTGCAACGACACGAGGTCGAACAGCGGTAAGACGAGGACCTCCAAGGGCGTCATCAGCGTGAGCAAAATCAGGCCGAAGACGACGCGCCGGAAGGGAAAACTGAAAAAGACCAGCGCGGTCGCCGCCATCAGCGACAGGAGCGTTTTGCCCGCCGTCACGGCCACCGCCACGATGAGCGAGTTGCGCATATAGACGCCCAGATTGCCCCCGACCCAGGCGTCGCGGACGTTTTCAAAGAGCACCCTGCCGGGAACCAGGCTCGGCGAGAGTACCTGCGCCCGCGTCTGCGTCGCCTTCAGCAGCGCGTACAAAATCGGCGCGGTGACGAGCAGGCACGCCAAAATCAGCAGCAAATGTATCCACACGGCGTTGCGGCGTTTCAAGCGTCCCCCCCGTAATACACGCGGCGGCTCCCGAAACGGAACTGCAGCAGCACGATGGCCGCGACGAGCAGGAGCAGCATCACGCTCTGCGCCGCCGCGAAACCCAGGTTGCCGGTGCCGCTGAAACCGTCCTGAAAAACCTTGTAGATGAGCGTCGTCGTGACGCCCGTTTCGTCGAGCGGGGCCGCGCCGACCGGCCCGCCCGCGGTCATCACGTCGATGAGGCCGAACGAGTCGAAAAAGGCGAACGTCAGGTTTGTAAAGACCAGAAAAAACGTCATCGGGCTCAGCAGCGGGAAGGTGACGCGCCAAAAACGTGCGAGCGGCCCCGCCCCGTCGAGCTGCGCCGCCTCGCCGAGTTCACTCGGGATGTTGCGGAGCGCTGCCAAATAAAAGACGACGTTGTAGCCCAGGTTTTTCCAGATGGCGGCGGCGGTCACGAGCCCGAAGGTCAGCGGCGGCGTGTCGAGCCAGCGGGGGCGAACGTTAAAGACCGCTCCCAAAAACTCGTTGACGATGCCGACCTGCGGGCTGAAGGCGAACAGGAAAATCGCCCCGGCGACAGCGGGGGAGAGCGCGAACGGCCAGATGAGGAGCACCCGGTAGATACGCGCCCCGCGCACGTCCTGATTAGCCAAAACCGCCATTCCGAGGCTCAGCAGCAAGCCGAACACGACGATGAGGAGCGCGAACACGAATGTTTGGGCGAACGCTTGGATATACGCCGGGGCGAAGGTCCCGACAAACAGCGAGCGGTAGTACTCCAAACCCACGAACGCCCGCGTCCCCAGAAACAGGTTGCTGCGGTAGAGGCTCGAGACCACCGCCTGCACGAGCGGGTAGTAGATAAAGACGAGCAGAATCAGCAGCGTCGGCAGCAGCAAAAGCCACGCGAGCCCCCGGCTCTTAAAAATCGGTTGCATGGCCCCTCGCTTTCGGTCGTAAGGGTTCAGGTTTCAGCACAGTTGAAGATACAACGTTCCGGACTTCGGTTGTGCAGAAGGGTTAAAAATGGCCTGATGGTCTGTGGGTCGGGGGCTCGAGCAACGTTTGCAGGGCGACTCAGAGGGTTTGTCAACCGAATCCCCCCTAGCCCCCCTTAAAGAAGGGGGAACGTTGCACTGCACCGTCAATTCGCCTTGGTACCTCTTGAAGAAAAAAGAACAGCATAGGAGCGCCCTCACTGACGTTAAAAGTTAAGCCCTCTTCCTAAGGGGGGTTGGGGGGATTCGGCACGCAGCCACAACAATTCGGGCCGACGCGAGGCCAGCCCGAAATCATCCGTTCTGTTCCTGACTACTGAAAGTTGGCGTTGTACTCGGCCAGGCGCGCGGCGGCCTGCTCAGAAGCGCGGGCCAGCTCGGCGTCGATTTCGCCGCCGTTAAAAATGCGCTGCATCGTCTCTTCGGTGATGGTCCGGATGTCCTGCATATTGCCGCTCAGGGCTCCCGCGGTCGCCGGGTTGACCTGCGTCCCCAGCAGTTGGTCGAAGGCGACGCTGTAGTTCGGGAACTCCTCGAACCAACCCTCGGCCTCTAACGCCTCGACCGCCGAGTTTCGCACCGGGTAGTAGCCGGTCAGCTTGTGCCACGACACCATGTTTTCGGTGTTGGTCATGTACAAGACGAACTCGAGGGCGGCGGCCTGCTCCTCGGCGGGCTTGTCGGCGGTCAGCCATAAGCTCGCGCCGCCGATGACGACGCCGTTGCGCTCCGCGTCGTCGGCAATCGGCAGGAGGCCCGCACCGATCTCAAACCCGGCTTCTTCGGCAGCCGCCGTCAGGTTGCCGAGGTCGGCGGTCGAGGTGATGTGAAAGACGGCCTGCTGGTCGGCAAAAATCGCGTCGGAGCCGTCCCAGTCCTCGAGGCCCCCCGTGTAGGTGTAGTACCCGGCGTCGTTCAGCGTCTTAAAGAACTCGGCGATGTTCCGGAAGGCGTCGCTCTCGTAGTTGACCGCCGTCGCCCGGCCCTCGCGCCCGTTGCCGCTGTCGAGCAAGGGGGCATTTTGCTGCGCCATCCACTGCTCGAAAAACCAGCCGTTTAGGGACACGCCGAAACAGTCGGCTTCAACGCCGGAAGCGGCGATGGTCTCGCACGCAGCCAAAACCTCGCTGTAGGTCTCGGGCGGCGCTTCGGGGTCGAGTCCGGCCTCCGCCATCAGCGTCTTGTTGGTGTAAAGCACCGGCGACGACGAGTTGAACGGGATGGAATTGACCTGTCCGCCAATCGTGTAGTAGTTCAGCACGGGCTCGATGTAGTCCGAAAAGTCGAAGTCGCCCTCGACCTCGCTGACGGGCGTAAAGATTCCGGCGTCTAACGCGAGCTGCGAGCCGATTTCGTAGACCTGAACGACGTGCGGCAGGTCGCCCTGACGTGCGCCCAGAATCGTCGCCTGCAGCGTCTCGGGGTACGAGCCTTTGGACTCGATGTTCATGACAAAGTCGGGGTTTTCCGCGTTCCATTCGGCGGCGCGTTCCTCAATCCAGCCGGAGCGCGGCTCGTCGGTAAAGGCGTGCCAAAAGGTGAGCGGGGTCTGGGCGGAGGCGGTCGCGAGACCGGCGGCGAAAAGGGAGAGCAGCGTGCGTTTCATACAAACTCCTTTGGCGTAGCCTGCTTTATCTGGCGTTCGGCGCAGTTTAACAGATTCCGGCCCTGCGGCGGGACGACTACAGCTTGTCAAGGCCTCGTCAGGGCTTCGTCAGATGGGGCTGCGGCCCTATCTGAAAGGTGAGAAGCGGCGGTGCTGAATCCCCCCTGCCCCCCTTAAAAAGGG
>QQTW01004741.1_pt1 | contig 10227 bp, 16 predicted proteins | sample 1904831 | NCBI WGS metagenome assembly QQTW01 (sample SAMN09435610, study PRJNA476489) | Subsurface metagenome, whole genome shotgun sequencing project.
CCGTCACCACTGACGCGCTTCATGGCCGATTTGATCTTCAGAGCTTCGGATCGCTCGCCTTTCCAGACGCCCCCTTGCTGCTCGTTGTCAGAGGAGCAGGATGATGAGGGGTTGCCGTTCCCGTTGGCCGTGGCGCTGTCCTGTGGCATTGTCTCGACGATTGGTAACGATAATCGGTTCGAGGCCTCGCCGGGCTCGAGATCGCGCAGGGGAGAGTGCTCCGAGTCGGACGCCGATAGGGAGGTCAGTGCGGGTCGAGTTGGAGCAGGCGGGGAGCCGTCGGCTTTCTTGGACAGAAATCCGGCGAGGAAGCGGCTGTTCTTGTTGCGGGCATCTAGTGATGGCACAGGTCGAGCCGGGAGCGGCGACGACCCATCCAAGGCCAGACTGTCTGCTGAGTTGGCCGCCGAGCTTGCTTGAGCCGCCGCCACGGCATCCCTCAAGGTCTCAGGCGCAGGAGCAATGTCAGGAGTCGAGTCGAGTCGCTGCGGGGTCTTGGCGAACTCGGCCAGCGCCCCGTTCTCGACGTCGTCCCTCCATTGCACTCTCCGCTTGGACGGCGTCTTCTTCTTGGGCGTAAAGATCACGGATTTCTTGGCCAGCGCCACTTTTCGCTTCCGTGGAGAAGCCTTCATCGGGCTCGCCGACAGGTGAGAGCCCATCATGAGAGCAGCGCCGGGGCCGCGCGTCAGTGGTGACGGAGCGGCGTGGTTCGTGTGTTTGCGCCGCTTCGGCGTGCCGTTGCGAAAGGCCTCTTCACCGGGTACTCGGCCGTCGGGCTGAACCACGTAGGTCGTGCCATCCACGCAGGCTGTCAGGATCTTGTTCAGGATGCTCTTGGCCGCATGAACCGCCTCGGACTCGTCCAAGCTCAGCAGCTGGTTCACCAGTGCGACGGTCTCGAATTGGGCTTCGAGAAGAACCTGCACTATCGCTGCATCGGCCATCTTGTCTTGCTCCAGTACCGCCAGAACAGCCTCTCGCTCAGCATGTGACTTTAATAGTTCCGCCTCCCGGGTCAAGTTTGCGATGTGGGCTTCATCTTTTTCGCCCTCCAGGTCGTTCAGCTGCCGGATGCCCGTTTGAAGCGCCGAGTCCACTGCCCTCTCCCAGTTAGACTTGGCGATTCTTTGATGGTAATGATGCCTGCTTCCTTCGAGCTCGATCAGGATGCCCTGCGCTGTCTTTCGCATGGCTGTGCAATTCTCCAACAGGCCGTCTTCCTCTTGAGCGGCGCAGATCTTATCAAAGGCAGCCACCCACGACGTGATCATGCCGATGCGTCTCTCGACGTATCTCAATTTCTTCTGGTAGTTGAACTTGTCTTTTCGCTCCGGCAGCGAATGGTCAAAGGCGGCCCGGATCCTGGCGATCCCTTCTCGCGCAATGACATCCCTCTTCTCGCTCTGCTTGCGGAACTTGGTAAAGGCCGTCGCTTCGTAGTCTTTTTGCTGCTGCTTCAACTCGTTGATCATGGCCAGCTGCTCGTCAATCTTCTTGAGGAAGTCTTTCACATGTCGGTTCACGTTGTACACGTTCCGCGTCACCTTGGTCTGGATGTTCTTGGCCCGATTCGCATACCGCAGCGTGTTCTGCGTCTCGTCAAAGTGTTGGCTCGACGGACTGACGCAGACTATCATGACCGTCTTGCAATTGCCGCCGAGCGAGAACTTGAGCAGTCGGGTCAGCTTCGAGTTTCGGTAGGGCACGTGGTTCTTCTTGCGTGGGTCGCATAGGGCGTTGATGCAGCTTCCTAGTGCCAAGAGCGACTTGTTGATGTTGGCACCTTCGAGCAGTCGCTCGCCTCGATTCTTGGTCGCACTTGCGCGTTCGCTGCCCGCAAGATCGATGATGCTGAGCGTTGCCATCGTATGGGGTTCATTGACGTCTGCATTTCGGTCTCTCTGGGAGACGTTGATCTGGAGCACGGCATGTGACCGGGATGAGGTGGCATTGGCTTCGGTAGGTGACATTGTTCGATACTCATTGCCTCTCACGATCATGTCCATCACTTCTTGGACCTGGAGAGGTCAGTCCAGTTCGTCCAATGTAAGATAGGATCCTGACATTCTGCGGGTTATGGCTGGACAAACCAGCAACCGAGACTGATTGGTTGGCATCCTCACGAAGCATCAGTCCCCCCTTACCACCGCCTGGCACGAGCAAATCCCTGATGGTTTCGTTGTATATCTCGAGGTACGAGAGCGACACTTCGGTGTCCTTGTCATCTTTTCGTTCGCCTATCCTCTCAAACAGCTCCTGCATGGCCAAGAAGATGATGCCAGGCTGTTGTGCGGTACCACTAGTTTTGTCAACATCCAGACGACCATCGGACTTGGCTGTCACTCACGTGATGGTGTGTGTTTTGCCGCAGCCGGTCGCGCCGTACGCAAAAACAGTGGCATTATAACCGTCGAGCACGCTATCGAGGAGTCCTCTGGTCGTTGCCTCGTACACATCGGCTTGCGAGACATTCTCATCAAAGACCCGATCGAAGCCAAAGGTCTGGTCCTTGACCCGCTTTCCTGAGTTGGGTACCACGCTCCTCGAAAAGCGTTGAAGGGGGTTATCCTCGGGCGGATCAAACACTCTTGGCCCAATGTCAGCAATCTTTTCTTGCTCACAGAATTCGAGGGTGGGCGTCGTACAAGCACTTGTCGTCAATGACCTTGATCACCGATCGGATTCCCTTTTGTTGCAGCTTCGGAGTCGGGACGGCGGCCAGCGACCCGTCACCCAGGAAGAAAGGACCATCATCGCATTTCGTTCTGTTGTAATTGAGCTTCAAGGTCTGCCTGTGATGGTTGATTGGATGACATACAGTTGTGCCGCTTCTCTGATCGTGAACGGTCGTACACGGACTAGACAACATCAGTCAGAGCTTCAATATCACGATACTTGCCGGTCAGTCATACCGGTGACAGATATCGACGAAGCTCCACCATCAGCGGCCATTGCCTTGGATTGTGTCCTGTGTTTCGAGGCTGACTTCCTCCCACCTCAAGCTCGATGGAAGGATATGAGTCTGTCCCTGTACACGCCAGCGACAACAGCACACCGGAGCGAAAACAGCTCAATCCGAGAAAAACAAGTGAGCCTGCTGTCGGATGATTCATGCAAGAAGAGAAATGACCGAATTCGAGCGATTGCCTGTGATGGGTGGTATGTTAGTATGGAAATGGAGACGTGTGGACGGCGGTGTTTGAGCCGAAGCAAGCAAGAGACAAGCATGTTATCGCTTTGTTTACATTTTGACGTATTCGGTCGTTGTCACATTCAACGGGGTCGGCAACTTCCGTGTCCGTGCCTGACCGCTGAGTCAGCTGACCTGGCTGGGCAGCCATCGAGTCACGTGGTCCATCTAATGTCAGCGCCGGCTTCTGGGAGCTGGTTTCGTTGCCTGTATCGTGAACATGACAGCCAGGATGTTGCATTTTACTGAGCATGTCCATTTCTTGACACCAATCATGACCCGGCATCAGTCGCTTGAACGATTTGCTCATGTTCAGGCGGCCACCGAGCATTTCGATTTTACATCACTACCGTAACGCGAGAGTCAGCCCAGAGCAGCCTATATGGCCATCCTTCGACGACCAATTCGTCAAGGAAGAAGATGACCATACCAGGTCGCCACCACCCCGCAGCCAGCAAAATCCAAGCCCAACCAGCCATGATCATGCATCACCTCATGTTCTGCGAGGCGCCTTGACTATCATCATATTCCTCCTCGTAGCTCGGCAGCAGCACATCCCAGCGTTCGCCACCCGCACCGTTCACGCCATTCACGCCGTTCGTCTCATTGCTCCTGAACTTGAAGGCCAAGACCGCGCCATCCTGGAGTCCGGCGCCCTGAGGGCAGTCGAGGTTGCGGTTCGCGCTCGTCCCCCCTCCTCCTGCTCGTGTCGTTCTGACATTCTCCGCCGTCACGTTGTCGTTGGTGGGAACACTTGCCAGTGACGTCCAGCCCTTGCTCAGATCACTGTGGTCGACAGGAGCGCCGAGCATGACCTGTTCCGGGTCGGACGGGATCTGGTGCCCGTTGACCTTGCCGGAGCTGTTGCTCTCATTGAGGACCCGTAGCAGCTCTTTCTTGATATCCTTGAAGCTCGTCATGGGCTCGACGTAGAGAAACACCATCGTCTTGTGGTGCTTCAGCTTCAGCGTCAATTGGGAAGGATCGGGCTCGGCTGCATCCTGTCGTCTCAATTAGTCTGTGATCGTGGCAATTGATGCTGATGCTTGATGCTCGGCGATACTGACCATCATGACGATGCCGGCACACTCAGGTCCTGTTACGCAGAATATGTTCGGGTTTGTGACACTGCTGCGGACATGGCGATCAGCTCGTCGTTGTACAAAATCCGTGGAGCTGTCCCACTGCAGCCTGCTGAAGCTGGCGGGACCTTACATGGAGCTACCGTAGTAAGTAGGGATCGGTAAATGCAGCGTGCCGGGTTGTGTAGGGTGGAGCTATTGTAGCCTAACCTTGCTCTGCTGCAGGAAGAAGCTCTTGAAGTGGTACGAAACAGGATCACCAATGCATTGTTGACGACGACCTCCACAGTCCACCTTGTCTCTACGTACAATCGCCCTCAAGTAGATCGGAAAAGTAGGAACAACATCAAAAATGACCGAGCCAGCATCTCGACTCCCCACCTCCGACACCGAAGTCCCACCATCAACACCCAGCGCCACCTCCCCCGAATGGCACCGTCTCAGCACGCCCTTCGCGCTGCGTCTTCTGGGCGGCGTGACCGTGTCAGCGGTGGCCGGCTTCACGCTGGGGGTGTCGCAGGGCGGACGAATGGCCGGTCTACGGTTCCGGGCCGAGAACGCGCATCGACAACCGCACACGACGCCGGGCTGGTACCTGTACCACAAGAGCAAGAACTACCACGTCGTGTACGGCGGCATCATCGAGGGGATCAAGATGTCCGGGCGCTGCGCGCTCTGGGCCGGCACCTTCTTCACCGTCGAGGAGGCCGTCGATCATCTACGGGGCCGCAAGGATTTTGTCTCCTCGGTCATCGCGGGCTTGGGCTGTGCGGGCGCGTTCAGTGCGTGGAGTAAGTTCGGCTGTTTGAGGTCTTCTGTGGAGTCTGGGGATGTGGATGATGTGTGCTGAGTGCCGACAGAACGATTTCCGCTTCATACAGCCGTCAGGACGGCGAGGATGAGCTTGTATTTCGGTTTGGGCTATGGCTTGGCTCAAGATATGCTGGCCTTGCTCCGGGGACATCGGATTGGTTACGTTGATTTCGTGGGTCAGCGTGCTCGCCGCTTGTTCGCCGCCAACGAGGTGTCGGATCGAGGGATCAACGCGTCTGGAGATGAAGGATGACGACCGACGATGTCTCAACGTTTCATGGAAAGAACCCCAGCCAGTCACTCACCACGCCTGGACTGGATCCACGGCGCATTTAGAGAGAGCTGCACGGCCATGCTCCTCCACGTCTTCCTGGCGACGATACGTGGCTCACAGGCAAGAACTGGCGGCTATTTTTGGATGAATGTCCAGGCCAACCCTCGAGCACGCCATCAAAGCCCCAGGCTCGATCACATCATCCAGACCGGTCCAGGTTTGGTCAAGCTTGAATCGGCTGGGGCTATCGATTCGCATGTCTTCTGTGGACAAGGTGACATGCCAGTCGAACCACTCGCTTTGGGCACTTCTCTGCTGAAAAGCTTGGTGATGTAGCATCTACATTCAGCATTATCTGGTTAAACAGTAGCCAAGCAGACAAAAGTAGCAAACGCGGAAGACTAAGTAGCAATCATTCAGCACTTGCGTGGTGATTCTACCTCATTCAGACTACCTCTACCTCCCTAGATGGGATCTCTCTTGCCATCTTCGCTTGTCTCTCTCTCCGCCATGCATGTATGTACTCTCACAACAAGTATTTAGCATAGTATGCAACGTAATCACCTCACAGAAGAGCACCACGAAGAACTACAGAGCACAGAGACGAACACGGTTGTGTCATTATGATTATCCATTCAAGTCCGTATCCTCCTATAGAAGAAGACAATGGAATCGACTTTACCGATGGACGAATGCAGACGAAATGCAAAAGAAGCAGAAACAACTACAGAAAGAAATCAAGGAAAAAGGGAGGTTTAAGAGGTCGGAAACCGACCAGGAAAGAGAATAAATACACATGAAGTGAAAAGAATCAAAGCCGAGCAACGGAAAGACAGGCAGGCAGGCGGAAAAGATTGAAACTTGGTGAATCAGGTAACCAAGTAAGTAATCAGAACAAGTAATTCGGGAGGGCGGGAAACCTGTGAACAGCACAGAGACGAAAGCGCTGATGTGAACAACAACTCCCCTTTCCCCCGATAGCCTGATCTGCTACTACAACTCTGCATAATTCAAAACCATGGAAATATCATCAGACCGCACCCCACTCCCCTCGAACAAATCCGGTACGACGAACCCCGATGAAGGATCTCGTCTTACAGAAGAAGCATGCCGGCGACGGCCACGAGCCCGGCAAAGACGGAGCCACCGAGGACCTTCTTCTCGCCCGGGCCGGCCGCACCGTTGTCCTGGGTCGTGGTCGTGGTGGCCGAGTCGCCCTGCACGAAGCCGGTCGCGGCCGGTGCCGAGCTGGACGAGGCGCTGGACCGGTCGTTGGAGCTGCCGCTGTCGCTGTCATCGGAGCTGCCCGAGTCGTCCGAGTTCGAGTTGGATTGCGCTTGCACGTCGTCGGCACCGCGCTGGCCGTTGAGGCCCGGCCCGGCACCGGTCAGGCCCGGGATCGTGGCCACCTCGGTATCGGGTGTCTCCTCGGGCGCGGCGGCGCTGGTGCTGCTGCCCGCGGCCGAGGCGGCCCTCGACGAGGACGGCTTCGCGGACGGGTAGTCGGCCGACATGTTGGTGCCGGTGCCCAGCAAGGACTTCAGAATGGTGGGCTTGTCCGTGAGCTCGACGGCCTCCTGCAGGCCGGAGTCGTCCGTGTAGATGTACGCCTTGCTGCCGCTGCGCTGGATGTTGCTCGGCGGGTCGTAGCACTCCATCGTCACCTCCTTGACGCTGGCGTAGTACTGGTTCCGCTGCATGTCCTCGCTGTTCCAGTCCACCAGTCCACCGGCCCACTCGATCGTGCCCTTGCCGTTGCTCGGAAGACCGCCGGGCCACAGCGACAGCTGCACGCGCGCCGGCGTCTGCGGGTACTCGTAGCGCTTGGTCGTCTCGTTGTACGTGTCCGAGCGCTTCTTGATGCGGCCCACCTGACCGTCGATCGACCACGTGATCTCCTCGGGGGTCCAGTCGATCTTGTAGGTGTGGAAGTTATTGAACGTGTCCGAGAGCGAGATGTTGGCCCCGTTATTATCTGGTGCGCAGTGAGTCAGCAACATCGACGACTCAACAGCGTGCTACGTACAATTGGTGATTCCTTGGAAGTAGTAGTTGCTCTGCGCCGTCTCGAGATCGACCCCGATGAATTCAAAATCGATTTCGTCCAGCACGTCGCTGAGCAAGATGAAGGCCGTCACCACGCCTCGGCCCCGGCTCGTCTTCAGCGTCGCCGACACGCTTCCGTACAGCATGTAACCGGTCGAGGCCAGCAGCGTGCCGACACTGTCCATAGGCATCGTGAGCAGCACCTGGTCCTCGAAGTGGGCCGGCTCGCCGCTCGACACCCATTTGGCCTTGCTCGGGTCACCGAGGTACTTGGTGTTGGGCACGATGCCATCGAGCGACGTGAACTTGTGCGTCTGACTCTGGCAGACCGGTTCCGGCACACACGACTCGAGTTGGTTCGAGAACCGGGGGTTGCATCCACCCAGACAGTATGCGCCCACACCGCATTCACCATACTCTGTTCAGGACAGGTGTCAGCTCAATGCTTCCACATCGACATCAGTCCGTTCGACGGCGATCAAATTCTTCTCGCGAACACCATCTGAGAGGACCTACGGGAGCAGCACGGCGTATTCTCCGGGCACTTGGAACCGGGTCCACATTTGGCCGCGTTGGACTGGCCGGCGACGGACGCGGCCAGCGCGGCCAGCGCCACCGCCGCCAACGAGCGCATTATGATTCGATTAAGCCGGACGACGATGCAGGCACGCAATGGCGATGAGGCGAAAAGATGCCACGAACACGCCCCTCAACACAAATATGGGTGATGGTTTGAGCGATACACACGAATTAGAAGTGCCGTACGATGTGCGCGAGCGAATGTCAAGAGAACGAAAGAAGAAGAAGAAGAAGCCGAATGAAAAACGAGCGTCGGTGGGAACCAAAAAGATTGCTGCTGAAGAATGAAACTCGTGCCTTCCCTGTTCGAGGCGGTGATCGACGAGATTCCAGGAAAGAGAGACGAGAGGAGGAAGGGGAGGAAAGACCAGAGGAAAAGGGAAGAGAAAGAAAGAAAGAGGAGGCGAAGGAAGCAGGAGGAGGGGGGGGGGGGGCCAGCCCCGAAGGAACTTTCCCCGTATGCGATTCAGTATGAGGTTGTCAGAAGTCGTGACCCCACCGCTGGGGGCCTCTCTCTCTCTCTCGAAACGGGCGTCGAGCATCAATGCAACGGCTGTTGTACCTGTGTACCACCGACTGGGTGATACGGTACCTGGTGACGGATAAGCGAGCGGGTCAGATCGATGCGAGCTATATTACCCGATCAGGCAGCCTTAATGCATGATGTATTTCCTAATTGGGCAATTAGCCCATTACGGAACTCCAATAAGCCCAACGGGAAACAACGGCATGCGGATCAAAAGTGATGACGCAGATGAAGTTCGTCCCATCTCCTTCCGGCGCCGTCTGACGCGGCTCGGGAAGGGGGGGGTATCAGAGGCATGGAGCAATTTCCTGATCCGGCCCAACAACGCGGGCCCATAACTAGTAGCATTACTTTGTCGGACTGCCTGACGATGATCATAAGTATTGAAGAGGTCACGCGTCCAAGCCCAAAGTGTTCGAAACGCCCATCGTCGACTGAGACGGAAGGAATATTGGATTTCGCTCTTGGCAGGGGTTCATAGAAATACTTCTGATTCAATGTAGATTCATGCATGATGAACAGTATTGGCACGAAAGGAGGGAAGTCACGCGACAGATCTACTGCATCCCTGCCAAGAAACGAGGGCTAAACATAGTACCAGCATCTCACGATTTCCGCTCCTGCCAAGCCACGATCGGACTCGCTTGAGCCGAAGATCCAACCGAGGGCTTAGTCATCCACGACCCTGCAGTTTCCTGCGCAGTTGTGACGGGGGTTCACCACAGCTGCAGTGTACCACAGAGACATGCTGTGCATCGGACACGTGCAGCTCAACAAGGTCATGTGACTTGGAGGGACCAATCACGTGACTACCTCATTGTCGATGATGTCAGAGGCAACAGCCCGCACTTGCACATGTTGGAGAAAAAGTTGAGCGATTTGTCGCAGTCAACTACGGTTGTGCGACCACCACGACCACAATGGCAACGACCACCATGTATGACGACCCCACCAGGGTCCCCATGACCGCGGCCGACCATGCGACGGGCACGATCCACGATGAACCCACCCAGAGTCATGCCCTGGCCGTCGCGGACCACGAACATATGGGCGTCGTGGGGGAAGACCATGACGAGCCCGAGATACGGGACTTGGGCTGGCACGAAGACCCAAGCCATGTGCCAAAACCGCTGGTGCACGGATTGTCCAACGAGGAGCTATGGTTGCTGATCCGTCGCTTCGACAAGGTGGGCATACTGTCGCATGCCGTGATGCTCTCACCGATGCTGATTTGGCAATGACTTCGACCAGCAAGTCTTCCATGTCAAGGAGGTGCCACATGCGCCTCCGGGAGGCCTCGATCTCGTCGTGTCCAAAGATGAGGAGTTCTCGTCGGATAAGCTACGGGCGAACCTCGAGCGTCTCTACATGACCGTGGTAGGTAGCAATATGTCCAGCAGCTAAAAACGATATCTGATTACGTGTCAGATCATTGGCATGCTGGGCGCGATGAAGCATGTGGCACGTCTGCGGTCGTGGAGAGAAACGCGTCGTACGGCAGCTTTCTGTGCGGTGAGTGTCCCGTTGGATACGGTTGTCGCAAACAATGCTCATCATGGCAGGCCTACTTTACCGCCTGGGCCTTGAACCTCGTGGCGCCTCTGATTTTCTCGACCATCCTTGCTGTTATCGTGTACCCACCGTCTCGCAGCTTTCTCTTCCCGCCTGCACCTCTGGCACTGGTGGATAGCTCATCCGGCGGCATCCAGAAACC
>QQTW01004742.1_pt1 | contig 10223 bp, 5 predicted proteins | sample 1904831 | NCBI WGS metagenome assembly QQTW01 (sample SAMN09435610, study PRJNA476489) | Subsurface metagenome, whole genome shotgun sequencing project.
CCAGTTGGCAATGGATCTGAGGAAGCGAAATGGACTCAGCCCATTGATGCAAAAGTAGCCATGACTGCTGATGAGCAAGCTAGTTATAAATCGAGTGATGAACTGACGCAAGCCAAACTGCTAAAAACTGTAGCTCGACGAGTTGAGGGGCAACTCTTAGCAGAGCTAGAATCTCGTGGTGTACAAGTACAAATTCGCTTCAATCCCAAGCTTAAAGAAAAGGGCTTACTGGACTTGAAGTAGCTAGTGTCTTAAATTTCTCGTTCACGCTCGTTGCAGTGAATCGTCGGGTATTGGGGCAGCTTCAACCGGAGCAAGTGTTCGTTTAAATCTTGCTTTGGAAGAGGCGCGAATCCCAGATAACTGGCTGGTTCAAACTTGTCGTGATATTCTTGAATTCAGGGTGAGCTTCGTTGATAAGGATGTTATTATCGACTCTTGCCACAATAGAAGGAACAATAAGGAGCGCTGAGCGTTGCTCCTTTACCCACCGATCGCCGAACCTCTTGCTCGTCTTTTGAGAAGTATTTTCCCAGCCACGTAAACTATGAGGTGTGACAACTTCATCGAAAAAGTGGGTAGATACAACGTACCGAGTGGACGGCTTTATATTTGTTAACATTAAAACTTTGAATAACTTGTGGTAGTATAAATATACAGCTAAATATATAGCTAAAAAACCAACCTGCTCCCTTAACAAAGGCACAAAATCTCTGGCTATTGCTAGGAGAGGAAACGGTTTCGAGGATAACCTGTAGTAAGCGGTAAAACGCGTGAAGAAGGTTGTTTCTTGGGAGATAAGGACGAGGAACTATGTGTGACTCTTGGAAAAAAAATTAAATATTCGTAGGGATGCAGTCAATCATCCTATTGTAGTCCGCTTTAGTTATCGAGCTAAAGAATTGGAATTACAAGCCCCATCCCCTCGTGGGTGGGGTAGTTGACAGCTTGTTCCAGCAGGGATAGAGATTTCAATCCATTGCTGCCCTTTGGGAATCTTCCCCGTGTTTGAGTGAACAAGTTTCTCCAGGAGAGCCGTAGAGTAGTGCTCAGAGCAATAAATTACGCGGCGAGCCTCGGTATTCCATCGTCCAGGATAAAGAACAGACCCATACCCGTCAAAAATGGGATGCTTATTGTCAGCTGTGCCTAGCCGGTAAGCTTTGAACTCTCGATCTAGAACCGAAGCTCTCACGCCGCGCTACCAAAGAGCAGTCTTCCCAAGATGCTTTCAACCTCCCTCGCGCCAATCTCTGTAAGACTGGCTTCAAAGGGACTGCGATCATCAAGCATAGGATGAAGCTTCACCATAAACTCTCGAGCGTCCTCTTCGCTCCCCCAAACGTCCAGAGCCATGGCGAAGACTCGAGCTACCCTTTGGAGCTTCTCACTCTCCTCAGGAGAAAGGCGTTCGCCGTTCTTGATACGACGAGAGAGAGTAGCGCGAGGGACGATTTGATAGCGAGGAGCAGGGTCATCCGGGAAGATGTATTCTATCGTTATCCCCACAGACTCTGAAGGTAGCCCCTCTTGTACTACAAGTTCCAGATCTCGAGCAGAGGACACCTCCCTAGAACCAAGTTTGACTTTTCCACGTTTTGTTTTTCCACCAGCAAGAACGCAGGCAATTTTTTCCACGTCGTTCCACATAGGGCTCTCTCTTTGACCATTTGAGACTATTCTATGCTTCAAATGAACAAGGAAGGTAAAGAAACTGTCAGAACTGGCTACTTGAAGTAGCTGACCGAATCGTATTTGTCTCAACCGATTTGGACGAGTTGCTTGCCACACTGAGCACAGAATTTGGAGTCAAATGGGTTCTTAAAACCACATCTGTTACAGAAGACATGAATTCGCGGGTGAGCTGGTGAGACAGTGTCTTGGGGTGAGGATGCTGCCATCGGTTTCGTGTCGGTATGAGGAGCCTGAATTTCGCCAGCCGTGGACAGGTTGTAGGCATTGATCAAATCTAGGAAAATTTTTGCCTCACGCTTGTAACTGAGGCTATCTCTGCCCCCCTCTTTTTCTAGTTCAGTTTCCCGTTGGTTGAGATACGTTGTTAACGCTTCATAGAGCGATCGCTTGTCCTTATCTGTCGCAGCGGCATCCAGTTTTGCCTTAACCTGACGCTGAATCTCTTGCCGATCGTCCCGGCAAGCTGGAATTTCCAACACTTGTGCCGTTTCTTCCCAGGTGGAGGCTACGTCTACATTTTCTAACCCAATTGCCGTTTGGCGCGTGTAGCGAACCACTTTTTCTTTGAGGTTGCGATTCTCCTCCAAACGCAGAACCTTTAATGACCTAGCTTGCACTACCAGGTTAAAAATGGCTGGGTTCTCTGGAAACACATCCCAGAAGGGTGGCTCTTTTTGAATATGAACGGGGATGGGTAGGTCGCGGCTTTCGCCTCGCAGCTGCGCTCGTTTGGCTTGAATCATTTGACCTTTCCAATCTTGATAGGATTGCCGCAGTTCCGGCATTCCGTCAATACAACGCAGAGAAAAGCCTCCGGTTTCTTGGACAAAGACAATCCGGTGGCGCTCTGCCTCTCCTAGGGGGGTAACGGCATCATCACTGCCGACAAATTCTTGCAACAAAGGTAGTAGTTTAATAGCAGCTGGATTAGTGCTGTTGCGACCGCCGATGAGGGCAACTTTAGTATTAATCGCTGGTGTAAAGCCAGCATCTTGACCAGCGAGAACCTCACGAGACAGCAAAATCAGTGGCTTCGATTTTTGGTGCGCGATGCGAATGTTACTGCGGATGGCCTCTTGGTCGTTTTGCAAGACTTTGAACAGGCGATCGCACGCTGCCAGATCCCGTTTGATCTGGCTACTCTCTGGTGCCTTTTCCACCACCGACTGCGCTCTTGAGGCAATGATGCTTGTGAAGTCTTCATCCTGCACCTCTGCCAGCTGAGTTAAGTCAAACAGCTGCATCACCTCATTGGCAGCACGAGTCTCTTTCCATAGAGGGCTTGCCGCTTTCAAGACGTCTTCTGATAAAGTGCTGCAAACCTGGTCTAGCCCCAGCTCATAACGGCTCTTATTGCCTTCTGATGCACCCGCTAGCTGTTCAATCAAATCCTGGTAGAGACGATTGAGTTCTTGGCGGTCAAAGAGCTTAATACCATTAATTACTAGGGCATCAGCACTATCAGCTTGCCGATCGGCAAGTTGTTTGAAACCATCCCGAAGTTGCCGCAGTTTTTGATTCAATCTCGCCAAGCGCCGCTCTAGAACATCGAGGTGTTCTTCTATTCTGGTAATCACCTCTAAGCCCAAAAATCTTGCCTTACGCTGAATCGTGGCGACTAAGCTGCCTTCCAAGCCACTGAGAGCCGACTCGCAGTACTCCTCCATTTTGGCTTGCTTAGACAGACCAAACTGATTTTTAAAGTGGGTAATGTCTTGCAAAGCTCCCTCGTACTGGCGCTGCCGGTTCGTTTCGTTGGCTTGCCAGACTTTTTCTGCCTCGCGGCGAAAGCGTTCAGATGCATTGGTAAATAGCTGACGCACCGCCACGATGAAGGCATCGGCAAATTTTGGCCCCCTAGTGCGATCGCGGATGATGTTGTAGAACTCATCTACTAGAGCTTTTCTCCCCTGCTGAATCATCCGATTGCGATTGTCGTACATTTTTTGCAGGAAGTCTCCGTGCATCCGCTCATCTGGGCTTAACTCCCGCAAGTGGTTAGCGCGATACTCCTCCACTTTCGGCTGAAGGTAGCCAACAACAAATTGCAGAATTTTGCCTTTCTCGGCACCCATTACATTCAAGTTTTGCTGGGTGCATTGCAGTAAGTTGTCCTTGGCAATTTCATTGCGGATACTATTAATCCAGTTGGCTATTTCTGTGACGTAAGCCTTATCACCAGATGAGGATAAATCCGCTAAAAGTTCCGCTTCTGTTAGTCGCATCCGTTTAAGGATGTTTGTTTGCACCAGGTCTAACACATTGGGTGGTAGCTGCACTGATTCATTCATCCACCAGCTGATTAAATCAGTTCCCAGTCGATTGGATATAGAGGTGCGAATCTGAGCAATGGGTATCTCTATTGTTGAAAGTCCAAAGCTCATAAAATTTTTGGGATAACCCCGACCACCCGGATCTTGTGACGCCCAAGCTGACTTGATATTGTCTCGAATCGAGCGTTTGTGAGGTGAGAAATCGGAAGTCAGGTCTAGAAAGATATTTTGGGCAATCATTTCCCGGATCTGGTCGAGCTTAAACTCGCTTTCACCGTTTTTCGTACCAACCAAATAAGTAAAGTCAAAGGGGGGCAGCTGGCTGCGTACTTCATCCCTCAAGTTGTTGCTAAATTGAGAGACGTACTCGGTTCTGTAGTCGGAGAAATAGCTTAATTCCATTAGGGCGGCGTAGCCATTAGCAAGAACGCGCTCGCCCACATTAATCCCAGCAAAGGCATTTGGCATCGGCACTATCGCCGTCACCAAGGGGCTGGCTTCCCCCCGCAGCCAATGGCGAATGCAATAGCCGATATCAATCAGCATTCCGCTACCAGTGCCGCCGGAAATCGAACCAGTCACAAAGACATTCAAGCCGGTTGGACTCACCTTAATGCCGTACCGATCCAGCATGAAGTTTTCTTTGCCCTTGATGCGACTACAGGCTTCATTAAACTTCTGCTGAATGGCGTAATAGTTACAAAAGAAAGCAAACCGACCACAGGCACGAATCTGACCCGCCCCGGCTTCCAAGGCACCGAGATTACGCTCTAATTCCCGTGGAAACCACCGCGAAATCCAGGGGAAATTTCCCATATTAGTCATCATGTTTCTGGCTTCTTTACCAGCAACACTTGCCCAGTGTTTTTCGTTATCTTTGAAGGAAAGGCCAGCGGCTGATGGATTGGTGACTTTGTAGTCTTTATCGGTATCAATTATTAAGAAACTGATGATGGGAAAATTATTCAGGCTACCATAGGTGTCTTCGATTAAGCGGCGCACTCTCGATAGCACTTCATGCCCAGTGCCACCTACACCTACGAGGACGGTGGGAACCATGCTTTTTTCTTCTACAGGAGCCATGATAAATTACTCTCATTTGCGGTTTCAAACATTAACAAGAGGAAATCAGCGGTAAGCCAGATAAGTGCCAAACGACGATGGGGGTTAAAATAGTCCAGAATAAGGCGTTGCCGAGTGCTATCCGACCAGCAAGGCTCATAGAAAGTTTTAGCAATCCTTGGTAAATCCATCGGTCTAGGGGCAGGATCAGTAGCCACATCAGGGCAATCCAGGCAGCACCCAACCATAAAATTATCCACTTGAGGTTACTGTTAAAACGGATGAAAAATGTGTCTGTGAAGAATGTCTCTAGATTCTGCCCTGCACCGGATAGGTAAATGCCATTTGTGGCAGCGGCGGCGGTACGGAGTGCTGGGGCGTCTGTTCCCACAACAACGGCATTAATTTTGACTCTGCGGGCTAAAGCCCCGGCAATGATATCGGGTGACACTTCAGCTTCGCCGTCGGTTACTAGTAATAACTCGCGGCAGCGATCGCGGATGTTACTGAGGGCGGAAGTGCTTTGCTGAATCGCTAGGTTGAGGTCTGTCGTATTTGTCACAATCTGTAGGGGCAAATTTGGATCTTGCAATGTCTGATCTAGCTCGGTTTCCAACTGCTGGCTGTCTGTTTTAAAATCACTCGTCAGTGGTTGTACCACCCCGCCAAAGCCAAGAATTTGAATTTGGTTGGGTTCTCTGAGGAGTTGGTGGTTTTGTTGAAGGTACGATCGCACGGCTTGGATTTCCTGAGACATGACTGTACCCGGAGCGTTGAACTGCGAGCCGTAGGTACTCGCACTCAGATCCAGTGCGATCGCTACTGCTACCTTTGGTTTACCCAATCCCAACAACCCAAACAGAGCCGCCGCGACTAAACAAGCACCCAGTAACATCAACGGAATTTGAAACAGCGGATACCGCCACAAAGGGCGACGAGAACGAATCACGATACTCGACACCCCTAAATCGGATCAAACTGATAATCTGACCCCGGAGGGCCATTTGAACCCTTGACGGCTTGAACTAAGGGAACCTCGTTGAGAACGTCAAAGTTTGTCGCTGTCCCACTAGGGACGGGAATGCCCTGGTTGAACAACTGAGTTACACCTGTGCGGCTGGGGTTTTGGGTTAAAACAGATGCTAGGGCGAGAGTGGCATCATAAGCTGTGGCGGTACGCCAGCTTACCCGTCCTCTCCAAATCGAGGCGGCTTGCTGGGCAAAGGGATCGTTTGGCTGGGAACTCCAGGGAACCGCCAGCACTATGCCTTTAATGGCATCACCGCCTTTTGTTAGCACGGTAGGGGTATAGAGGTCATCGCTACCGATCAGCTTTATGGACTTATTTGCTTTGACAAGTCCAACGGCTTGCTCAACTTTATCTTTACTCAATGCCAAGAAAGCTATCTTCGCCCCGGCTTGATTGGCAGCAGTGATTTCAGCGGCGGCATTAAAGCCGGGAGTGGTGATATCCACTTCTTTAACTACTTTGCCTTTGACTTGCGTCAAAGCAGCAATAAACCGGTCTTTCAAGTTTTTGCTGTATTGGCTATCTAGGTTGTAGAAAACGGCAACTGCTGCGGGGGATTGCTGTTTGTTGGCATATTGTGCAAGGGTTTTGCTAACTGATTGTAGGTAGGTTTCTGCCAACTCATTCGCTTTTTGTGCCAGTGGAATGGTTTTCAGGGTAGACTGACTGCCACCACTGGTAATGCTAGTACTGATGGGTGAAAGCACTGTTAAACCGGCTTGCTGATATAGTGCGATCGCTTGGCGGCTGTCATTGCCCACCCCTTGTCCCAAAACACCCAAAACGTTAGGATAGGCAATCAAGTCTTGAGCGAGAGAAGCCGATGCCGCCGGTTGCTCTTCGTTGACAATCACTACTTCTAATAGGCGTCCAGGAAGGCGGGGCGACTGGTTGAGTTGGTCTTGAGCCAGCGCTACACCCCGCAGCACTTCTTTTGCAGCATTGGCGTTGGGGGTGATGGGAACGCCTACCGCCATTGTCAAAGGATTTCCAGCTTTTTTGGCTTTGGCGTTGTTGAGGTAAATTTTGGTTTCGGGGTCATTGGGGTCGGTGGTTGCAGCTTGCTGGTACTGGGCGAGCGCTTCATCCCAATTATTCTGAGCAAAAGCAGCTGCCCCTGCGTTTTTTTGCAGATTGGTTGAACTTGTCAGCAGTATTTTTTCACCCTGGCTGATCAGCTGGGCGTTGGCAGCGTTTGCACTAGCGATCGCTTGGGAGTCAGCGGGTGTCATGGCGGTATCAGGAGATTCAACGCCATCAGCAGTGACTACAACCGGTTCATCACTCCCTTGTCGCGCTTCATAGACTTTATAAAACCCCAATCCCGCTGCCAGTGCCAGCAGCACCCCGACTAAAATCACGGTTGGGAGTGGTAGTGAGAAATTAGAAGATGTAACAGTTTTCGGTGGTGGTTTCGGGCGGTTCTGGAGGGTCATTGCCTCCTTGGGCAAGCCACAAACCACGCAGTCGGGACCGTAATTTTCATAAGGTTCGTGGAAGCCAGAGCAATTGGGATATTGTTTCCCGTCTTTTGGCTCACCATTGCAAGTCCAGGTTCTTTGCGTCAACGCTACTCACCTCCCGCGTAACCTCGGTTGCTAATTTGTTTTAGAAGACTTAAAAATATCTTGCATTCCTGTTTTAGCTCATATGGTTATTCAGCCACATCCGTATTTTTTCTGACTGTAGATGAGCACCATCTCTGGGTAAACACGGAGTTTGGTTCTCACTCTCGACTGACCCAAAGGCTAACAGCTTTTCAAACAAACTTCTGAATTTGTAAAATTTGATTGCACTAAGAAAGGGTTCCACTAACTATAAACCTGCAATTAAGCAGATATTTGCCAGAAAAAGGGATATTCTTCTGGGGTAGCTGAAAGCATGGCTTTTACAGGATTTTGCCTAATGTATTCCCATGTATTCTGAAATTCTTCGCTATCTCTAATAATTCGGTCATATCGCTCATCTTGCCAAACTGTGCCAATATGTTTCATTACCTTAGCAATTTGTTTTGCACTGTAGCTTTTAATACTGTGCATAATACTACTGAGTGACCAAAACTCATTATCAGACTTCGGCAATGGCTGCATCAGAAGATGTACATGATCTGGCATTACCACCAGGCAGAATATTTTATATCTTTGGTTGTCAAAGAAATTGCAGGTATCTAGAACAATTTGGCGAGCCTTTAGAGTTAGTTCTTGCCTTTCCCAAGTCTTAAAAGTAATGAAATAGATGGCCCCATCTAACTCCCAATGGGGTAGATTTCTGTGACTTATTTTAAAGTTGGGATCTTTCATTTGGAATGATGATTTTTGATGCTTGTGGGATGGGCATCCTGCCCGTCCTAGAACTATGGGAACTATGGGAACTGTGGGATGGGCATCCTGCCCGTCCTAGAACTATGGGAACTATGGGAACTATGGGAACTATGGCAGGCGAGACGCCTGCCCCACAATACAATAAAGTTTATCTAAAAATATCCTTTCGCTTTTGCAACCAAAACGTTACGGCTAAATAAACTGCCGTGTGCAAGCATAAAATCCCCCAATTCAAGCCCAAATTCTGCCAAGTTAAATCGTAAACAGAACTAGCCTCAAAGGGTAGATTTGGGATGGGCTTGCCATCAAACCCTTTGGGAACCATCGCGTTGACATTCACTAAAGCACCATAAGCCCCAACTGACCAGCGACTTAGCATCAGCCAAGAAACTTTACTGGCAATCCCTTCCATCTTGAATAAGACGCCGGAAAAAATAATCTGAGGCAGTAACAGCAGCGGTAAAGCACTATTCGCCTGACTGCTATTTCTCACAACAGCTGAGACGAGCAAGCCCAGGCTGATGCTGGTCAAGAGCGTGAGAAAAGTGGTGATTACCAGTCCCAAAGGCCATGCAATTAATTCTGGTTGTGGAGATTTGAAACCTACAAGAATCACTACCGCCATCAACAGAGTTTGCAACAGCGCCAATCCTGACAAAATCACGACTTTGGAACCGAGATAGGCAAACAAGCCCAAATTTACTAGTCGCTCTCGTAGGTAAATCGCAGACTCTTTGACAATCTCTTGCAGGGAGCTAGAAAGTCCCACCCACAGAGCCGCACAGGTAAATACAAACAAGACGCGCAGCGCTAAAGGAGCAAGGCTCGGATCTGAGCCATTACCTAAAACCAAGGGGTCTTTGTTTCCAACAGCCAGGATGATGAGGCTAATGCCGATGGGAGCGGTTAAGAGCGCTAAGGCCAGGTTAACGCGATCGCGCTGGGTAATCTGAAAATAGCGTTGGGTCAACAGAGGCAGTTGTTTCCAGGCAGGGACACCAGAACGCTGAGTCGTTACACTAATTGGCTGTTGCGTCTGGGTTCCAGGGCTGAGGTGATTGGCAATGTAGCGCCGGTAATCATCTGATTGGCGAAACTTGGTAGCCTGCTGGATGACGTTTTCTTCTTTTTCCAGTTGGTTGTAAATATCGGCAAAGTCGTCTTTGACGCCAAAAAACTTCAGGGATTCATTGGTCGAACCAAAGTAGCAGAGGCGTCCCCCTTGACCCAAAAACACAATGCGATCGCACAGCTTTATATTCGCCGTGGCATGAGTCACCAGAATAACCGTTCGTCCCTGATCTGCCAGGAGCCGCAACAGTTGCATCATCTTTTTATCTAACCCCGGATCGAGGCCAGAGGTAGGTTCATCCAGGAAAAATAGCTTCGGGTCAGCCAGCAGTTCCACGCCGATACTGACTCGTTTGCGTTGACCACCACTCAGTTGACTCACCAAGGCGTCCCGGCGATGGGACATTTCCACATCTTCCAGGGTCTTTTGCACCACCTTATCGAAGTCGATATCGGGCGGCAGCCGCAGTCTGGCGGCATAGGTTAAAACCTCTGCAACTGTCAATTCCCGGTGAATAATGTCATCTTGCGGCACGTAGCCAATCTGGGTGCGGTAGATGTTGAAGGTATTCCGCAGGTTGTCTCCATTCAGATAAACCACGCCTTGGGTAGTCGGCTCAACTCCCAGCAAAGTCCGCATCAAGGTTGACTTACCGGCTCCACTGCCTCCTACCAGGGCAACAAACTGTCCCGGCTCAATCGCTAAGGAGATATCATCCAGCCTAAGCTTGTCTTTGTCCTGTATCACCAAACCACAGCCATCCAGACGAA
>QQTW01004743.1_pt1 | contig 10223 bp, 4 predicted proteins | sample 1904831 | NCBI WGS metagenome assembly QQTW01 (sample SAMN09435610, study PRJNA476489) | Subsurface metagenome, whole genome shotgun sequencing project.
TTTCTCATCATATGTAGCACCAATCATGTCCTCCAAGCTTTGGAACGATGTTAAAGCACAAGAATCCCTCAAACACTTTGAGACACCGTATGTGGTGCGACTGCACAACATGTACTCTCTTGCAGATCCACAAGCGTGTTTTACATTTGTCCATCCCAAGTTTCCTCCTCTCAAGATTGACAATCGTCGATATATCGAAATGAAATTCACAGCTCAAGAAAGTGCAGTAGTGCATGGATTTGCTGGATATTTTGATTCTGATTTGTTTGACGATGTGACTCTGAGTATTCATCCTCATACTCATTCTGATGGTATGTTCAGTTGGTTCCCAATCTATTTTCCACTACGAGAACCAATGTATGTGGCGAAAGATGAAGTTATGTCAGTGAGTTTCTGGCGTATGGTATCAGCAAACAAGGTGTGGTACGAATGGAGTATGAGTACGAATCAAGGTCAGATATCATCGAGCATTCACAATACCAATGGTCGTTCATATTGGATTGGATTGTAAGAGAAAATATATTGATGAGAAAAATACATTCTTCAAATTTGTTTTGTTAAGATTATCACATCTCATCATGTGTGTGGTCTTCAGATGAAGTTTCAGGGATCAAGTGATTCCAAAACGCAATGTTGCCTCCTGCAATTCCTATGAAATTACGTTTCAGCTCCATGAGTTGAGCATGATCCAGATTAAAGGTTTTAAGAAGTCGTGTGACCATTTTTTCCTTGCGTTCTCTTCGTGCTGGCCAAGCTGCTTTGGCAGAGAGTTTTCGAATTTCATCCCATCCTTTCGCGATGCTATTATCCGAACAAAGTTTGATAACTACTTGCGGATTTAATTCATACACACTTATTAGCTTCCTCACAGTCGTTTCAGAGATCACGCCAGCTGTGATGGTGATGTTGTATGCTGTCCAACTATCTGGAACAGAGGGTTGCAACATTAATCTTTGATCGTCGACTGAGATCAATGCAACTGAAACCCCCGCTCGTTGTGCATTTGAGACTTTATCTAAAACAGAACAATTTCCCGAGTTTGACATGATGAGGAGCTTGCCACTAATTACATCTTTTTCATTGTCTAATGACGAGCAACTATCCATTGAGTCACCACTGAGGGCGACTTGAAGAGGAATGCTAGGCAGTACACCACCAAATGTTGCACCAAGAAACTGTCCAAGTTCAGTGTTGTCATCTGTCAGCATTAAGCGACCGCTGCGTACAATTTCTTCCTCAATGTATCGATTTTCGATACTGGTACGTGCTCTACATTTATATGGTTTAAGATCACAGATCATGGGTATGAGGCGGCCCTCAACTTTTTGTTTTTTCGAAATTGAACGCAAAAGATCTCCAGCAGATTTACGAATCATGAGCGAAGCAATCTGAATCTCATCATCTTTAACTAGTGCCACAGGTGCTGTCGCACTCTCATCCGTACTGACAATAACAACGGCAGCAGCACCCATGATTTCAGCATTTCTTGATTTTGTTTCGAAAGAACAAACACCTCGATCAAGAACAAGCGCCATCGTTCCATTGGATGCTACAAGGATATCTTGTTCAGCTTGTGGTAATAACTCACATCCCAACCGATCTTCTTCGCGTTGAGGGATATAGAAAGTTACTTCTTTTTCGACCATTGGACCTCCATGACGATCACGGAAGTATTGAATCGGACTTGAACTTTGTTGAAGATAGATTCGACCCCAAGTTGGTTCAGAAATATTTGGAGGGGCAGCTTTCGCTGTCAAGCACATGATCAACAAGAAATATGGCAACCATGTGATTTTCATCGCTTTAGTAGGTTTTTTGGATATTGGATACCGACGTCCTTTCCAGTGAAAAGATCTGCGACCTTTCGTGTCCAAAATGTTGTAGGAAGGTACAACTTGGATATGAACATGTCACCACATTATTTTGTTTATCCGAAGTAACGACAATTGGATCAGTTTCAATCTCAATGTTCATTTTAAGTTTAGAGTGAAAGGAATTAATGGGTTACCAGGGAACAGCATGAAGTCTATCTCAGCTGGATCTCTGTCACATTCTAATCGATTTCAATGTGGCAATTATAGTGCACTCTGTGCTTTGATGTACAAGAATTGGATTATGAAGAAACGACATCACTTCGCCACTCTCAGTGAAATCCTCAACCCACTTTTCTGCATTTTGATCTTTGCAAGTCTAAAGTCATTTCAGCCTGATGTCAATATTTCTTCTGGTTGGGCGACCAACACTATTAACACTACTTCCAACGTCCCTAATGCTGGTGCCCAGTACACTTTATACGATAAATTCGATGCATTAGAAGATTTGAACTCTAGTCTTAGTAACTTTGGAATGAGTTTGAATTCGTCTGCGATAGAGTTTAATTTGAGCTCGGCATTGACTACAATGTCACTTCTGTCGTTAACGAAGGGATTAAAATTCCCTCGCTTCTACTTTACAGAAGGTACGATGGCAGGACTCATGTTGAATCTCGTATTACAATCTTTAGCTGAAAGTGATAATCTGGAAGGTTTAACTGAAGATGAGTTGATAAGCTGTTTTCTACAATTTGGAATGTGGGGTTATACGAGCTTAGATACAGATTCCTTGCACCAAGTGCCTATCGCATGTCAAAACCGCGTGATTCCATATAAAATTGCCATCACCCCCGATACTGTATACACGCGCAAGTATTTTGCCACAGTTTTGGATGAATGGTATCCCCGATTACCTTTACTTGCTCCAGTCTTGGGCCTGTCCCCATTGATAATATCTTCATTTGCAGACTCACGGGTATTTTTTGACAATGAGACCATGCTAGAGGCATATTTAGGTAGTGAAGATTATGGAATGGATCTCGAGCATCCAAAGATCTATGCTGCCATTGCTTTCCAAGAGTTTCCTTCTGAAGAGGAAATAGGAAATATCAATGGTCATTCAATTGAATTTTCTCTGCGATTAAACTCCACGACAGCCGATTCTTCCTTTCCCAACAACGTCCCACGTACTTTACGTGAGCGGTTTAACGAGGATCAATACCTCAAGGCAGTGCAAGCAGGCTATACACTCACATACAGCACACGAGGCTTCATGACGCTCCAAACTATGGTGATGCGTGTTTTAAACTGTCTCCCGTCTTGGAATGCAACCTCACAAGAAGTGAATGCAGATAATTGTCAGCTCAAGAATGCTACTATGAAAGCAGATACAACATCTGATCACCGTTTGTTACAGCAAGTAGCAGAAGATTTAGTGGTGGAATCACTATTGTCAGCACTTGAATCTGTGCGTAATTATTTTACTACAATGGAGACACCACCTGCATCCTTCGAAAGCTATATAGGAATGGTAAAATCGTTGAAACTGACGATAGAAGATATGCCGGCTGCTAGTAAGGAGACTTTGTTACGAGTGCTACGAATCGCTCCCCAAGCTTATGATGAAGCTGGAAGTTTTATGAGTCCAATTGTAGGATATCACTATGCTGGATATTACGCCAAAATCATTGTGGTATTGCCAGTGGGATTCATTCTATCTTCATTGTATGGTGTGAGTCGCGTGATTGTGGTGTTTGTGATGGAAAAGGAAACTCGAGCGCGTGAATTTATGCGCATTCTTGGCCTGCGGGAGCAACAGATCATATACACATGGTTCTTGACTTATCTGCCGTTGTTATTAGTATCTTGTGCGTTGCAATCGTGGGCAGCTTCAATTTTACTGTTTCCGCATGCCAGTTTTAACTTGTTGTTCCAATTCTTCTTCACTTTTGCGCTCAGTTGTTTTGGGTACGGTTTTTTAATCAGTACTCTATTCAATCGGGTAAAAGCAGCTTCGTTAATCGGAATGGGTGGATTCTTTCTGCTCTTCACGGTATCCTATACGTTCTCAGAACATACTAATGAGAGCATGCGAACACTTGCTTGTGTGTTGTCACCTGTTGCATTTGCACAAGGAATTAGCATCATTGCAGAGCTGGAAGCAGTGGGTATTGGATTAGATCGGAAAAATGCGAATGATTTAGTGAATAACTTTCGTTTTAACACTGCCGTTTGGATGCAAAGTGTCGATTTCGTTATTTATATAGCGATGGGGTGGTATATGGATAAGGTCATGCCGAGGCAGTACGGGGTGTCTCTGCCCTTCTACTTCCTTTTTACTTCAGCATATTGGCGTTCAGATGAAATACCATCGGAAAATAAAATATGGGATATTGATTCGGAAGTGTGTAAATTGCAGTGTGAAGTTACTGATGGGAATGAAGTGTGTGAAGCTGTCGGAAGGGAGTTGAAACTACAAGAACGGAATAATCGCGCTGTGGTGATATCCAAATTATGTAAAACCTTTCCAACTCCTGACGGCGTGAAAATAGCAATCAAAAATCTGAATTTAACACTGTATGAAGGCCATATCACCTGTTTGCTGGGACACAATGGAGCAGGTAAAACTACTCTTATGGGAATTTTAACAGGTATGATTGCACCTTCCAGTGGAAATGCCATCATTCGAGGTTTATCAATTCATACAGACATACGAGCAATTCGCCAGTCTCTTGGCTATTGTCCTCAGTTCAGTGTGGTGTATCCAGAACTTACAGTTGAAGAGCATTTGCGGTTTTATGGACGTGTCAAAGGATTTATCACTACTTTATCACTACAAGAAGAAGTAAACAATAAACTAAGTGAAGTCGGATTACTTTGCAAACGACACATTCAAGCACATGCATTATCAGGAGGCATGCAGCGGAAATTATCCCTTGCTATTGCATTTCTGGGTGATAGTCAGGTGGTCTTCCTAGATGAACCTACATCAGGAATGGATCCTTATAGTCGCCGTAGTATCTGGGAATTGATTCAACGCAACAAAGTTGGGCGAGTAGTGATTTTAACGACACATTTCATGGACGAAGCTGATCTTTTGGGAGATCGGATTGCTATTTTAGCAGATGGAGAGCTCTGTTGTGTGGGTACTTCATTGTTTCTAAAGCAGCGGTTTGGTGTAGGGTATTGTCTGCGCCTTGTGTTACACCCTTCACAGGAACTACATAGGATGAATATCCGAAACTTGGTCGAAAGACATGTACCACATGCATCTCTGGCGTCCGATATTGGTTCCGAGCTTGCATTTCATTTGCCTTTTCAAGCGTCTGGAGCATTTGCAGGAATGTTTGATGAGCTAGAAACCCGACAAATTGAACTTCAGATTGAAGCAATAGCAATTTCAGTGACAACATTGGAGGAAATATTTTTAAAAGTGAACGAAAAGGATCAAAAGACAGAGGCCACTTCATGCTCAATTAGAAGAGTGCCTTCCATACCACCGTCACACACCCCAGCCACATGGTTTCTACTTCATCTACGTGCATTACTAGTCAAACGCATATTGTGTGCTAAAAGAGATCGACGAATCGTGATTTATAGTATTCTAGTACCAATTGTTATTTTACTTTTCGGATTGAGCGCATTAAAACTTAGTCTGTGGGTGAAAAACGATCCTTTGCTACCACTCAACCCTGCAACACAATTTCCTGAAGGACCACTTACATCCATTCCATATGCTTGTGTTGAATCTAATGATGAGTGGTGTCCTCAACTCACATCAAGTTTGTTTTCTGGTGGGGTATTGACAGAATTACCTGTCGAGTCTGTTGTTTACGGGAATAACCCCTCTCCAAAAGTGTTCAATTTGAGCTACTCAATTACACCCAATGACACCACTGGATACTGTTTACGTTTTGCAGAGTTGTCATTTGAACGAGGATATGGCCTGAATAGTACGAATCTATTACCAATATCTCCTTCGGGAGGAACGACACAATACGGAGGATATATTCTACATACAGATGCTTTACAGCAGATGCTAGCATATAATATAATGGCAAATTCGTCTTCTCGACACTCTGCACCAACTTTCAAAGCACTGATAGATCAAACAATACATAGATTCCTTCTTCAAAATACCTCCAACCACATCAACATCACAGTGAATTCACATCCTTTTCCAATATCTTTTAAATCTCGGTCCATATTTGGGGCATTTTTAAGTTTACCAGCAGTCATTTTTATATTGGTTGCATTTACGTTTATACCAGCAAATATGATGACATTTTTAGTGAAAGAAAAATATGTTGAACAGAATGCGCGCCATCTCCAAGTACTCTCTGGAGTGTCATTGCCTGCGTATTGGACTGCTAATTGGTTGTTTGATGTGACGATGTATCTGATTCCAATGACGGTATCTTTAGTATTGTTGCAAATGTATGGAATCACCTCTTCTTTCAGTACGCAAGATAGTGCTACATGTGTAGGTTGCACTCGCGACGTGTCTCTTGCGGTGATTATTTTATTTCTACTGTTTGGAGGAGCAGTCACTTCGTTCACATATTTGTTGTCTCATGTTTTTTGGGATCCTCATGCTTGTTTGTTGTACACTGTGATGGTGAATTTTCTCATGGGACTATTGGTGTTGCTACTAAGTGTGTGTATTGAGTTGGTGGAGAGCATACGATCGTACAATAATATCTGTCTCTATCTGTGGCGCTGCTCTCCATTTTTTTCACTTGCCAATGGATTGTTACGAGTGGTTGTGGCAGATATAACAGCAAAATTTGGGCTGTCAACTGTCACATATAGCGCTTTTGACCCTGCAATTGCAGGAAATGAAATTATTTACCTTGCTGTCCAAGGACCTTTGTATTTTATGCTGGCCGTACTTATAGATGTCATGAAAACAGACCAACGAAGCTGTCGGATGCCTCAAAAACACGGTGTAAAAGTTCAAGAAGAGACGACATTCGGTATCAACCAAGATGAAGATGTCCAAAATGAAGCCAAGCGCGTCTTGACTACTTCTTTTTCTGATGTGGATGAAGTAATACGTCTTAAACGAGTACAAAAGACATATTCAAGTGGGAAGCATGCTGTTGAGGATCTTTCGTTCGGCTTGCAAAGAGGAGACTGTTTCGGTTTTCTGGGGGTAAATGGCGCTGGAAAAACTACTACCATGAAAATGTTGACAGGTGATATATTGCCTTCAAGTGGTAAAATTGAGATACACGGTATGGATTTTCTTTCTCAACGTTCGCAGACTATTGGTTATTGTCCGCAATTTGATGCATTGCTTGATTTCTTAACAGTACGTGAACATTTGGAGCTATTCGGGAGATTAAAGGGTTTTGTGGGGAGTGAATTACAAGAAAAAGTAAATGGTATGCTACGTCAGTTCCACTTTGAGATGTTTCAATACAAACTCGCAGGGAATTTGAGTGGCGGGAATAAACGAAAGTTATCAGTGGCGATTGCGATGTTAGGAGAACCTATCCTCTTGTTCTTGGACGAACCTTCGACAGGGATGGATCCAGTCTCACGTCGCTTCATGTGGGATTTATTACTGCAAGTATCTGTGGAATCCCGTCAGTCCACTATTTTACTGACCACACACAGCATGGAAGAGTGTGAAGCTTTGTGCAACAGAGTCGGAATCATGGCTGGCGGACAATTACGATGTTTCGGGACACTCCCACATCTAAAAACACGTTTTGGTGAGGGGTATTTACTTGATTGTAAACTAAAAATTACGACTCCAATCGAGCTTGAACTCCTTATACAGCAATTAACACAACAGAATGTGACAATTTCACTTACAAAAGAACAAATCATTCAAGTTTGTGGTTTCATTGGTGCATCGGCACAACAACAAACGGATGCACTGCATTTACTTGATGCTAATGAGACACTTGACAAGATTGATTTCTGTAGATGGTGGAGTTTGGAACAACGAGTCAAGAACTTAACAATGTTCTTACAGGCAGCATTTCATGACATTACGTTGACTCTAGTAGAACGTCAGGTGGATTTTTGTCGCTTTAAGCTGACATCCACTGATACAAGAATTGTCATCAACAAGATCTATCGTTTATCACATGTGTTTCGTGTGATTGAAAAAGCACTTGGAGATTTAAACATACAAGAATACAGCATTTCACCCACCAGTTTAGAACAGATATTCAATACTTTCGCACACCTCCAAGTAAACCAACCTCAAGAAAATATTACAGAATGAGAAGCTCTCATTTACTGAATTGAACGTATCTATCATTCAAATTGAAATAGTAATGATTACTTTCTATGTACCATGTCGTTGAGGTAATTGATAAAATCACTAATGATACATTGAAATTCCTTAGCAGAATAATTGCTCACAGATTCATCATTAAAGTTTAAGAAAAAGAACTAATCCATAAATCGGGATTAAGAGTTCTGCAGTGCATTGTGCTCGGTTTTAACCTCCCTTCAACTCAATCCTGGACTCTTCACTTTACTGTCATAGACCTTGACTTCATTTCAGAGTGTAGCATCAAATGTTCAAATACATTACAGAAATCGTCTATTGTGAGTGAAACGAATAAATTTGCTCTGTGCATTAAGGAGATCTCCATCAAATACCAAACGTAGTGTTTGATGGAGGTCTTTTTTTCCTCATAGGTAAGGTGGTTATCTGCTAAGCAGACAATGGAATTTCATAACTTGATCTTCCGTATCCATATGTATCCACATTGTGCAGAAGTTTATGAACAAAAGCTTGTTATTTTCGTTTAAATTTTTATCATGGAAGCAGATAATGCACTGGATGAGAATTACAGTATTTCTGGAAAGGTTTTATTGAATGTGTTTGATCTGCACAATTTCAACCAATCCCACAGCTCTCCTGACGTCATCCAACAGTCTATGAAATGCATGTAGATAAGTGTTTTGCTCAGATGTAAGAACTTCCGGAACTATGAATGATACCATGATGATTGAGTAAAGGCAGTACATTCTATTAATCTGAAGTTTATACACATTTCAAGCTTTGCACCACTGTACACCAAAACATTCTGAGACATCAAAGCTAGGATCATTCATCTTGGTATCTTCAAATTCATTCATGCGATGTAGTAGGTTGTGATATTTGAGTACTTTTAATTCTAAACGTTGTTGATTTGTCAAGGGCACACTGGATTCTCCACTATTGAGATCAGAATGCGTCTCCTGTGTTCGTGTAGCGATCCTCCGAGCATTTTCAATAATCCGTCTTGTGTTCTTAGCACAGTTCTCACGAAGTGCTTCATCACGGTAGAAAATTTTAAAGCGATGTTGTGCTTTTGTAGAACGTAACATTTCCGAGCTAGAGGAATCTTGATTGTCGCTAAACGTTGAATCGGACACATATCGCTGCAAGTCACTGGGTTTTTGAAATTCGGTAAATTTTGTGACTGATGCTGATTGATACTCCTGACGAAGTTCCAAGTTCTTCTCATCGACAAGATTGATGGTAAACGAAACTTGTGGGGCTGTTTCGTTTACACCTTGATATTGAATTTGTGGAAGGACATGAAGTCGACCATTTGTATGACGTAGTTTGGGTGCATTTCGACACGGAGAAACAGAACGAGATCGTCGAGTTTTGAAGTTTCGATGTTTGTAGGAGAATCTTACATGTTCTGATTCTATTTGTTCTTGGGTAAGATTTTGAGAGATAGAGGTCATAGTGAAATCAATCATCACTGAATCTTGTATTGGAAATTGTGTGTCGATCATTTCTTGATTATTATATGTAGAGTAGTTGATTGTGGGCTTTGAAGCTAGATTGCAAATGGCTCTAGGAATGCTTAAAGAGGAATTGTTGCTGCGTGTTTTTGTATCACGTATTGTCAGAGCTGAAGCGACCAGTGAAAGTAAGTTAGCGCACGCAATTTGGATTTGGATTTTGTCCCATCCCACATTGCAGGGACTGTACAGTAAAACATCCGTTAGTTTTCACTATTGAGACTGTAGAATGGGATGTAAAGTGCATGGATTTTATGGATGCTCTCATAAATTCCGCATAGAACTGAAATCTATAAAACGTTACACAGTTGGTTCCAGTTTGAGAAAAAATCGAGTCTGTAGTGTTGCCCATCACAGAGAAATCAACTGATAACCGTGTCTCCAGGATTGAATTTAATAGTTGAGGACCGTTGAAGAGTACAATCCAAAACTTCCACAAAATCAACTCAATTGTACCAACCAAGATTGTACTTATAATCTTTGAACAGAAACCAGATTGGAAATTGGGATTAAGAAATGTTAATTAAGCGAACTGGAAGCAAGAATGAGTGGATATATAAGCCATTATGGAATAAACATTACAAGTGCAGTGAAAGGAATAAATTGTTTACCAGAATTCGAATGTGCCAAGAACTGTTCATTCAT
>QQTW01004744.1_pt1 | contig 10221 bp, 10 predicted proteins | sample 1904831 | NCBI WGS metagenome assembly QQTW01 (sample SAMN09435610, study PRJNA476489) | Subsurface metagenome, whole genome shotgun sequencing project.
CGATCGAGCCAGTGCTGATAAACGAATCGTAAATTTCATAGGACTATTCGATAGTTGATTTTTCATTTTGGTAATTCCCCTTGGTGTGTGCTTTCGTCCATCTACTTACGGGATCAAATGAGCATCGGTTTCGTATCCCTCACAATTTATATACGGACTAGAGTCACCCCGTGCTGCAAAAGACTGAAGAATTTTTTGAGACTTACAGGACTTATGCAAAAGTCATCTGAACGGATGGATGCTAAAGTTGCCCTTTTAAATAATCTGGAAGCCTCTCATGCTCGCTCTGATAAACAGTTCTGTCACTGTCGCAGGCGATCGCTTTAAGCCGATTCCAAACTAGCAAGGCACAGGCAATATGGTTACGTTGAATTCGGACTTTGCGGCATTGACAGGTTTCGACTCCAGTTAGCTGCTTAAGTTCGTGGTGAAACTCCGATGGTCTTCCAACGCGCGTCGCACACATCTTGTACGGCATTGGTTAAAGCTTGAGATAGATCGTTGGTGGCGACAACCGTCCGTTCTGTGGGTAGAGACAGTAACCCGGAATAGTTTCACCTTTTTGTCAGAGGGAAAGCCACGAATCTTAATAAGTTTGCCTTGCTCTAAGTTTTCAAGACTCCAAACCATTTCGTCAACAGGCTTATAATCCTGCGTACCCCCAGCCGATTGGTCTTGAGTGGGCAGTAGTACTCTCAAGTTGGTCAATTTGTGCCATCAACTTCTGAGTGCCATACCAACTGTCTATCAATACATTCGTGAATGCAAAACTGAGATGCAACCGAATAGAATACCCCGCCGCAATTTGAGTGAAACAATTGTAACGATGTTGATGAATTTTTCACTTAATTGAAGCCATGCTCTAGTCAAATATTGAACTTATTAATTACAATCAGTTCTGGAACCGTGAGAGTCCATCTTCAAGCAATCCGACCGACGATTGCAAATTGCGGGAGAATAGTGAAAAGCAGAAAAGTCTCTCAAAGTTTTTGCTCACCACTGTGCTTATTTCAATACCCAGCTATGAATTTCTTCAGGAATTGAAACGCACCCGGATCATATCTCTAACTGAGATTGGTAATTTTGGACATCTGATGCTAATTTACTAGATTCAACCTTTTCACTTTCTAACGATTCATTTTCTGTCAAGAGCTGTGATTTGGTAGCTGTAAGCTGACCCGTGAGATTCTTTACATAGGTATCAGCCTGAGTAAGCTGATCAACCACGAAAAAAACTTCATTTCTAAACTCCTCATTAAGCACAACACCAAACCCGCAAGCTAAAGTAACCACGCTAGCTATATCTTTAACATCTTGTGAATACTGATTGCTTTCATCTAAGCTTGCGCCAACTGCTCCCATGCAGGCAATTGCCGTTTTGTGAGCCGTGATGAAAGATTCGACTTCCCCATTGTATGTTCTTAGATCTGTCTCTAAGTTGTTTACTTGGAGTTCTAAGTTTGAAATCTTTTGTTGCCGTCCGAGCATTCTTTGCGATAGTAAATCAATTTGTTGCTCAAGGTTTTTGATATTTGATGCAAGTATTTGCCTTCTAGTTTCGCGTTCTTTTTCTTCGGCTAATCTTATTCGTTCTTGTTCGAGCGACTCTCTTTCCTGTGGTGTTAGTTGCGTTACAACTTCAGTTTCCGGTTGTCCCGAATCTGGCGCGATTGTATCAGTACAGCCAATGAGCGCGATAAAACAAACTCCAATAAAAAATGCTTTTTGCAACATACTTTCTCTCCATAATGACTAAACCAAAACACGGAGCGAGTTGTTCTTCCTCATCAATTTTGTGTAGACTTACTTTTTCCAGTAACAGCAAGACCGATACCAATAAAACCAGACATTCCAGCAATTATAAAAGAGGTAACTATTACATCCTGCATCCCTTTCAGTTTTTGCTTGTTTAACTCTTCATAATTTGTTAATTGACTAACTGTTTTATCAAATTGGCTTCGATTCTCCAGTTCATTTTGAAATTTAGCTATTTGAAAGAAAGTTGCACTGCCGGCAATTAGAGACATGATGGTAATAGCAAAGAATACCCCTCCAGCAACCGTCATCATTTGCTTCATGATCTAGCTCTTTTAACTCCGAATTTAGAACATAGAATTGAAGTATGAAGTCTAACAGCAGCAAGTTGAACTACTTGTCTGGGCAGTTTCCTGTGCTTCATACTATACATACGTCATAAAGTTATCTCGTGCTGCAAGCGGAGAAGAAAATTTTCTTAAGGCTTACACCAGCCCGACTAGAATCGCGATCACACCCAGCAGCGAGTGACTAATAATGATGCTATACAAGTTGCGATACTTCACGTAGTGACAGCCCCAGAGCATACCAATGATAAAGGTGAACAGCAGCGTAAATACATCTTGATAGATAAGATGAACGAAACTGTAGAGCAAGGTAGAAAGAATAATTTGCAACCAAATATCCAGCTTTGCCCTCGAAAAAATACTGAATAAAAAGCCGCGATACAAAAACTCTTGCACAGGAGAAGATACACTAACAAAGAAAAGGTAGAATGTCCATTGGTATGCAGAGTTATCAATACGTGGACCTTGAATGAAATAGTAAATCAGCATCAGCAAAGCAGAAGCCAACGTCGGTAGGGCGATTGCTTTGAGAGAAGTTCTCAGGTGTTGTTTAGTAAATCCCAGTTCTAAAGCGGACAATCGATATAGTTGAGCGATCGCAAAAATAGCCACAGCAGCTAGGACGAGGAGGTAAAACCTCCAGGAGAAAGGGACTAAGCCTAAGTAAATCAGTAAAATCGGCAAAATGTATGCAAAGCCCACAATCAGCATTACTTTTTGCCGTTCTTTGCCGACTAACTTATCTTCCATATTCACTCGTCTCCAACGCTATGGTCAATCCAGCGAACGACGAACAGGAAGAATAAAGAAGTAAAGAATATGCTACACGCAAACCAAGGAGTCAGAAGATTGGTACTACTCATTCCAAACACGCGATCAACAAGAGAAACACCAAAAAAACTAATTAGAACCGTCAGAATTAAACTACCCGAAAAGAATGACAACAAAATAGGTTGATATGTTTTGGTGGCGCTTCTGTAGATGCAGCTAACAGTTGTTAAAGATAATACGGAAATAATTGCGTAAAGAAGGACATTAAGTCCGGCTACAGTACCTTTAAACTCAGGTGAAAATAACAGGCTTTTGGTATGCTCTATGCTGTAGCTTTCAAAGGGCAACCACAACAGGATACCTAATTCACATATGATGATATATGTCAAGTATTTATTCTTGTTAAAGATAGAATCTGGTACAAACCAAATGGTCGCCACAAGTGCCAAAATCTGAACACCACAACTAATAATAGCAACAAAGCTAAGAGCATAAAACCACCGACTAATCGAAAAAGCTTGAGTATTTTGTCGCCAAACGTCATAGGTGGTAGCAATCCGCAAAAGCCCTTGAAATCCTGTGATGTTATCGAGTCTGTGAAGATGTTTTATGACTGGCTCTAACTCTGATTTTTTCAGTGTCAAATTTCCTTCAACATCGAAAATCTGACGAGTATTAAAAATTTCTTGGGGAATGTTCTGAATATCTGCCTTTGAAGTTTGCCACTTTAAGTAGAGTTCTGGAAGTTGCTGTGCGTAAATTGTTGTCGTCGCATCGGATTTGAACTCCATTAAGAACATGCGATCGCCAGTGATCTCAAACAACAGCCCTCCCAATGTGAAAAACACAGTTACAAGTGTCAAAATTACAAACGGGCGTGTCTTGACGCGAATCATGCAATGCGCTCTGTAAGATGCAAACAGAGGCATCCACAAAAACAGGGAAGGATACACTATCAGATGAGGGTAAAGTTTGGCGTAAAGTGTTAAGGTTTCCCAACCCTGGAACTCGCTGAATATCCCTATAGGTAGGCAAACCAGCACAGCGATCGCCACTATAGCCAGTAGCATCTCCCACTGCCAAGATAACCTCCTCTCCGAAAACAAACGATTCCATGTCAGTTCTTTAGCCAAAGGATTGGCAACAATCACAGGTAGCCAACTCTTACCGGGTTCAAATTTCTGTTGTAACTGCTGTCTTGCTAAATTCATTGATGCAAATAAAGAGCGATCTCTGACAAAAGCTGCAAGAAAATGCTTTAATAACTCTCTAGCAACAGAAGATTCAACCATTTCTCGCATCACAATACAGTAAGGCAAAGATAGCTCTGTTAGCTGATTTGCTAGTCCTAAACCATCACAAGAATTGAAAATTGCTAGTTGTAAATTTTTGTTAATTACATTTGCAAGTAACTCCTTCAGTTCCGTAATTTCAATAATTCCTTGTGCGCCGTCGGCTGGGTTAATCTGAATCCGCCCAATCCGCCCGTCGCGATCGCTTTCACTATGTCCGGCAAAAAAGAAAATGTGCCAGCCTTGAGAGTCTTTTAACTTTTGTTCTAATTCTTTACGCGTAGGTTGTCTGAGGATATGGGGTTCTCCACCATGCTGTCTTAGACTTTTGATAAAATCTTCTTCTTCTGCAAAATCAAGCTTTTCGTCACCAAACACCACAAGTATGCGTGCAGTTGCTCTCAGTTGCGGTGTTTGCTTTTGAATCAGCCGCTTGAAATTTGTGGCACTAATAGCCACTTCTACACCTCTAGTGGTATACCCTGCTAAGGTATCCCACTCTTGCCAAGGAAGTCCCCGCAGTTGTCGGTCTTCTGTCTGCACAATAATCTGGACTTCATCTTTTCGTGTAATTTTCTCCCTGAATCTTTCCAAAACCTGACCAACCCGCGGATCGGGTTGTCCATTCTCATCAATCCAGCCATTCCTACCTAACCATTTGTTTAATTCGGCTTTCAAAGAATTAGCTAGTTCTGTGAGATTGACGACCCCTGAAATCAGATTATCGCGATTTTTGGCAACCTTACGATTACCTTGAAGACCAATATAATACTGCCATTGTTTAAATTTATCTTCGAGCGGTTTTGGTAGGGGAGACAGAAACGAAACGAGTTCTTCAATTTGCTCTTGCTGATTATAGATGGCAAGGGTTATAGGTAAAACTTCAGAATGGTTAAGTTGTACTCGTCCGCCAATCTTAAAGGAGATTCTAAATGCCATTAAAACTCCTCTTCAAGCGACGAAATATTCTCTACTGAAGCTTTCTCCTAACCGCAACTCTACCCAAAATTCTTCACCTGACGATAATTCTAGAGGAATGGAAATTAGATCGGTTGCCTCATTTACTGTTTCAGTATAAATATCAGATTCGTCTGGGACACTGACCTGCATTCCTTTAGGGAGTGACGTACTTTCACCTTGCACAATCACTCTGACCAAAACCAAGTTGTCGTTGCTCTGGGAGACAGAAAGTTGGATTTTAAACGCTTGTCCTGCCAATTGAAGCTTTTTCTTGCAAGTAGCAGTCCGCAGATCGCGCATGGATGGTTCCCAGTCTGCGGTGTAGACGTTATTTAACCAGTTTCTTAAGTAAGTAATTTTTTTTTCGGCAAATTCTTGCGTGAGGTCAATTGTCTGGGCTACTTCGGCAACTGAAGAAGCTTCTTGTTGCGCCAAGCAATCGATTAGATCATCCATAGACTGTAAATCTTCGATCGCGAGTTCTGCATCTGTAGTTTCGAGATGAAAAGCAGGCAGAAAACCAACCAACGTCGCTAATTTTTCAGAACTTTCGATTTCTACAAATAAATAGCCGATGCCGTGGGCTGGGTTGGGGCGTGATATCTCGCTCAAACTTTCCAGTGGTAAAGTTACAGTCTGTTGTCCTGTTGCAATGACCTGACATCCCAAATTGCCTAATCCAGGCAACTCTAGCTCGTTCGCTTCGCTCCAGAGACGGCAGAGAGCATTCCATCTCTCTGGTTTGGTTAGATTAGTCTCGAAACCGAGCAGACGAAAATACGCATCGGCAACGAGTACGGCTAGGGTATTGAAATAGATCCTTTCTTGAACATCTTGAGTAAAGTATTGCGATGCATAGGCTCTAGCTTGGCGACGAAATGATGCAGGAATTGGAAATGGAATTGCCAGTTCCCTTAAGACGTTTAGTTTATCGGTCATAGTTATCTTCTCCAAATAGCCTTTGATTTTGGTTTAACCACTCTTGTAGTAAGGGTTGACATTTTCTTGACCAATGAGACGAGATTGCACCGCGGGATGAGCCAACTTTCTTCGCAATTTTCTGCCATTCTTCACCCTTAACTAATCTTAAATAAGCCAGCGATTGACAGTTGGCTTCTGAGTTATTTTCAATGTGGCAAGCCTTAAGAAGATTGTCAGGATTGTTTTCGATCCATTGGACAAATGATTCCCAAGTATCAAGCAGTAAGTTAGCATCGATCCCAGAAGCAAATTGATCTAGACGATTGAGTTCGACCTCATTCTCATTGGATCGCCATACAGACTGATGGCGATCGCGATAGCGTTGCTCCGCACGAATTTCATCTTTATACTGATTGCGAAGACAGGTGTTAAACCAGACTAGGAATGAACTTCGGCTCGGATCGTATTTTTCGCAAAGGGTTTTAGTTAAATTGAACATAGTTTTGTATAGCGCTTCTTCGTAGATATCATTTCCCCTTGTCTTAATACGTCCCGATTTTAGGAGAACTCGCAGCAGAAGGTTGATAGCTTTACGACGCTGGAGACTGTCTGGTAAGTGGCTACAAGTCTCTTGGATGAGTGATTGCAGGTAGAGGTTTAGATCTTCTTCCATAACCTTATGACATCACTCTAGCTGTGTTATTCAGCAGACGAGAAGCCCCATTACTATCTGTTACGAAAAATAAGAGCATCGTTCTGCAAAAAAATTGAGTCAATCGCAAAATTCTTTTCAAGGGGTTTCTTCCTCAAAATTTATACATAAGATATATATTAGGACTTACGGGTTGTGTTGCAAAAACTGGTACTAGTACGCAAAAACTTACACTCAGTTAGTCAACGCTTAGAATCTGAGTTGGGTGAAGAAAAAGATCATACATTGAAGGCTGTCCAAGAGATTGGTCAAAATTACCCCAACCTGATTTACCCTTAGTAGGGGTAGTGTTACGGAAACTGTCACTAGGGGCAAAGTAAGGAATAAAGTACCGAATTTTATTAAGGAGTTGGAACTTTATCTAGTTTGATTCTGGTTCAGTGAGTAAAAAGAGGAGAACAGCACATCAATTTCGCGCCTATTGTTCCGACTCTAATTCTTACCGGAACTTTTTAGTAATGGTAAGACTTTGCTATTCCAAGTCATTTAAAAAGCTGAAACGCCTGTATCGTAGTATTCACAGGCTACTTTGCCCCTGATGACAGCTTCCGTAACTTTACCCCTAGTAATAGGAATTGACGGCGGATGTGTTCGTTCCTACAGCAAAAATCGTCCAATAAAGGTAACTTTGAAGTTATTTTTGGTAAAAGTGTAAAAGCTGGCGTACATCCAAGCACTTTGGAGGAGTTTATTGTTACTATCTCAAACCGCAGCGTCGGATCTTTGAAGTGTTGAAATCTCCAGGAATACAGATGAATTAACAAATGACTTGCCTCTCTGACAGTGACGAGAAGCTCCGCAAACTAAAGTTTTACCTCAACCCGAATGCCGAATATCTACTGGATTGGTTTCACATCACCATGCGGCTGACGGTGATGAATCCAACTGCAAAAGGACTCAATAAAAAAAATACTGAATTAGATACAGATATACTTAAAGAGCGGGAACGGATTAAACGGAACTTGCATCTGGACGGTTTCAAGGACTTTGGCATAGTTAAAGTTTGAACGCTTTATTTAATCTTGGTTCAAAACATATTATCCCCAGTCACCTTGCTTGCCCATCTCTCCCGAACAAAATCGCTCTCCTAACGCTTTTCCTTAACTAACTTAGTGCCATTCGCGCAAACTCCTGGCGATAAACTGCCGAAATTTCCGCCTATTCCAGCTTCACGGAGCCTTTACGCGCAGCAGACAGTATTGCGATACCGCCCCTTTCCCCCGCTCTTTTTGGACAACGGAGCGCTGGGCAGCATTTCTAGTGCAATTGAGGTCGGTTAGGCTTTCGGAATTCCACTTTAAGATATTTCGTGCCAACCGCCCCTCAGAGCTTTTCGCCCACGAGAGCATTTCTAACTCCGTCACTGTTAATTGGCGCGGCTCTCCCGGCGCATACCCGCCCTGCCACCATACGGGGACTGCCATTCCTCCTAAGACACCAAGTCCCATAGCCGCTAGGAGTAATCCGGCTGCTGGCAGCATTACCCGCAGCCGGGATCGCTCTTTTGATTCTGCCTTGGCAATCAACCGCTCCACAGCCCTACTAATTTCAATTTCCTGCCCCTTAATAGCAGTGTGCTTCGCCATCTCTAAGCGATCGCAAATTGCCTCAGACCAACGCTCAAACAGGTTATTGAGTTCGTTGGGTTTATCCTCTAGCAATACCTGCAATTGTCCGGTTGCCAGCATAACCAAAAATAGCGGGTCTGAGGTCTTTAGTCCATGCTCTACAGCGATCGCCAGCACGCGCTTTTGAAAGTCTGCATCTTTACCATCAAGTACGCGGGCGAGAAAATTTTCGTTCTTGGCTTTTCTAAAACTAACTACCATGCTCTACCCCCTTAAATTTCTTACCTTTGTTCTGGGTTGGATGGGCTGCAATTTCCTCTTTGCCGTTTGTCTCAACCTCGTGTATTTGCAAGGTTTCTAGATGGGAAGCTTCAATTTCTGCCTGCTTAAAAATATCTGCGCTTCGCCTTACATCGGCTGGCTGCAACTCGTCTATAATTTCTCCCTCTAAGGTGGCAGCTATTATTGTGCAACCATCGTCATCGCGTAACACAAAATAATCTTCCTCAATATGTATTGTTACCGTTCCAAAAGGAGGTAAGACAAATTCCCTCGTGTCTCGTTCTAGGTATTCGCCTAGAATCTTGTCAATCAGGGCATCTTGAACTATCAACCGCTCGTCATCTAACTTGGTTGATGCGTCTTCGACCACCTCCGGCGGTATGGTAGCGGCAACAGAGTCTACTGCTTTGTCTTCTAAGGCTTGCTGTTGTATGTCAGTCGCTTTTGAATGCTCTTGTAAGTCTTCTAAGGGCGATCGCAGTAGCAAATCTATCAAAACATCCAAGTTAGGGATACTGGCGCTGAAGTCGGTCATTAACCTGGGGTCAAATCTTGCAGGCTGACCTCCATCTGAAGAATCACCGCCAGCCGCTCCATTCGGTGAAGGTGTAACATACTCGGATGACTCCAAAGATTGTTCCGCACTGCGACGCACCAAGACTTCCTCCACGTATTGCGGACTGAACACGCGCTCGAATACTTCAATCTGGGTAGTGTATTCTAAACTCGGCTCTAAACTCTGGTAGGGCGACAAACACCACTGTCCCTTAGTGTTGATATGACCGCAGACTACGCAATCTCCCGACTCGTGGGCAAGAAACCACTCTTTCTCAATTCCCAACTTCAGCAGCGCCGGGTCTTCTGTGGTGAAGACATACAACCGTCCCATATATCCCTCGTCGCCGCTCTTTTTGACATCGCAGTTAAAAGCGGTATCTGTAGAGTACAAAGTATGAAATTCATAGGACATGACACTAACCTCCTGCGCCAGCTTCCTGCTTGGCAACACCTTTTTTCTTTGGTTGCTTGCCAATTGCCCACAGTTGGGTATTTTCAATAGCATGGTGAGAATCTTCCAAAAACGTTACCAGACGTTGTTGCGACATCACAGGCATCGTTTCTTCGATTTCGGCAGCGTCGAACCTAAATTTCTTGGAATCGATAAAGTACCTGTCTCCCGGATACAGCAAGGGAAAGTCAATAACTTGTAACGTTGTTGTGGCATACTTCGCCTGCAAATCCGTGTAGATAGTATCAGAGTCGAGAAAGCTCCAATCGTCGGTTTTACCCAGATTCCTAACAAAAACATGAAGCATTTTGTCTTTGTAGAGATCCATCGACTGATAAAACAAATCTATCGACTCAAAACCGCCGTCAGAAACAAACCACTTGCAAACATCTACGCCGTACTTGTCGGCAACATCCAGTAACCGCCCTTTTTTAATCCAGTTATTTACCAGAGGAAATACGTTAGCAGGAAGGTTGACGATAACTGGTTTTTTCCTTGCTAGTTCAAATATGATGTCGGCTTTGTCTCCTTTATTGACAGATTCAGAAAACTCAGCATCAACGGCGTAGTCGTAAAACCGTTTCACATCCTGGTTAGTGATGTC
>QQTW01004745.1_pt1 | contig 10220 bp, 7 predicted proteins | sample 1904831 | NCBI WGS metagenome assembly QQTW01 (sample SAMN09435610, study PRJNA476489) | Subsurface metagenome, whole genome shotgun sequencing project.
CTTATAGCATTTCCCCAGCCAGTAAAGTACAGTTTGCCTTTGCATAGAGTACACCTTGCTCGACGGGGTAAGGGCGCGGCGGCATTGCGCCCTTACGAATGTACCTTACCCGACTCTGAACCGCTATAAGTAAAATTCATTAGTACGCAAAAATCGTTTTTACCCCCGCGCTTATAATTCCCAACTATTGGGTTTTTCTACCAGAGCGCAGTAAAATAGTCAGGCTTTCCTTTTACCTAAGCAAGCACTTTTTTCATGCGTATCTCTCTTAACTGGCTGCGGGAACTGGTAGAACCAGCGTTGACACTTACTCCAGAGGAGTTAGCCGAACTCCTAACGCTGGCAGGATTTGAGGTGGAAGACATCGAGGAGCGCCACTCTTGGGCATCGGGAGTTGTAGTGGGTAGGGTACAGACGTGCAGCCCTCACCCCAATGCCGACAAATTAAGCGTTACAACCGTTGACATCGGCGCGGAACAATTACAGATTGTTTGTGGCGCGGCTAATGTCCGAGCAGGCATTTACGTGCCTGTAGCAACTGTTGGTACTTATTTACCGAAAATAGACTTAAAAATTCGCCCAGCCAAACTGCGGGGCGTTCCTTCGGAGGGGATGATCTGTTCTTTGGCAGAAGTGGGATTAGCTAAAGAATCTGAAGGAATTCACATCTTTGCGGAAGTAGACCGGGAAAATTTAGGTTTACTAGCAGTAGGTAGTGATGCTCGACCTTTGTTAGGGTTAGATGACGTAATTTTAGACTTGACAGCAACAGCAAATCGTGCTGATGCTCTAAGTATGGTAGGAGTGGCGCGAGAAGTAGCCGCTTTGACGGGGACATCAGTAATTTTACCGAAAGTAACAAAAATTGAACCCCTCCCCCGCAACGCAGAAAATCACTTAAAATTAACGATCTCTGCAACGCAGGCAAATCCTACTTACATGGGGACGGTAATTTCTCAAGTAAAAGTTGCGCCTTCGCCCAATTGGTTGCAGCAGCGCTTGCAGGCGGCGGGAGTAAGACCGATAAATAATGTTGTAGATATTACTAACTACATTTTGTTGGAATGGGGACAGCCCCTACACGCTTTCGATCGCGATCGCCTGCAATTGGTAGCGGGAGGGACTAGCTTAACGATGGGCGTGCGTTTTGCTGAAGCTGGAGAATCATTAAAAACTCTAGACGGACAAAATCGCCCTCTATCTACTCAAAACTTGCTAATTACCGCCAACGACAAGCCTGTAGCCATTGCTGGGGTCATGGGGGGTGAAGAAACCGAAGTTCATGAAGGGACAAAAAACTTAGTTTTGGAAGCCGCCTTATTTGATAGTGCAGCAATTCGGCGCTCGGCAAGAAGTTTAGGATTGCGGAGCGAAGCCTCGGCGCGTTACGAACGGGGTGTGAATTCGGTTGAACTAGAAATGGCGTGCGATCGCGCTTTAAACTTGCTGCAAGAGATAGCTTGCGCCGTTATTGAGCAGCAAGTTGTAGTCGATACGCGCCCAAACTTAGAAACTTTTTCGCGCTCGATCGAACTGCGTTTAGACCGCGTAAACCAGTTGTTAGGACCAATAGATTTAGGCGAAACCACTGGGGAATTGCCAGCAGAGCAAATGCAGCAGATATTGACAGCCTTGGGATGTGAAGTTAAATTCCACCCAAACGAGGCGCGAAGAATTTGGAGTGTCAAAGTTCCTCCTTACCGCCATCGAGATTTAGAACGAGAAATCGATTTAATTGAAGAAATTGGTCGGGTTTACGGCTACGATCGCTTTTGCGATACTCTCCCCGAAAAAACTGAGCCGGGTTATCTTGGTTTAGAGGTGCAGCTAAGGCGTGAAATTAGAGCGGCTTTTCGCGCCACCGGACTTACAGAATTAATCCATTATTCTTTAGTCAAACCCGGAGAAGATCGACAAATAGTCCTTGCTAATCCTTTATTTGCCGAATACTCCGCCCTGCGGACAGACTTACTATCTGGATTAATTGCAGCTTTTGAGTACAATCGAACTCAAGGTAATCCGCCGCTAAATGGTTTTGAGATTGGGAGAATTTTTTGGCAAGAGGAGGAAGGCCTAGCGGAATCGGAACAATTGGCAGGAATTTTGGGTGGCGATCCCAGCTTGGGTAAGTGGACTCGCGGTGGAAAAAGTCGCCCGATGGAATGGTTTGAAGCTAAAGGCTTACTAGAGCGCGTATTTCAACGCTTAGGGTTAAATGTTGAGTATCAACCCAGTCATCAAGATCCGCGTCTCCATCCAGGGCGTACAGCATCTTTGTGGTTGCAGGGAAACCGTTTGGGAACTTTTGGTCAATTGCATCCGGGGTTACGGCAAGAAAAGGATTTACCTGACGAGGTGTATGCTTTCCAAATCAATTTAGACGTGCTAGTTGATTGTATAGATGAGGAAAAAATCCTTAAACACCAGTTTCAAAGTTATTCTACTTACCCCGCCACCGATCGAGATATAGCCTTTTTTGCCTCCACGCAGATTTCGGTAGCAGAATTTCTCAAAGCAATTTCTCTAGCTGGGGGAGAAATTTTAGAATCGGTACAGTTATTTGATGAATACCGAGGCGAAAATGTACCCCAAGGGCAAAGAAGCTTGGCATTTAGACTCATTTATCGTGCTAGCGATCGCACTTTAACCGATAGTGAGGTTGAAAAAGTCCATCAAAAAGTACGAGAATCTTTGATTGAAAAGTTCAGTGTTAATTTACGAAGTTAAAATGCCTAAATATATCATGTGGGGAACCTATTGCCAGGATGTGCTAGAAAAACGCGCTCCTTATCGTCAGGCTCATTTAGATGGACTAGCTAGGCAAAAACAATCGGGTGTTTTAATTACTATTGGCCCTACTCAGGACGTAACCAAGGTTTTTGGGCTTTACGAGGCTGATAGTGAGGCGATAGTACGCCAGTTAGTAGAAGCTGACCCCTACTGGCAAAATGGGATTTGGACTGAGTATGAAGTCAAAGAGTGGATTCAAGCTTTTTGAGGGTCTAAGCCAAAAAATAATTGGGTTTGAGTAATGGAGATCCTAGTTTCATTCCTTGTGGGTGTGATTATTGGCAGTGCGATCGCTTACTATATTTTGCAAAAATCGCAGCAGCAAAAAACTGTTAGAGAATACGAAGCTCAAATTCAACTTTTGCAGCAAGAACATCAGCAATCTATCAAGGAAGCAAGAAATAGAAGCATAGATGGAAGTCGGGCGGTGATTAAGGGTAAAATTGCCGAGCAACTAGCGCCAGTGCTGCCAAACTTTAAATATTTACCGTCAGACGCTAGATTCATCGGCGATCCTGTTGACTACGTTGTCTTTAACGGCTACACCGAGCTTAAGGACAGCAATGCTGAGAGTAATTTAGAAGTTGTAATTTTAGATATTAAGGCGGGTCAGGCTTCTTTGTCCAAATTTCAAGAAGCCATTGCTCAAGCCATCAACGCAGGGCGAGTACGTTTTGAAGTAGTCCGCGACACTTGTGAGCCGCTAAACAGTCAAAATAAATCTGTGCAACCACTGCTGCAAAAAACCTACAATATTACAGAAATTCAGAAGACCCATGCACGCGCTTATAAGCTTTGGAGTCAGGGCGAAGACGAGCGACTAAGACAACGTTACAAGCAAGGTATAACTATTAATAATTTAGCTGTGGAGTTTCATCGCCAGCCCGGTGGAATTCGTTCTCGTCTCAAAAAGCTAGGATTAATACAATGAGCCGCACCCTCTGCGTTTACTTCTAGGTTCTTTACTCTCTTAGCTGCTTGACATCGTACTTTTTAACTCCTCACAATTAAGAGTTTGAGTTTAGTTTTATTACGAAAGATTAAGAATTTTTTTGTGGCTAATTTCCTTGTGTTTTGCTTGACTTTTTGATAAAATAAATTTTATAATGGAAACCTAAACTTTAATTTGAAAATTCTCAAGATTTCTATTATTTAATAATAGCTTAAAAAAGGTCAATAAAAAGCTAAAAATTGTTAAAATAAAAAAGTTTTTTCATGAAAAACTTAACAATTAGTTTTAATAAATTCAACAGCGATCGCTAAGTCGCTAGTTTGCCGAGGATAGGCAACAACAGGTCTATCTACCAAAATCAAAGGAATATTTAATTGTTGAGCGACAAAGCGCTTAGTATCTTCACCTCCCGCCATACCCGAAGCTTTAGAAACTACCAAAGAAATCTGCCATTGCTGCCAAAGACTGCGCTCTAAATCGACAGAAATAGGAGGACGCAGGCAAATTAGGCGATCGCTAGTAAAGCCGGAGTTTAAGGCAGTTTCCAGCGACTTCGCACTCGGTAAAACCCTAGCAAATAAAGTAGCTTTTTCTTGCCAAGGTTGAAATAGTGGTAAAACTCGATAACCAACAGTTAGCAGTACCCGATGAGAGAGCAAATAATCGCCCAATAGCAGCGTAGCAAAACTATCTAAATTGATTACTGAGGAGTCAGCTATAGCTGGTCTTTCGTAACGCAGATAGGGAATTTGCAGCTTTTGACTAATAGAAATCGCCTGGAGAGAAATTTCTACCGCGTAAGGGTGAGAAGCATCTAAAACCGCCGTAATTTTTTGCTGGTACAAAAACTCCTCTAATGATTGAGGATCTAAAGCCCCTACCCAGACTTGAATATTAGGAGTTTCTGGATAAAGACCTCGCGCTGAAACCGTAGTTACAGACACTAGACAAGAAATATTATTGTTTAGGGCGATCGCGCGGGCGATAGTGGCACTTTCAGTCGTACCGCCAATTAGCCACAGCCGGCGGGCAAAATCTGCGGAGTTTGGCAATTTTTAGCCTTTGAGCGCCTTTCTAAAATTTTGCCGATAAGATTTGCTGTACGCTAGTAGAAAAGGCCAGAGTATAGCTAAACGCAACTTGTTGGTAAAATCACCATTAAAACTTGTGCGCCTAAACCCGTTCCAAAACTTCCATGCGCCGCCACCATAAACGGCTAATAAGACAATAGTAATAAAACCACCCATTTTATTCAACCTCTTGAGCGAAGGACAAAATAGAAATTGAACCAGCCAATTAGATAAGTATACATTTCGGGAATTAGTGCTACTCCCTAATAGGTTATCAGCGATCGCTCATCTATACAAAGTCCAAGCTTTCGCCGCCTCTATTACCAGTGTAGATGAGCGATCGCCAAATTGATTTTAGTTTCCTGCTCTGGATGTATCTTGTGGGAGTATCTTAGAAGCAAAGAAAAATCCGAAAATAGATAAAGACTATTAAAGCGCGATCTCGTCAACTTCAAACCTAATGATGAATTGCCAACACCTAAAGGAGAAATTATGCGTGCAGTATTGATGGCTGGAGGATCGGGGACGCGGCTTAGACCGTTGACTTGTGATTGTCCTAAACCGATGGTGCCAATTTTAAATCGCCCAATTGCCGAACATATTATTAATCTCCTCAAACGACATCAAATTAACGAAGTAATTGCCACACTGTATTATTTGCCCGATGTATTCCGCGATTACTTCGGTGATGGTAGCGATTTTGGCGTACAGATGACCTATGCGGTAGAAGAAGATCAACCCTTGGGAACTGCGGGTTGCGTGAAAAACATTGCCGACTTTTTAGATCGAACTTTTTTGGTAATTAGCGGCGATAGTATTACAGATTTTGACCTGACCGCCGCCATCGAATTTCATAAACGCAAAAAATCAAAAGCGACCTTAATCCTAACTCGCGTACCTAACCCCATTGAATTTGGGGTGGTAATTACCGATGAAGACTATCGAATTCGCCGCTTTTTAGAAAAGCCCTCTACTAGCGAAATTTTTTCTGACACTGTGAATACTGGCACCTACATATTAGAGCCATCAGTGCTGGACTACTTACCCGCAAACCAAGAGTGTGACTTCTCTAAAGATTTATTTCCCCGGCTATTAGAAAGTGATGAGCCAATGTACGGTTATATTGCTCAAGGCTACTGGTGCGATGTCGGACACCTAGAAGCTTACAGAGAAAGTCAGTATGACGGCTTGCACCGCAAAGTAAAGCTTGATTATGCTTACGAGGAGCAATCCCCTAATCTTTGGGTTGGGCAAAATACTTTTATCGATCCTAGTGCCAAAATTTCCACCCCTTGTTTAATTGGCGATAACTGCCGAATTGGAGCTAGAGTCCAAATTGATGCCGGAACTGTAATTGGCGACAACGTCACAATTAGCGCGGATGCTAATATCAAGCGTCCGATCATTTGGAATGGAGCAATTATTGGCGAAGAAGCTAATTTAAGAGCTTGCGTTATTTCTCGCGGTACGCGGGTAGACCGCCGCGCTCAGGTGCTAGAAGGCGCTGTAGTAGGTTCATTGTCTACCGTCGGCGAAGAAGCTTTAATTAGCCCTGGAGTGCGCGTTTGGCCCAGCAAACAGATAGAATCGGGCGCAACTTTGAATATTAATTTGATTTGGGGTCACACTGCCCAGCGCAATTTATTCGGTCAGCGCGGGGTGCAGGGACTGGCAAATATTGATATTACGCCAGAATTTGCTGTTAAGCTAGGTGCAGCTTACGGTTCGACTTTAAAGCCTGGTAGCCAAGTTACCGTATCGCGAGATCAGCGTAGTATGTCCCGGATGGTAACGCGCAGTCTGATTGCGGGCTTAATGTCTGTAGGGGTAAATATCCAAAACCTAGATGCCACAGCTTTACCGATGGCGCGGACAGTAGTCGCTACTTTATCCGTAGCTGGGGGTATTCACGTGCGACTGCATCCCGATCGCCCAGATTCGATCTTAATTGAATTTATCGATCGTAAGGGCATTAACATCTCAAAATCTAAGGAAAAGAAGATTGAAGGCTCTTACTTCAAAGAAGACTTGCGACGAGTACAAATTCATGAAATTGGGAACGTAACTTATCCAATTCAAATGATTGATACTTACTGCACGGCTTTTGAGAAAAACTTGAATGTAGAGGCTATTCGCCACAGTAACTCCAAGGTAATTATTGACTATACTTACTCTGTTTCTGGGGCAATATTACCGCAACTACTAGCGAAATTTGGCTGCGATGCGGTAGTGCTAAATGCTAGTCTCAAACCCTCGGCAGTTTCCCCGGTGGAAAGAGAGCAATTGCTTACTCAACTAGGTCAGGTGGTAGAAGTATTAAAAGCTAGTTTTGGGGTGCAGGTATCGGCAAATGGAGAACAATTAATTTTGGTGGATGAGTCGGGGATGCCAATTAGGGGCGAATTGCTCACGGCGCTAATGGTAAATACAATTTTGACGGCTCATCCTAGGGGAACGGTAGTAGTACCAATTCATGCTTCAAGCGCGGTAGAACAAATTGCTCGTCGCCATGATGGTAAAGTAATTCGTACCAAAGCTAACCCCACGGCGTTGATGGAAGAATGTCAAAACGATCCCAATGTGGTAATGGGGGGAAGCGGCGATAGTGGCTTTATTTTCCCGCAGTTGCATCCAGGTTTTGATGCCATGTTCTCTATTGCCAAACTAATCGAGATGCTGACTATCCAAGAGCGTTCTCTTGCTTCGGTACGCACAGAGCTACCGCGCATTTATCACAAAACTTATACCGTACGTTGTCCTTGGACGGTGAAGGGAGCGCTGATGCGACATTTGGTCGAAACCCACCCCGCTCAAGAGCTAGAGCTAGTCGATGGAGTCAAAATTATTAATCCTCAAAACGATAATTGGGTGTTGATTTTGCCAGATGCCAGCGAGCCACTGGTACATTTGTACGCAAACAGTAATGATAGAGATTGGGTAGATAGCAGTTTAAGAGAGTACCGTACTCGCGTTCAAACTTTTGTCGAACAAGAGCAAGAAGTAAGTACAGAGATTAATCAAGAAACTGTAGTGGGATAAAAAAAGTAGGGAGAGCGTTGTCTCTCCCCTCCTTTATCTACTCAAACTCACAAAAAATTAGTTAGGCAGCAAATTTTATGAATAGTTGCATTTTAATGGCCCAAATCGTTCAAGAACCACAGTTGCGCTTTACCGCCGAGCAGATGGCGATTGCCGAAATGTTGGTAGAATTTACCGAGCGCGGCGCTCAAGATCCCTCCAGGCTAAAAGTAGTCGGGTGGGGAAATTTAGCTCAAGAAATTCAAAAATCTTACCATCAAGGCGATCGCGTAATTATTGAAGGACGTTTGACAATGAACAGCGTTCAGTTAGATGGTTACAAAGAAAAAAGAGCAGAATTAACCGTACAAAAAATTTACCCTTTGGGTGGAGGAGTCCCTCTTGGAGCGGTCAGTAATGGGGACGAATCACCAGAAAATTACGAAACGCGATCGCTCTCTCCCGTAGGATCTACTTACAACCCAACCCCTCAAAGCGACCCCGACGACGAGCAAAGCGATCGCAGTAGCAGTAAATTTACCCGCCCGGAAAGTTCCACGCCCCAACTAGACTATAGTGCGGACAACGACGATATTCCGTTCTAAAACTTTTGTCAGCTACCCTCGTAGCTGACGAATTAAAAATCCAAATATTAGTTAAATGCACAGAAATCAACCAACAGCACTGTTAAAATCCTGTTAATTTTCAGTGGTAAGCCCGATAATTCCTATGAGTGAAACTGTCTTAGATGTTCGCAATTTACAAGTTGAATTTGTTACCGACGAAAAAGTAATTGCGGCGGTTCAAGGGATCTCTTTTAAGTTAGAACAAGGTAAAACTTTAGGAATTGTTGGCGAATCGGGATCGGGTAAATCCGTAACATCCTTAGCATTAATGGGTTTAGTGCCAAGTCCAGGTATGATTAGCGGCGGCGAAATCTGGTTTTCTGACAAACAAGCACCGAAAGTAGACTTACTGAAGCTATCCCAAGCGCAAATGCTGCAATACCGGGGCGGCAAAATTGCCATGGTATTTCAAGAGCCAATGAGCGCGTTAAACCCAGTTTATACTTGTGGCTTTCAGTTGATAGAAGCTATATTGCGCCATCAAAAAGTAACAAAAATAGCAGCTCGACGCATAGCAATAGATTTACTCCAAGAAGTCAAACTATTACCTAGCGACGAAGAATTAGCAGCTAGTGCGATCGCCATAGCTGCTAACTTGCGCCAGGATAAACGCAAGTTAGCCCAAGCCGTTGCAGCGCAAAAACAAGCCTTGCTCGATCGCTACCCCCATCAGCTTTCTGGCGGACAATTGCAAAGAGTGACGATCGCCATGGCAATTTCTTGTAACCCCGCCGTTTTAATTGCCGATGAACCCACGACCGCTTTAGATGTCACCGTTCAATCTACTATCCTAGACTTGCTACGGGAATTGAGCTTAAGCCGTCAAATGGCGATGATTTTTATTACTCACGACTTGGGACTGGTGGCGGAAATCGCCGACTCCATCGCTGTCATGTACCAAGGTCAAATTGTCGAATGCGGACTTGTAGAATCTGTATTTACTCAACCCCAGCACCCCTACACTAAAGGTTTATTAGCTTGTCGTCCAGACTTGGAAGTGCGGACGCAATACCTGCTTACAGTGGCGGATTTTATGGAGATGAAAATGACTCCAAATGGTACTAGGGAAATTGAAGAAAAAACCCCCCCATCAACCATAGAAATCACCCCAGAAATATTACAACAGCGTTTGGCTCACCTGATTAAGCAAAATCCCTTGCTCGATGTCCGCGACTTGCAAGTAGGTTTTCGCCAAGCTGGAGCTTTTGGTCAAACTAAACGTTATTTCATGGCAGTTAAAGGAGTTTCTTTTCAAGTCTTTCCTGGGGAAACCTTAGGTTTAGTCGGCGAATCTGGTTGCGGTAAAACGACCTTGGGGCGTACTCTACTAAGATTAATTACCCCCATTAGCGGCAACATCATGTTTGATGGACAAAATATCGCTACTATTGGCAATTATGCTTTGCAAAAACTGCGCCAGGAAATGCAGATTATTTTTCAAAACCCCTTTAGCTCCCTCGATCCCCGCCTAAAAATTGGCGATGCGATAATTGAACCATTGGTAATTCATGGGCGAGGAAATAACGATCGCAATCGGCGAAAAATTGCTGGGGAATTACTAGAGCGAGTAGGGCTTGACCCGGCTTTATTAAATCGCTATCCTCACGAATTTTCCGGCGGTCAACGGCAAAGAATTTGTATAGCTAGGGCTTTGGCGCTGCGCCCTAAGTTTATTATTTGCGATGAATCGGTTTCGTCGTTAGATGTCTCGGTGCAAGCACAAGTATTAAATCTACTCAAACAATTACAACAAGAATTTAACCT
>QQTW01004746.1_pt1 | contig 10218 bp, 13 predicted proteins | sample 1904831 | NCBI WGS metagenome assembly QQTW01 (sample SAMN09435610, study PRJNA476489) | Subsurface metagenome, whole genome shotgun sequencing project.
ACTGGCGAGCTGTCATCAACATGAATGAGCATCAAAAACAGCGCTTTACGAAGCGAATCATCTCGTGCCTATACAACAATCTTGCAGGGAAAAAGCTCGCCGTCCTTGGTTTTGCTTTCAAGAAAAACACTAGCGATACACGGGAGTCTCCGGCTATTACGCTCGTAAGCAACTTCATTGCTGAGCGAGCCCGAGTTGGCATAGAACCAATGATGATGCGGTCTGGATTTAACAGGTCTCGAACAGCTGTGCCTTCGGCCAAGAACTCAGGATTGGAAAGAACGTCGAATCGCACTCCGGGGTGAGCATTCGCAGCCAGCTGGAACGCATCAGCAAAATTCAATTGATTGACCTCATGGTCAAATTAAGGGAGCGTTCACAATTTCCCGGATCGACTGTGCTGTTCTGCAAGGAACTGTAGACTTCTCGACGACGATCTTGTCCTGAGTTGCCACTCTTGCAATGCTGCGAGTGGCGGCCTCCACGAAGTCAAGATCTGCAGCACTGCCTTTGCCAATACCATGAGTCTTGGTTGGGGTGTTGACGCAGACGAAGATGAGGTCAGCACCCGCGATGGCTTGGTCGACGTCTGTAGAGAAGAACAGCCTTCCATGAGGAAGGGGGGCGACATAGTCTGATTTTGCATTCGGCTCGTGGCTGTCATGTTGCTGGCTGCGATGTACGCCAGCGCTGACTGCTTGCACAATCTCGTCAAGGCCAGGCTCGTATATTGGTAATGACTTTGACTTCCACGCAGCTATGCGTTCAGCGTTGATGTCCACGACTGTCACTTCGACATCAGACTTGTAAGCAATCACAGCTGATGTAGGACCTGCCCAGTAGTCAGTTTGGATGAAGCGATGTCCAGCAATAGTAAAAAAAACCTTACCTCCAACAAAACCAGAGCCCATGCATGTGATCTTCTTGACAGTTTTTTGAGGAGTCTCCACGATGGCCGTGCTTTCGTTCGAGTTATCCATGGCAGGAGTACTCCGCTCGAAAAAGGCGGCAGAAGCGAGTGCCATGGTAAATCACCAGGATTGATGCAGCGCGCTGTGTCGGCTTGACCGATCGACATGTGTGTTATAAGGATAAAAGAGAATGTCGAGGACTCGAGATCTTGGGCAAATTCACGTTGATTTCAACACTCACACCTCACTTTACAATCGAGTCTTACCGCAATCAACAGATTTGCAAAGCCGATACTTCTCAGTCACCTGCACTACCCGTACAATGAAGGCTCTCCTCTTAAATTTTCTCACCTAATTTACCAGATAGGAACTGACAGTAAACCTTTGTTGGGTTAACTAACCTGGACTGAGGACGGGATTAGTTTTGCCAACAGAGTTAACATCAAAGGAGTAGAGGCCACCACTACATTATTGTCTTGCTGAAGAAGCCACAAATGACGAAGTTTGGACAGAAAGATTGCAGTCTGGTTCACTGGCAGGAGTATGACCGCGCGACAGCATGTCGATGGGGTACTTTGATACGGTTCATCAAGAGATTTTCTCGCCGGGGAACAATAGTCCAATGATCATCGTAGGAGACCACCCAGATCTCTCTCCATGCCACTGACCCGATCTTCCAGTGCCCGTTTTTTCCGTTCGAGCTCTCGGATTTCCTGTTCCTCTTTTTCCAGGTCGTCAGCAGTAATGGGCACGTCATTTGCTTTTTCTCCATTCAATTCAAGCTCACCCGAATCTCCAAGACTCGTATGATCCCGATCGTCGTTCGTGTCTCCTCGGCGATTTCTTTTTGCTAACTGCGCCGATTGCTTTGTAACCCGAGCCTTGAATTTGGTGACAGATGCTGTCAATTGACTGAAGCGTGATCGCAACGACGATATCCTTTCCCGTGCGCCAGGCATTGGACTACGTCCTGTTAGCTGATGACCGACTGACTATTGGTAGGTAGTCCGACTAGATTGCGCAGAGTTTCTCCGCGCCTTTTAACAGAAAGTCGACATCCACTTCTCCGCGCTCTTTCCCTGGCTGTGCACCTCCGCTCCAGGATCGATCTTCACACTCAGTTCCCAGCATTGTAGTAACGACCGATCGTGGACGAGGAGGCCAAAGAACGTCGAGACTGTTGGACAAGTGTTGACCCTCACGTGTGAAGCCATAGACAGTACTGCGTCGCAGTCCGCTGTCATGATTTTGGGTAGAAGCTGGTCCAGATGGTGCAAATCTGAACAGAACCCTCTCATGTGGCTCGGTATCCCTTATCAGGGCTGTTATATCTTGGGGTCGTAGAAGAGCATTGGTATACTTCTTCGGTGAGGGAAAGCTACAGAGTACGTAAGCTGATGCTGGGAGAACGGATGGTTTCTCCTCTTTACGGGAGCTCTGCAATAGCAGCTGCAGACAAGGATATCTGCTCCAGATGATTTTCGAGTAGACCCATTATGCTTGCGTAGAGTGGTGTCCCAAGCTGTACATGCAGTAAAGATCGATTAACAAATGCATTCATGATTACAAGGATGCAATGTTCCCGAAAATTTGAGATCCAGTACTGGACGAATTTTGCTGATCTTCGGGGCAAACATCTCTGTGGCTGACCAGGAATATTGGTATATGCCTTTTGCAAACGAATGGAGGCTCTTGTACTCAGTGTTTGGATATCAACGGTCGTCAAATCGTTGGATCGACACGATGTAAGTGATTACGTAAGTATACTCCTATTGGATGCGGCTGATTCCCGAGCTTTCAGATTTAGCGCTCCTTTCGATGCAATGCTCACTTTGGTAAGGTAGCTTCCATCATCACCACATCCCCCATAGGGCAGCACCAATTCTTTCAAAGACATCCATCTCACAGTACTCACTGGAAATTAAATCTCGGAGCTCAGGTGTTCTAGTCATTCACATCTTCCGCCCACCGTCGCCGCCGCTTGGCACTGAAAAGAGTTCGGGTTCACCTGTCTCCGATATGCCTAGCGAGCGACGAAACCTCCGCTCAAATAAAGAGACATCATCCTCAACAAATGGTGAAAAGGCTCGGTCAAACTCTCAGAGCTCGAACGCGAAGGATAAGCCGGTTCCGACGCGATCCACGTCATCCAAATCTAAGGCCGCCGCCGCCTCTAAGAAAGCTTCAAACCCCGATAAAGACAGCACTGGCAGTAAACCACAATCGAACGGCACCGAAGCCGTTGAAAATGGGTTAAATGGCACCGATGATGTGGACATGGTAGATGAAGGCCCTGAAACAGTGAAGGCAAATGGAGAAGCTGATGAAGAAATGACTGTGGTTGTTCCTCCGCCAAGAAATCCAAAACTTGTTAGTGGCCAAAACAAGGATACAAACGGCGATATGACGATGGACAACGCCGATAAATTAGAAAACGAAGAGGAAGAGGCTCAACAAGTTGACCCCAAGATTAAAGCAGTGTCGGGTACGATCTGCTGCTGTCCCCTTCTGCCTCGTGCTGACCATAGGACCACCAGATATCAAAGCCAATTACTCCCTCCTTGAGCGTGCAGTCACCCATTTCGATGCTAGATTTACTCTTCGAGTCCTCAGATCCATATCTTCAATCCGGCAACACTTATCATCAGATCTCCTCGCTCAAGTTTTCACCGAGACCTATCCTGTGTCCAACTCGACAGCTAGAGCGCTTCTCGCAGCCATAGGGAAAGAGCGAGCCTCGTCCGATTCTCCGGCCATCTCCTCAGATATGGAGTTAGATTCACAAAAGGACAAGGCCAAATCCACGGCTGCCACCAAGGAAATACTCCCGGAAGTCGACTTCTATCTAGCTATACTCGTGCAGATATATCTATACGACACCGACAACGTAGAAATTGGTTCCAAGCTATCAACAAATCTTGTCGAGAAATTGAGGACATTGAACCGGCGAACGCTTGATGCCCTGTCCGCACGCGTCTACTACTATTATTCGCTGTTCTTCGAGAAACTTGCACCTCTGCCTCCTTCGACATCTGCCTCTGTCGTTTCGATCCGTCAGCCTCTTCTTCAAGCCTTGCGAACGTCAGTGCTTCGGAAAGATCAAGATACTAGAGCCACCGTCACAACGCTTCTGCTGCGCAACTATCTCTCAACGTCACACATTTCTCAAGCCGATCTCCTCATTTCTCACTCGGAATTCCCCTCCAACGCATCGAACAACCAAATAGCCCGGTATCTTTACTACCTTGGCCGTATCCGCGCTATCCAGCTTTCATACACAGAGGCCCATGAGCATCTAATTGGGGCGGCGCGGAAATCTCCAGCGACACCTAGCGCTGGCGGTTTCTACCAAGCCGCGTCTAAATTGCTGGTTGTGGTGGAGTTATTAATGGGTGATATCCCTGACCGGGCAATCTTCCGTCAAGGTAGTTTGGAGCATGCCATGCGGCCTTACTTAAGCCTTGTTCAGGCCGTCCGAGTGGGAAAGATCGAAGGGTTCCTCAATGTAGTTCAGACGTACAACGCGGCCTTCCGCCGCGATGGAACCTATACGTTGATACTCCGATTGCGGCAGAATGTGATCAAAACAGGTATCAGAATGATGTCTTTGTCGTACGCAAAGATTTCCCTTCGAGACATCTGCATGAAACTGGATTTGGATAGCGAGGAGTCAGCGGAATACATTGTTGCCAAATCGATCCGAGACGGGGTGATTGAAGCTAGCCTTGACCATGAGGGTGCCTTCATGAAGAGTAAAGAGTTGGGAGATGTGTACGCAACGAGGGAACCAGGTGAGGCGTTCCATGAGCGGATCCGAGCGTGTCTCGAACTTCATGATGAAAGCGTAAAGGTAAGCAACGAGTACGCCATACAACCTACCTAGAAAGTTAATGCCATTGTTCCTATCCAGGCTATGAGATTTCCCATGAACCAACACCGCTTGGAATTGAAAAACGCTCAGGAGGCTCGGGAGAGGGAGCGAGAATTGGCCAAGGAGATCATTGAAGGAGACATGGATGATGACGATGCCGGGGGAGACTTTGAGGGAATGTGAGAGCTTGGTGCGTGCAAATGGTCCTGCTAAACCATATGGTAGCAGCAGGAAGCGGAAAATTTGATCCCTGTTGTAGTAATCAAACACTCTTAACTTAGATGTGCTGCCGACACATAGGCTATTTCAGAAGCAATCCACGACAGCCTCAATCAGTAGAAGTTTGCTTTCCGGCGTCGACAAGTATTCAATGTGGATCCTCTGTATTAATCAGGCTATCAACCCCAGCTTTCTGCTTTCCTAGACTATACAATCATATGTAATGTAGTCTCGACGTGGATGCCCTATTTTTCCCTCTAGAGTATTCTCTAACACCAGATTTGTGGAATTTGCCTCCAAGGTATCATCAGCCGAAGCAATCTCATGATGGTTACACGAAAGAAACCAATTCATGATGAGGAACAACAACCCGAATGTCTCGCTATCGACAGACCTTAATGTGGCCACCCGACTGAGACGAGCGATCATTCTCAACGACGCGGTCCTCGTCAAGCGTATCGTTAAAAATAATCCTAGCAAACTTCGTAATCCAGACCTCAACGATAATGGCAATACATCCCTCCATCTTGCCGCCCAACTGGGGTTCTTAGAAATTGCGGTTAGTCGACTGAAAAGACATGAAAGTGAGAACTATATACTAATGATACCCAAGCAACTCCTCGTCGACTACGGACACGAAGATGACGCTATCAGTTCCAATGTCACCTGGGATACTCCACTACACCTCGCTGTTGAGACTTCGGTCCCGATAGCGGTATTCCTCGCTACAAAGTTCCCCCAGTGCATCCCATGGAAGAACAAGCAGGGTGCTGATGTGGTGCGTTATCTATTCCATATGTGTCTCTACAAATCGGCTACTGACCTGCTCTACCTGTAAAGATCATGCTCTCCGCTCGCACAGCACCGCCTCCTCCTCCTCCTCCTCCTCCTCCTCCCACGATCGCTACGAGCCCAAGCTCCCCACCTTCCTCCCTTCCTCCCTTCCCAGCTCAAGGCCCGCAATCACTCCTCTCTACTCTTCTGCACCTCTCTCCCATCCCCATCAAAACTCTCCTGACGGCAGCGGATCTCGACGGCAACACAGCTTTGCACTACGCCTCAGCTTATGGTCAGTTGAAAGCTATACGGGCCTTGTTGGCCGCGGGAGCGAACCCAGAGGCTAAAAACAATTATTCTTGGACCCCGGTGGCGTATAGCAGTACTGTGCAGGCGGAAGTCTACTTTAAAGGATTGGTAGGAGTCAATAACGACAATGCAGGATCTGGTTCTGGAGCGGGTGGGGTTCGGACTGGGCTTCGGAGAGAAGGAGAAAACATTGGAGTGAACAAAGGTGCAGGAGGGTCAGGATTGAGGATCGTGCGGACTGGAGACGAGATTGGGAGCGGAGTAGACATGAGAGATGGAGACAGCAGGAGGAGGGCGGGAAGTGCAGAATGAATTGGACAGAGAATAGTTTTCAAAGGACTTTCTGAGCTGAGGCTGAAACCGCTCTATCTTTGTTTCATGATGGCCATTGCTGATCAACCTGGTGAGTTGCAACATCTGTCTTGCTAATCGAGTATCGAATGCCAAATCATGACCTCCACCTTCTATTTTCTCCTTTTCATGGTTTTTGTACACATTTCTATCAGTCCCTGCTTAGCCTCGCAATCAGGGAAGCCACTGATTGCATAGACAGCTTTGTCCGCATACTCCTGAGCCAGCACCCGGGTTTGCTCTAGACCAGTACTCCGGGCAACAATATCCCTTGCTGTCTCCACGTCGCCCTCTGCTGAAAATTTCCTGCCAACCAGAACACCGAGTTCTCGGTTGTCTTTCCAGGCGAACAACAGCGGTGCGGTGGCTAGACCAAGCTCTAGATCCGCTCCTGCTGGTTTGCCCAGCTCCGCTCCACTGATGGTGTAATCCAGCATGTCGTCAACCAGTTGAAAAGCCAATCCCAGATTCTTCCCATACAAGTATGCCGCTTCCACGACCTCTGGAGCGTTCTGGCTCAGCAATGCAGCCGCTCGACAGCTTTTGCTAATCAGACTTGCTGACTTGAGATATGTCTTCTGCAGATAATAGGATAGTGTGTCCTCGGTCCATTCAGGTCTAGCTTCGTCCAAAGCGGTATTCTTCAACTGCATGAATTCTCCTTCGACCAAGTTCGCAATGACGGTAGCCAGCAATTCGACAACTTCAGCGTCTCTTAGCCTCGCGAGTGCCACCGACGCTCTTCCTAAGAGGAAATCTCCGGCTAGTACAGCCATCTTGTTACCGAAAGATATATTTGCAGAGGGTGAAGAGCGCCGGGAGATGGAGTTATCGATAACATCATCATGCAAGAGAGAGGCCGTATGGATAAGCTCCGTGATCTCAGCCAGCCTGGGATATAACTATGGTAGCTGCGGTGAGTCTGCCTTCGAGGACCGCACGAGAGGAGGCCAAGACGGCAATGGAATTAGCTGTAGTGCCTGTTACATGAAAGATCTCGTTGGGTGGAGATGGTGCTGGTGATGGATATTGATGTCGATTCGTTGAAGGATTTAGCGTCATGGTCAATGGCTACCGAACAGAAGGCTACCTTCAGGGAACAGTCAAGTGGGACTTAGATGCAGAACACTTAAGATCACCGAAGAGGAAGAGTAGGACAAGGGAGCCAGCAACGGAAGCGCTGAGAAAGTGACGGGTTTCTTTGTTCACCCAAGTAAAAATCATTGACAGGAATAACCACTCCTTGAAAATATGCCGAACGCCAAAGACTGATGAGCTATCTTCAACTTCAGCGAATTCATGTGGGGTGCATGAGTCTTCTTGTCAATGTCTCCATATTTCCCACGTTTCTGGATTACTGTGCGTTGGCCCAGCCTGTAGGGCAGAATGATGAAGAGCGCCATCTGGTTGCCGGATGTCAGAGCTAACCGCCTTCACCGATCTTTTTACTCGATCGGAACCTGAAGTCTTATCGATGTGGATCCAGAGAAGCGATAACGCCGCAACGAACGACGGACGGGACCGTTGAATGATCAGGCATGTTGTTATCGCCACCGTACTTACCCAAGTCAACTTACCTTATCTAGGCGCTAAAGCAGGTAAAGTTGGACCCTGATCGGTCATTGCTCCGCTGCCTCATATGGGAGAAAGGGACTCAGATCCTTCGATAGCAGGTTGTTTTTTTTGTGGCGCATTGGATGCGAAGCATTTGTGAAGATCATGGTCGTGTTTCCTGTCCGGGAACCTCAAAATCGATAGTTGATCCGGCCAGATAATTGAACGGAGGGTTCGAGGGCCCATGTGGTGCTCGGTAGTCCAAAACTAGCCGTTCTCATCGAGTAATCATTACTCGATAGCAGAACGACACCTTCCGCAAATTCATCATATCGAGTAATGGTTTTCCCAACAAAGCGCCAAACTGTCCGACCGCAGACATCGTACGCTGCGCACCTCGACCTCTGGACTGCAATGGGTGGATAGATGAAAACTGTCTCCCTTTGGTTGGAAGCGTCTCGCACTATTCGCCCAAGATGATTACTTAGCCTGGCAGTAGATCACTTATTCGGCATAGATTTCCTCAGCATAGCTTGGTTTTTCTTTGACGAAGCTGTACTTCGGACCATGCAGATGGTGTGGAGGCGATGCTTGCTGGTGGCAAGGCTTTCACATCACCACCAATAACCCATGTTTTGACGATCTCCTTGATCTCAACTTGACTTTTGCCTTTGTCCCTCGCTTCTTTGACTCTTCTCAGGTATCCCGCATAAACGACCGATTCTGCCACGGCAACAAGGATGCTACCACCGAAACTCAGAGCCAGTCTACCGGGTGCACTCCATCGGTTGGCGACGAGCCAGAGGGCTATGCTACAAGCCACGATCGACAGCAGGATGTTGACAATCATGGCCATTTGCCGGTTCACATCTGCATAGGTGATATCGTCGCCGGTGTCAGATTGGTCCTGGCTACCGGAGGAGAGTCTTGGTTTGGACCTGTCCGGGAAGCGTTGCTCGAATGACTCCGAAGGCAAAGGAGGAGTTGTCATTCGCTCGTATGTTCGAGCTTCTTCTTCCTGCCGTAGCCGGGCCATCAACGTCTTATACTCACTTGTCTAGCCCTTGATCAGCTGTCTCCACAGATACTAGGGCCAAACTCGGAAATTTACCGGTTCCTGCTTGGGCTTGAGGGGCTCATAGTATAGCTTTGAACCACGTAGAAGATCATCAAGGTGGTGTGAGAGGGAAGATTGCTGTGCTGACCCATGAATCTTCTTGAGAAGCTTCGAGACTGCGATGGCTTGCGTATGTGTGATGGGATCACCCAGTGCCAAATCCGAGAGCGATGATCCCAGGTCATTCCAGTCGGGTTCGCCTTTTGCAGCTTCACACACGAGGAGCAGCTTGACAGCTTCTATCAAAGCTGGAGTGGCCGACAGCAACACCATACTCAATATTTGCTTCCCAGAAGATTCCGCGTAATACTCAGTGAAAGAAGATTATGGTAGCTTGTATAAATAAATGCATCTAAGATGCCCTGTCCTGGTAATTTATTCGGGAAATGATGGAGGCCGCACAGACCAGCGTGCATGATCCCTGCTGCAGATCAGATCAACTTGCGCGCAAACGTTTCAAGCAGGGACATGAATAAGACAAACCTTCTGCTGGATGATTGTGTAGCATGCCCTCACGTCTTCCAACAGCCGAGAGCCTCAATAATGCCACTCATACATCATCCTTACGGCAGTACGCTGTTTGTCCTGGATGCCTCCATCTTCGACCAATCACTCGAACCCCCTACCATACTCAAACGTCTGGACTACCCCCAGTACGAAAGCGTGAGCAGTCGTCATGGGCACAGGCGGTATCAACCGCGCAACATGTCTTCAGCAATGTCGCAAAGACCGACAACATCTTTGCTGGGACCGACATTGATCCGCTCCGAATTGTGGGCAAGGAGATGAAGTTTCTCACCAAGAATATCCAGCAGCTACTTGGTTCTGGCCACCCGATACTTGACACTGTTGCGAAGTACTATACCAGGTCTGAGGGGAAGCACGTACGACCAATGCTGGTCCTGCTCATGTCCAGAGCAACTTCTTACACGGCCAAAGCTCCCCAATCGCCGCCCATACCTAGCGCTTCTACTGTCAACAGTCCCATCTCTCCGCCAAACGTCTTATCTGATCAGAATCCCGCAAATCAAATGAATCATCCTCTTTCGACGTCATCCATTGATACCAGCTACAACTATGCCGAGTCGGACATTCTCCCATCCCAACGG
>QQTW01004747.1_pt1 | contig 10216 bp, 10 predicted proteins | sample 1904831 | NCBI WGS metagenome assembly QQTW01 (sample SAMN09435610, study PRJNA476489) | Subsurface metagenome, whole genome shotgun sequencing project.
AGAAGTTTGGTCCCGTTGATCTAGGTCATTCGAGGCCATTAAACATCCAATACCGAAAAGCTGGAGCTCCCATCGATAGCCCAGGTTCAGAACCGAGGTCCTGCTGATGTTCCCTGGTTTAATCACGCTACATATCCTCAACGACCGCTTTTCTCTGGTGACAGATTGCCGGATTTGCAGCTTCCCCAGAACTACACTGCAAACGCTTCTTACGGCACCCTCTCATCTCGACTTAACGGCAGTAACGGTGCTTACCCATCTCAACAGGCGTCCGCAACAGTTTACTCAGGAAATCATCCGAATATAGGACTGAAAACCCCGTCTCCTTCGCCAACTTCCCTGAACGGAGCTGCTCCAACCAGCGGCTTGCTGGAAGATAGTCTGGAACATCCTGGTTACTCGAACCCTGACCAAAACGGACAGCAATACACGCCAGCCCAGGACTCGTACAGCAATAACATGAACCAGCATCCGCAATACATAGACTCTCAGGCGCCACACATGCCTGGGGGCCAATCTTATACTACCCAAGCGCCAGGTCCAGGAAGTATGCCGCAGTATCCAGCCTACCAACAGCAACCCTCTGTTATGCATCCGGGATCCAACAGCTATGCACCCTCGCCCGGTGGGTACGGCCAGTACAGTGGATACAATGGTGTGACTTCTCCACACTCTGCGCAGCAAGGATCTTCCTCGATGGGATCGCAGATGCTGCCTCTTCCAAGTAATTTTACGTGCTCCAATGATAGAAGACCTGCTGACCTTCCGCAGCAATGCCATCTAGTGGACATGCTCAGCATCCCTACGGTGGTGGCCCTGGGGGAGCAGGACAGGCCTATCCGCCGCAGCAGATCCAAGACACAACAGGGCAGCAGGCCCCTCCGGGTATGAAACCTCGGGTCACGGCAACCCTGTGGGAAGATGAAGGTAGCATGTGCTTCCAAGTTGAAGCCAAAGGCGTATGCGTTGCTAGGAGAGATGGTATGCTCGATACAAATCACAGTCCCAACGAAGCGGCTTTGGATTACTAACAGCTCGAATAGACAATCACATGATCAACGGGACCAAACTTCTGAATGTTGCTGGCATGACACGAGGACGACGTGATGGTATCTTGAAAAGCGAAAAAACACGGCATGTAGTAAAGATTGGTCCAATGCACCTCAAAGGGGTCTGGTATGGAATCGCTCCGCTTGAAGAGTTTCCTTGGCTGACCTCTTCTAGGATCCCCTTTGAACGAGCCCTGGACTTTGCAAACAGGGAAAAAATCACAGAGTGTTTGTATCCACTCTTCGTGCACAATATTGGAGCTCTCCTCTATGATCCAACGAACCACAACAGGACAACTGCAGTGATGGCTGCCCATGAAAAACACAAGCAGGACAAGACGAGAAGCGGACAGGTCGGCATGGTTGGGGCCCCTGGATCGCAACCGCCGTCTTTGCATCATCACCACACGATGGGTTCATCACAAGTCTCTCATTCTCCACATCAAATAGCTCCTCACCCGGGTACCGCTCGGCCGTCTCTGGACCGAGCCCACACGTTTCCCACACCGCCGACCAGCGCCTCAAGCGGAATTGGGATGAGCAACCAGTCGAACGATTATACCTGGGGAGCTCAGAACATCACCGGTGGTCCTCAAGGGTCTCAAACCATGATTGAGCCTCACCCTCACTCGACGCCAAACACGCCAGCGACGACACCGCCTGGACATGGGATGTCGAATCTCCAGTCTTACCAGACGCAGCCACCGTACGATGCGGCCAAGTCCATGTATCCGAGCAGCGCTTCGCAGCAAGGTCCATATGCTCCCAGCAACATGCCTCGATACGCTCCCACGCAGTCTGGACCGTATTTGAAGCATGAGATGGGGCCTCCGACGTCGCGAATTACCGAATTGGACGAGCACGAGACGAAGTCGGAACCCTACACTCATAGTCAAGCGAACCCGGCGGTGGCCCATGGTAACGGGGAGGAAGAAGCTGATCATGAGCATGACACGGATTACTCTCATGACAACAGCAATGCTTACGCCGCAAACCGGTCTGCATACAGCTATAACACTGGGACCGGCATGACCTCCATGCAAGGAGAGCACCCTCACCTCTCCCCCGAAATGACTGGCTCGCCATCCCATCCGAACGGCTCCGGTCGAGTGACGCCACGGAATTCGACCAGCAGTCAGGCGCAATGGACAGCCGGACATCAAACACCACCACGGCCTGTCTATTCAAGTAACACGGCTTACAACCCGATCAGCGATGCTCGTGGGAGCATACCGAACGGGACGTCAAGCGTTGACACATATGGCACCAGCTCTATGCAGGCGGCTTACGCGCCTGCTCATATGAATGGTGCCACTCCATCCAGCAAGCGGATGCGGGAAGATGATGATCAAGAGTACGGATCTCGTCCCGCCAGCCGTGGGGATGATATTGATGGTTTGAAGCGCCGCAAGATGGGTGCGGAGAGCGTAAATGGCAGCTCTTTCGATCGGGACAACCGGTCCGCCAACCGCACCCAGAACAGGCCTGTTCAGCGAGTGCGCCAACGATAATCAGGCCATCGAAGCAGAGCACCCTTTCAATAAGATCTCAGCGATATCTCGATGACTTCGGCCGCTTACGCGATCAACGACATCTAACGCAGCGTGACGACGATTGTATTGCGCTGTACTCGTATCAATTGCAAATATAGCGTCTCTGGATATCTTTCCCGGAGTATTCTGCCTGAGGACAGCCCTCCGACATTTCTTTGGCTGTCATTTCTACCACCAGCGTCCGAGGACGAAAGGTTTCAGGTATCGGGCCTGTTGCTACTACTACATCTCACTGCATACTTACGACCTTACGACATGACTTCCGCTTCTACTACGATTCCACCTTAGAGCAAGGTGTGATGATTACGATTACCCAGATGGACAGGATATTATTTTGAGACGGGATGATGGGACACGGATGAATGACATATTGTGTTTAATCTACCAAAAGCCATTTCCTGCTGTTGAACTATCTTACACACGAGAGAGAAGAGGGGCCCTGTGCTGCTCGAGCGATCTCAGGGGCAGCTGTCCGGGGCTGCCATTGTGCTACTACTGCTCGATACATAGCTGAGAGGCGCTAATTCCAGCCCCGATGGCTTGATTTCCTTGATATCCTTGAACCAGTCCAGTCTTGTTTGCTCCAATCTCGTTTCCTTAGTGCTTCCTCAGGATCATCTTGTCCTTTGCCATTTCCGGTGGTTTCGGTGTTTGGACAAAAAGGGGGAGTAGATGTTTGCGTGCGAATGAGTATCCCCAGACGATATAGGCACCCAATGGTGATAGCTCAAAGTCCAGTAGCTGTGCCTCGTGTTTCCCTATCGACAAGGGAAGATCAAGGCTACATTAGACTCATGTTGCTCTTAGTTCAAGTGCCGGATATGCGAGGCTAGGTAATGTCATGTCATGTATGATGTAGGCTGCTAGATGTTCTGCATGATCTGCACGGACTGGTTCGTGCGTTAGAGCATTCAGATTGCCGTGCCTCTTTTTCTCCTAATGGAATCCCTGAAGGACCGAATGGACACTAGTGATGGTGGAACGAATAATGTGGTGGTGTTGTGTTACTAGTACTATGTTGCTGTTTATGCGCAGACGGGAATTGGCGTATTCCTCATATGTATCCAGTATCCACCTTTGCTGCCGCGCCAGTCCTTTGCTTCTACTCCGTACATGCTGCCAGTAGGCTGTGCCACCTTTTCAACATGAACACGACATGTCAACCACGACTGAAAGTAAGACGCCACGGCTTTCGTCTAGCATTTGAGTAGACGGTTTCGGGAGAAGCTGCAGGCCCAGACGTCCTACTCTTACGCGAGCGCCATTACCTGTCTCCAACCCATCGGCCCTCGCAGACGCGAATCTTGGGCCACCCGATTCACCCTGGCAATGCGCTTCACCAATTGTCCGCTGCATGCTCATCGATAGTATCGCATAATCAACCTCGCAGTCACTGTAGCTACTACGCTTTCCACCCTAGCATTAGCAACTGCGCAAATCAATTACTGCCCCCGGAGCATTTCCCTCCCACCTCGACCCTCCGCGCCATCCTCTATGGCCCCTCCTCCCCCACACGTTCCATCTGCCGCTGAACCTCGCCGCAAGACATTCGACCCTTGGAACTCCTCCTCGACCGGCCACCAACGTGCCGAGAGTCGCTTAGCGGGATCAACGTCATGGCGAGCCTCACGTACCTCGAAGCTAGCCAGCCAATTCAAAGCGGGCGCGTCAGGCGGAAAGAGGCTCTATGACTCTGTGGGAGCAGGGAGCGAAAACTTTGGGAAAGACGGCAGGAACGAAAATGGGGGGTGGCAGAAGGGGGCCGTCGGGTTGAGGGAGAAAGGATGGCAGGACATCAAAGGCTTGCTTGAGGGAAATAACAAGGAGAATTCGAGGAGTGGGGGAGGCGCAGAAAGAAAAGTGAAGAGGAGGAAATTGAGCGACGAAGGAACGTCAACTGGGAACCTATCATCGAAAGAATCAAAGGGAATGACGGATGTCACCGAGGCTCAATCAGCATCTACTCCGCTCCTCCCTCCACCACAGCTCAAGAAGATCTTCGATGGTCTCTGCGTCTTTCTCAACGGCTCCACGGCACCCCTGGTTGGCGATCATCGACTGAAGCAACTACTTGCAGAAAACGGCGCTCGCGTCAGCATTGCCCTGGGCCGGAGAAGCGTCACGCATGTCATTCTGGGGACACCCAACGGTGGGGGTTCAGCATGAGGCAAAGGTGCAGGTGGCGGGTTGGCGGCGACGAAGATCCAGAAGGAGATTATGAGAATTGGAGGGAAGGGGGTGAAGTATGTGGGCGTTGAGTGGTGAGTGATATGCATCTCGATTGCCTTGCAGAATTGTGTTTGCCTTGTCTGTCTTGGCCATGTGGGGAAGTGCTTCTCAGCCTGAGGGGATGTGCATCACTTGCGCGATCATTCGACTGACATACTTCACTAGGGTCCTCGAAAGCCTCAAAGCCGGGAAAAGATTACCCGAAACGCAGTTCTCGAACATCACCCTCGCCGCAAAGGGGCAGAAGAGTGTGTATGGCATGTTCTCTAAGGCGCAGTCTTCCGGAAACGTACAAGAAACGTCGGACGCGGGAAAACTCAAGACAGCGGCATGATGCGTACGACGGGATGGGATGATGCACTTGATGTTTGATGAATTTTATGGTATGGGTTGTGCATGGTTTGAGGTTTGGTGCATGGGTACGGCTGTTGCATGGAAAGCATCGGTGCATGGAAACGGCTTTGCATATGGGGGCATTGAGGGGGGGATGAATGCATACATGCGGCGCCGGGGCTTCGACAAGGCGATTATGCATGGATGGGTATTGGGACTTGCGAGTAATGTGTGCTGTATGAATAGTCTAAGGAGGATACTGGCAGTCAGGAGCACTGTAGATACCCATCATCAGAGAGTATTAAGAGAGTATCAACGGTGCGGTTAGCCTTCGCGTTACATCCTCCTTTGCATGTCACTTTCAAGACTCTCTATCTCCCTCTATGAGTAGTGCCCACAATGTGCTGTCCCTTTCAACGAATTGAAGATTGAGAGTGGATGGAAAGTTGTTGGTGGTTTGTCTTTCAAAGTGCATGGACTGAAGCTATTACAATATATTCGTTGGTCTTATCCAAATGTTCTTCCTCCAAGTCCATCCTTATTGTATTGGTACCCTCACATTGGAGGCGATGTACATATACAGTACAATGCACTTTATATGACTCCCATCATCCCCGCTTTCCCTCCTTCCATGCCCTTCCGTCACATTTCCATCCTCTCATCCTCAATCCAATTAGAAAAAGGAGAAAATGGGCAGTACAAGATCTTGATGATATTTAGATGTATATAGCATCACCGCCTGGGTCTTAGGTCTTCTGGACCCAAGTCACGATACAACGCGATCGACCAAAGTACTCATGATGAGGGTTGTTGTTGTTGTCGATACCTGATGGACATGCACCGGATATTCTATCCCCTTGATGTTTCGTTGTCGTGTTTAAGTGATACAAAACCGTCGTTGACGGTATTTGCTCTCAAACGGGTGTTATGGTTCTGTGTATAATGTATGTGATATTTTGAACAGCGGCCCCTAGTCGGATTTGGATATTCCTATATTTCGGTTTGAAGACGTAAGGTGGTGATGGTGGTGTCCGTCCTTGGTGTTCTATGAGGGCTGGAATGATGGATGCGACTGAGTCATCAGGACTAAATGTTTCGCGATGGGTTGAAATGGGTTTTGAAAACTAACAACATTGCGTATAACTATCTTCTATCCAGCCATCATCACCCGTCACTCCATGAGCCTCGAGAGCAGCCGTGAGTAGTCTTGAAGAAGAGCAGACGTAGAAGTTGTAGGATCGTAAGGTTCCGTCTGATCGATTGCAAAAGCAGCCGTCGAGTCAAGGATGACAGCTGTAAGGCTCCGTCCGGAAAATCAATAGAAGTCAGATTTGGATAGTCGAGAGCGATGAGAGCAGATGTAGAAGTTGTATAACCGTAAGGCTCGATCTGGACGGTTGAAAGAGTAGTCGTGAAGTCAATCAAGCCACTCGCGAGACCCAGTCAGAACAATTGCAAAAGCAGTCGTGAAGTCAATGAATTCAGTCGTCAGACTCCGTCCGGACAGTCGACAGCAGTCAGATCTTGACAGTCAAGGAAGTAAGGGTGGATGTCGAGTTCCAATGCCATCCCCATTCTCATCTATTCCCATGACACAGCAGCGGAGCGACGTAGAAGCAAGTCAGAAAGATGGTCCTTCAGGATTAAGAGGTAATAAGAAGGACGGAGTGGACTGGCCAATAACCCTGGAGCCCAGAAGATGATTGTCAGGCGGGACGTAGACCGAAGTCAATCAGACCGGAGACGTTGATCCAGTGTTGTCGACAGGCGCCATCAAGACCGGGCGAGACGGAGGCTCCTCTGACGCGGCTTTGCAACCGCGCAGAAGCTCGCGAACCAGCATCCCGAAACCGAACATCTTATGATAAAGGGTTGATGTTGGTGAAACGGCTGGACTGAAGAAGTAAGGGACGGCGAGAGTTTTAAAATGCTGAGATGGAAGCCCTGGTATATCGACGGCGACGTTGTTAATGAGAAACAACGGGGGAAACAATTCAATACCCAATGATGACAATTGATGGATCGAGCGACATCGTCTGGACAATAATGGAAAATGGGCGACGAAGAGGAGATAAAACTGGGAGAATTCCAATTTATTTATATAGTTGCGATGGTTGGCTAATTCTCGATGAGACGCGATATGACTCAAATGATGATATAGGAATACCGGAACGCGAGATATACGAGAGCTAATTGACCCTGCCCCGTTGGTGGTTGATGGTACGCAAAGCATGTGTCAATGGTCCATGTGACAGGTCAGGGACCATGCAGGAACCCAACCTCGCCATACTCCCCAGGGAATATTCGGTCAAGCGATTATGGCAGATTTTTCATTGATGCCACTGGGCCTTTGCGGCCATTTTCGGCCACAGGCACGTCATACCGCTGTTGCTTCTTGTGTCAAAGGGAGGTCCAAAAAGCTAATCAGCGTGCGAGAGCCGCGCCTTCCTGTCCGCGAGGGAGAAATTCAACTCAGATTTGAGGGACGATTTGAATGCGTTCATTATGCACGAGGGTAAGACTATACGATACAGAATAGACAACAGAAACGGAGTCAAACTAACCAAATCTTTGAATCCGACGGGGCTGAAGAGACCTGTGGTATGAAGCTTTCAAAGTGACGGTATTCTCAGTACGTCTGTCTTAATCAATAACAGGGAAACTCCGCCCTTGAAGGTTATCGAACTCCCATGTGGTGAGCATGTTTGGTTAATCCAACGGAGTGCCCCGAAGGAAGGGCGAGCATGGAGCCCTTGCATCCGTCAACAGGCCGATGGACCTATCATCATGAGCCGTGCAATGCCTGGTTCGGTGCGGACCGCAAGATGTGATGTGACGAGACGGTACGGTTGACTAATGTAAGGTGATGGTTTCCCGGAAAGTCTGTGATGGTTAAAAACGTTCTGGCCGACGGACCTGTTCCCCTGGTCCAAAATCGGATAGGCCAACAATTTTGAACGGTCACAAGATTGACATAGATGCTGGAAGGGAGACCTCTTGGAAAGTTTGTGGCGAGCAACTGGTACTGTTGGCAGATTACTACGGCTCCAGCAAATATTGCTGAGCACTCTAGGCACTGTAGGCGAGAAAATACTCGGGGTATCCTCGGGGCTACGAAAGCTCGGTCTAGTCCGCTTGTGGGCATAAAATTCTTTTAAAAGGCTACCATGAGGTAAGAGTGCACCCGTTGGTTTTTCTTGCCGACAACGACGTTCCACCCTCCAAATGCACAGCAAGCGCCATCCCTTCGTATGCAAAATAATTAGTTTTCTTCCACCTTATCACCCGCTGTCATCGCAGTGAGAATGATCCCCAAACTCCGCTCAGTGGAAAGCAGAAGACCGCACACAGAACAGACGAAGCGGAAGTCGTTGCCTGCTAAATAGGATTCGAGCTAGGACGTACCGGTTGATAATGCTGAATGCAGCTTGCTCAAAGCCGCTGTGTGCGAACTAAGGAGAATTGCATTTTAAAGTGTGTACATAGCGTTACCCCTGTGCAGTACTTGATTGCTCATGAAGGGAATCGTATGGTCTGGCATTACATGGATAAAAGATACGTAGGGAATGCAGGGTCATCAGAAGATGGAGAGTCACAGCAAAGATGACGATTGCGGAGTCGAGTTTCTTGAACGATTTGAGATGGCAAAGGATGGGCAAGTACCTTGCATCTGACGGGGTCAGTTGTAAATAGTGCTAGGATATTTCTCGACATCTTCTTGTGCAGCCTGGATTGAACGTGTAAAGTCCAGGACACCAGTCTTTGTAAAGGTAAGGGTTTTGATATGGCAAAAAGATAAACTGTTCATATCCGTCTAAGATGGACTACGGCAGCTCTAAGTGTACATGATAATTTACTGCTCCCAGCAAGAGAGTACTGACCGAACATAGTGGCTGTGTGTGACTGAGGTGCAGTAAGAATAGACATTCCAGACGAAAAGTATAGTCTAAGACTCTTCCACCGCTGCTAACGACTAGTATGGGAAGAACTGGTAGGCTACCTGATATGGTGCAATGGTGAGTAGAGACCCTACGCCAAAGCAGACGGCTGCCGATGATGTAAAGCTTGGTCCGCTTGGTATTTCGCCCACCGCTCCTCCTCTTCCATCTTGTGTCTTCTATACTCCGATTCGATGATCTCGTTTATTTGCCTCCGTACTTCGGCCGCTTCGTAGGTTCGGCCCAGTCGAGTGAGCATATCTTGCAGATCGTACTGATATTCTACCGTGGACTCGTAGCCGTATTCGCTAGCCCTTAGATCTATTGAGCGACGCTGGTTCTGCACTGCTAAATGCGGCTCTGAGAGTTCGATTTGGGCCCATGCTAGTATATGCAAAGCCCTCATCTGGATCACTACAGGTACTTCCTGGCTTTCTATTGAGAGATCAGTAAGACTTTGAGCAGTTTGAGCGGCGTTGTGATATTCAGACTGCTGGTAGTATGCAGATGCCAAAGCTAAACGTGTTTTAAGACAGAAACTATTGACCTGACCGAGCGTATGCTCAACCTCCTGCAGCAAATTCCAAGAAGCTCTTACACGGTCAAAAACTTCCGGATCCGACCACCAAATATCCCAGAGTCGGAAGTGCATCGTTGCTGAATGCAAGGGTCCTAAATGTTGAGCGAAATTGTCTGATTGCGCTTGTTGTATCACCCCAAAAACATGCTTGAGCTGAGGCGAGTCAAGGTCGAGTAGACTCCGAAATATACGGCTGACTGGATGATTCTCAGTTTTGATGGTTGAACTCATTTCCGAAAGGTGTTTCAGGACAGGGGACAAAAAGCTGTCACGACCGAATCCAATGTAGCATTGGAGTAATCCGGATATTATCATCTTCAGCGTAAATGGGTCATCAACTTTGAGCATTGGCTCTATCAACGCCGTTGCCACTTCCAGAAGCTGCCATGCATGTTTGTTTTGATGCTCACTCCGAAGATTGACTGCAAGTCTCAAAGTTCGCTGGAAAGTATTAACCCTGGCGTCTACCGAGATCCGGCCATTTGGTATGTTCCAGAATTTCGACTCAAATGAGCCAAGGACATATTCTTGCAT